>Ga0265297_10004750_pt1 | contig 21690 bp, 15 predicted proteins | sample Munlanlwell13791_FD_192502 | JGI IMG/M metagenome (GOLD analysis project Ga0265297, IMG submission 192502) | Leachate microbial communities from a municipal landfill in Southern Ontario, Canada - Leachate well 137-91 | ecosystem: Engineered > Solid waste > Landfill > Unclassified | place... | reverse complement strand
GTCGATTTGATCCGCAAAACAAAAGAGCTTCTGCCGGATGTTGAAATTGTCGCGCATACGATTTTTGAAGACCGGGACAAGGTCTTTGCAGCGATCAAGGCAGGGGCATCCGGGTATATGCTCAAAGGAAGCAGCCCCCGGGAGCTTATAGAGTCCATTCATGCTCTTCATGACGGCGGGGCACCCATGAGCCCCAAAATCGCCCGCAAAATCATCCATGAGTTTCAGGATGAGTCGGCAGACAGGCACCTTCTCCTGACGCAAAGAGAAAAGGAAATCGTGAAGCTCATTGAGGAAGGTCTTACGTACAAGGCCATCGGTGAGGCGCTCAACCTGAGTACGCACACCGTGCATACGCATATCAAAAATACCTATGAAAAACTGCATGCAAAAGGCCGCAGCGACGCCATTACGAAGGCACGGAAAAAGGGCATTCTTTAAGAGACCGGTTCTCTCGTGCTGATACACGCATGTTGCTTTATTTCCATAAAAAATAAAGAAAAAAAGATTGACAATTTTTAGGGAGGCTGTTATAAATTACCACTATGCTAAAAACCACGGAAAAGATATGGATTGATGGTGCTTTTGTTAAATGGGACGAGGCTAAGGTTCATATTCTGACTCATTCTCTTCATTATGGTACCGCGGTTTTTGAAGGCATCCGATGTTATAAAACCGACCAGGGCCCTGCGGTATTTCGATTACCTGAGCATGTAGACCGGCTGTTCAATTCAGCCCATATTCTCCAGATGGAAATGCCGTTAACGCGCCAAGCTGTGTGTGAGGCCATTCTTGAAACGATCCGGGTGAATAAAATTGAGGCATGCTATATCCGGCCGCTTGCGCATATTGGTTATGGCATCATGGGAGTGTATCCCGGCAACAATCCGATTCAGATTTCGATCGCCGTGTGGCCGTGGGGAAGCTATCTTGGTGAAGAGGGCATGAAAAACGGTATTCGGGTAAAGATTTCCTCATTCAGCAGACCGCATATCAATGCCACGATGGTACGGGCAAAAACATCGGCAAACTATTGCAATTCTCTTCTTGCCAAGCGTGAGGCTTTGAAAGACGGATATGATGAAGCCGTGCTGCTTGATACGGAAGGATTCGTTGCCGAGGGCAGTGGTGAAAACATATTCATTGTTCGGAACGGTGTTCTTAAGACACCGCCGCTTACGGCTATTCTTGAAGGTATCACCCGGGCTTCCGTGATGCAGATTGCGACTGAGCTTGGATACCGCGTTGCTGAACAACGGTTTACCCGCGACGAGCTTTACATTGCTGATGAAGTATTTTTTACGGGTACGGCGGCAGAAATTACGCCGATTCGGGAAGTTGATAATCGCATGATCGGAAAAGGCAAGCCAGGTCCGGTCACGGCGAAACTCCAGTCTGTGTTCTTTGACACTGTCTATGGTAGAAATAAGAATCACGCAGATTGGCTTACCTACGTTTCCGGCAAAAAATAATTGCAGCTCACTGCGCATGGTGGCTACGGAAGATTCAGGCGCAGTGTTTTTTTTTGTAAAAACATAGTTAGCATGTGCCGAAGTGGTGGAATTGGTAGACACGCACGTTTGAGGGGCGTGTGGGGCAACCCATGGGGGTTCGAGTCCCCCCTTCGGCACCATTTGTTCCACATACTGCAGCAATAAAACATCTCTATCTCACAGTCCTATATTTATCGCATGAAAAAAAAATTCTTATTCATTCTCGTTGTCTGCATACTCTCTTTCCCTTCCCTTGTCTTTTCCGCTCAGGAATCTGTTGCCGGAACTTTCGGAATCGTTTCTTCACCGCTTGCCAATGTTCGACAGGAGCCAGCACCGAAATCCAGCATCCAAACGCAAGTGCTTCTCGGTGATGAGGTGCGCATTCTGGGAAAAGAGAACAATCGCTATCGTATATCCATCCCGAGCCAGGAACAGCGGGAAGGCTGGGTTCAGCAGGAAGCCGTGATCATTCCAAAGGACAAAGGCAAAAATTATCTGAACCCCAAACGGCAATGGGTTATTATTACCAAACCCCGATCAGAAGCCCTTATTCTTGACAAGACCGGCGATCACAAAGTTTCGCTGTATGCGGGTACCCGGCTTCCCGTGGTCCAGAAAAATCCCGGCGCATATACCGTCCAGTTTCCCGACCGCTCTCTTGCGATCCTTGATGCGGCTGATACGATGCCCGTTAAAACAGGCGATCCTATTCTCAACGAAACCAAACCGGAAGACCTTGCAAAAACAGCAAAGCAATTTATCAACGTGCGGTATTTCGAAGGAGGCTTAACGGCCCAGGGCATGGATATGCAGGGACTTCTGTATATTACCTGTCGCATTCATGGCATTACCGGGATTGGTGATCTTGCATCAGGTAAGGCAGGTGAAGCACGCGTATCGAAAAAAGATCTGCAGCCGGGAGACATTCTGGCATTTTACGGCGAAGGGCGGGGAATGTATATCGGGAATGGCCAGTTCCTGCAGACTGCAAAAAAACGTTCATTACGCATCGCGGGAATTTACGACCGGCCGTTCTCAAAAGCATTTCAATACGGCATCCGATTGATCAATGCCGGACCCGACGAAAAAAAGAAACCCGCAGATATGACCGCGGACGAAATCTACCTTGCGCAGATGCGCGCAGGCTCGCTGCCTCTCGGCAAACGGATTGCCTATTGGGCAAAGCGGTTCATCGGAACCCCGTATGATACCGATCCGGTCGGATTGTATGTGCGAACCAACCGTATCGTGGCTGATGAAAAGGCTGATTGCATGTATCACACGTTTCGTGCGGTAGAGCTTGCACTTACCCGTACGCCTCGGGAAGCCGTAGAGCGGGCGTTGACTCTCCGATTTATCACGAACGGCATCCTGGTCGATGGTCGTGTTGTCAATTACGATGAGCGGTTTCAGTATGGCGAAGACATGGTCATGAGCAAAAAGTGGGGCGCCAACATTACTGCTGATCTCGGACCGACAGTATCGATTGCCGGATCACGAAACATTGCCGATGCGACTATTCTGCCAAAAGAATCTCTGGCAAAGCGTGAACTGCAACAGAATCTGCAGGATGGAGACATTATTTTCTGGGTCAAGGATCCGAAGAAACGTATTGTGGAAGAAATCGTCGGGCATATTTCAATTATCCGCATCAAATCAGACAAACCCTATCTCATTCATGCCTCCGGAAGCAAGGGCAGCGGCAGCAGGCGTGGCAAAGGTATGGTTAAAGAACTTTCCTTGTCTGACTATCTCAAACAGACCAAATTCATCGGTGCATTCGTTACCCGCTTCAAACAATAATTAACGTTTGACATCCGCTCATTCTCTCTGTTATAAAATCATCAATACAAGGTGCCAGATGCAGGATTCCTGATGCCGGATAAAATCGCCTGAGATTCTTCACATCTGGTATCTGGCATCTGGGATCAGATATCAGAGAAGGAGGTTCCATGCTTGCGAAGATAATCAGCTCCGCAGTTCTTGGAATCGATGCATATGCTGTGGAGGTCGAAGTTGATATTGCAAGCAGAGGGCTCCCTTATTTTTCTACGGTAGGCCTGCCTGATGCGGCTGTGAAGGAAAGCAAAGAACGAGTACGCGCTGCGCTCAAAAACACGGGTTTCGATTTTCCCCTCAAACAGGTTGTTGTCAATCTTGCTCCCGCTGACATAAAAAAAGAAGGCTCTGCGTTTGATCTTCCGATTGCGATCGGAATGCTTATTGCGGAAGGGGTTCTTCATCAGGAATTAGTCGATGGATTTTTGATTGTCGGAGAGCTTTCACTCGACGGCCGAGTGAAAACAGTACGCGGTGCGCTCTCCATGGCTGTGCTTGCGAAGAAGGCTGGATATCGGGGGATGATCGTGCCCGCTGTCAATGCCCAGGAAGCGGCGGTTGTGGCATCAGTTCCTGTTTTCGGCATGCATACGCTTCCCGAAGTTGTTGAGTTCCTTTCTCAAAATGCACGAGAGCCCGAGACAATAAACATCCGCAATGCCTTTGAAACCTATTCCGCATACCAGGAAGATTTTTCAGAAGTACGCGGTCAGGAACATGCAAAGCGGGCCATTGAAGTTGCCGCAGCAGGCGGTCACAATATTGTCATGATCGGTCCTCCGGGTTCGGGAAAGACCATGCTCGCGAAGCGACTGCCTTCGGTGCTGCCGGAGATGAATTTCGATGAATCGATCGAGACTACGAAAATCCACAGTATTATGGGACTGCTCAAGCAAGGCCAGCCGCTCATTGCCACGAGGCCGTTCCGATCACCGCATCATACTGTTTCCGATGCCGGTTTGATCGGCGGTGGACAGGTTCCAAAACCGGGAGAAGTGAGCCTTGCACATAATGGAGTTTTGTTTCTGGATGAGCTTCCTGAGTTCAAGCGCAATGTGCTTGAAGCGCTTCGCCAGCCGCTCGAAGACGGACGGGTCACGATTTCCCGCGCGCTTACTTCTTTAACGTATCCGGCATCGATCATGCTCGTCGCAGCCATGAATCCCTGTAAGTGCGGGTTCCATGGAGATCCCTTTCACCAGTGCCTGTGCACACCTCATCAGGTGCAAACGTACCGGTCAAAAATATCCGGACCGCTTTTGGATCGGATTGATATTCATATTGAAGTTCCGGCAATCAAATTCAACGAGATTTCTTCAGACAAAGCCGGAGAACCTTCTCAAGCTATTCGGGAGCGTGTCACCAAGGCCCGCGTTATCCAGCAACAACGGTTTAATGGAGACGGGATACATGCCAATGCTCACATGAAGCCGCGGCATCTCCGAAAATATTGTAAAATCGATTCAGCCTGCCAGAGTTTAATGGAAACGGCCATGAACCGGCTTGGCCTGTCCGCCAGGGCGTACAACCGCATCCTCAAGGTTTCTCGTACCATTGCTGATATAGAAGGGTGCGAGCATATTTCTTCTGAGCATATTTCCGAGGCAATTCAATATCGGAGCCTTGATAGAAGAACAAGCTGAACTCACATGAACTTTATTTATCCCTAAAACCATTCTGGATTTTACCTATTTCTGAAAACAATATACTGAGAGTTGGTACAATTAAAGAGAGCAAGCGGCTTATTGGAATTATACAAAGTAATATATCTACAAGAGAGCTCGATGCGACCCAGCAAACAAGAAGAAGAATATTTTGCACGAATGGCCTTTGAAGAACAGAAGAAAAAAGAGGTGGAAAAGCACCAAAAGCTTGCGGAGGAAGAGAAAAAACGACGGAAAGAGCTCCATTTTATGATGTGTCCGAAGTGCGGAATGGAGTTAATTGAGGTTGATTACCATCATATGAAGATTGACAAGTGCTCCGAATGCGACGGCATCTGGCTTGATGCCGGAGAACTGAAGCAGATAGCATGCATAGATACGAGCGGACTAGCCAGGTTTTTCAGCGTTTTTAAAAAGTAATACACCTCAGGGAGAACACCATGGAATTCCATCAATTGAGCGCAGACCAGCTTGCGAAGGAACTGAACACGACCATTCAAGGACTTGCCGACAATGAGGCAAAAAAACGACTTGAGCAGTACGGTCCGAACGAGCTCGTTGAGAAAAAGAAGAAAACAATTTTTATGATGTTTCTTGACCAGTTCAAGGATTTCATGATTCTTGTTCTGATCGCTGCTGCGCTCATATCCGGTATCATTGGTGATGCCTCCGATACGATTGCCATCGTCGTGATTGTCCTGTTGAATGCCGTGATTGGCTTTGTCCAGGAATACCGGGCCGAGAAGGCAATGGCGTTGCTCAAAAAAATGGCTGCTCAGCATGCTGTTGCGCTCCGTGATGGAAAACCTACCACCGTACCCACATCACAGCTTGTCCCTGGTGATGTGGTACAGCTTGAGGCGGGAACGATTATTCCTGCTGATATGCGTCTGATCAAAACTGCACAGCTCAAGATTGAGGAGGCTGCATTAACCGGTGAATCGCTGGCAATCGAAAAACAGGTTCATGAGCTGGTGGAAGAGCACCTGCCGATTGGTGACCGGAAAAATATGGCATATAAAGGCACGACCGTAACCTATGGTCGCGGTAGGGGAGTCGTTATCGCGACAGGGATGAAAACGGAACTTGGAAAGATCGCCACCCTATTGCAGCAAGAAGAGGAAACAAAAACACCGCTCCAAAAAAGGCTTGCCTCCTTCGGCAAAAGGCTCGCACTCGTCGTCTTGGTAATTTGTGCCATCGTTTTCGGGGTCGGTCTTTTTCGGGGAGAGGACCCACTCCTGATGCTTCTTACTGCGATCTCGCTTGCGGTTGCCGCAATCCCTGAGGCACTGCCTGCGGTGATCACGATTTCGCTTGCACTCGGAGCGAGAAAAATGATCCGGCAGCAGGCATTGATCCGCAAATTACCAGCAGTAGAAACGCTTGGTTCCGTTACGTACATCTGCTCGGATAAAACCGGCACTCTGACTTTAAATAAAATGACCGTGGAAGAGTTGTATGTCCATGCAGGGATCTTCCGGCTGCAGGATTTTTCTGCTGAAAAACATACTGCATTCCTGACCGCTTTGGCACTAAGCAACGATGCCCGGATCGAAGCTTCAGGGGGCATTATCGGCGATCCCACGGAAATCGCGCTCTATATTGCTGCACAACAGTCAGGGTTTGACAAAAGAGCGCTGAAAGAAAAACTTCCCCGTGTGGCAGAAATTCCTTTCGATTCAGAACGAAAGTGCATGACTACATTTCATCGGAATGCTGATGGAACGTTCGTGTCATTTACCAAGGGAGCCGTTGATGTCCTGCTCGATACATCAACATATTTGTTGACGGAAAACGGGCCACAACCTCTTGATAAGCAGGAAGTGGAGAAGGTGAATGACCGGATGTCAGGAGACGGTCTTCGGGTACTTGGGGTCGGCATGCGATCATGGGATAAAATTCCAGATGATCTTTCTCCCGAACATATTGAGACACAGCTAACGCTTCTTGGTCTTGTCGGCATGATGGATCCTCCGCGGGAGGAAGCCAAGGCAGCTGTTCATGAGTGCATGACTGCAGGCATCAAACCCGTTATGATTACCGGCGATCATCCGCTTACGGCCACTACGATTGCGAAACGGTTAGGAATTCTCGAACAGAATTCACGCGCAGTCATCACCGGGAAAGAGCTTGAGCAATTGTCGCTCGAAGAGTTTGAAGACCGCGTTGAGAAAATTCGTGTGTATGCCCGAGTTGCGCCTGAGCAGAAGCTCAAAATCATCAAGGCACTCCAGGATAAGGGACAGTTCGTTGCCATGACCGGCGATGGGGTGAATGATGCGCCTGCACTTCGGAGGGCGGATATCGGGATCGCTATGGGAATCACCGGAACAGACGTATCCAAAGAAGCGGCCCACATGGTGCTCCTTGATGATAATTTCGCTACCATTGTAAAGGCGGTAAAGGAAGGCCGTCGAATTTTTGATAACATACGCAAATTTATCAAGTACACTATGACGAGCAATTCTGGAGAGATCGGGGCAATTTTCTTTGCGCCGTTTTTAGGGCTTCCCATTCCGCTTCTTCCCATCCACATTCTCTGGATCAACCTGGTGACTGACGGTCTGCCCGGGCTTGCTCTTGCAGCTGAACCTGCCGAGAAAGGGATCATGGAACGACCGGCGCGGCATCCGAAAGAAAGCATTTTTGCAGCAGGCCTCGGGATTCATATATTGTGGGTAGGTCTTCTGATGAGCGCCGTATCCCTGTTTACCCAGGCATGGGCGCTTACAACCGGACATGCTCACTGGCAGACCATGGTGTTTACTGTCTTATGTCTAAGCCAGATGGGACATGTTCTTGCCATACGGTCTGAACGTGAATCGATCTTTACCCAGGGATTTCTGAGCAATAAACCCCTCGTTGGCGCTTTTCTCCTGACGTTCGTCCTTCAGATGGCCACGATCTATGTACCAGCTTTCAATCCCATTTTCAAAACAGAGCCGCTAACCATGAATGAGCTGTTGATTACGCTGGTATTGTCATCCTTTGTCTTTTGGGGAGTCGAGGTCGAGAAACTTTTTAAGCGCCGTACAAAATCATTGTATGCAGAAAAATGAGATGTGGATTCCTGCGCCTTTTGGCGAATAGGTACGGCAGGATCAAGCGAGAGTGTTATGATTTCAGCCAGTGTTTCAGTGCTGTTGTTATATCCTGGGAAAACTGGTCGAAATTAAAAGCCTTGTGAAGGAATCCATTTGCTCCAGCAGCATAGGCATCATTTTTATCGGCTTCCAGCAGGGAATTGGTTACCATGATTATCGGAATATGCTTGAGCGAGGCATCGGCGCGAATCCTTCGCAGAGTATCAATGCCGTTCATGCCGGGCATTTTCAGATCGAGCAGGATCAAAAAAGGCGCAGATGAGCATTGTTTGAGCATTTTCAGCGCAGTTTCTCCGTGAAACGCCTCTTTGATTGTCAATGCAACTCCTGATCTGGTCAGTGCTCTTCTCATGATTTCTATGTCATCAGGATTGTCATCAACAATCATGACTGTATATGTCATAACAACATCCTCAAGCTCTTTCAATTTTTTCTGTTCTGGTACCTGAAGAAAACACGTTTTTCTGCACTTCATCAGAATCAAATCCTACAAAAAACAGTATAGCACAGGTTTCCTTCCGAAAATTGCCTTGTCGCTTGTGGCCTTGCAATAAAAACAAAAAAGAAAAACTCCTCGACCCCTTCAAGGGATGGTTTTGACATTTTTATCCCAGGGTAAAATAGAACGTAGCCCCTTTGTTGACTTTTCCCTCAGCCCAGACTTTTCCACCGTGGCGGCGGATAACCCGCTCGACAATGGCAAGGCCGATGCCAGTGCCCTCAAATTCCTGTTCAGAATGGAGTCGGTGGAAGGGTAAAAACATTTTTTTTTCATAGGCAGGATCAAATCCAGCACCGTTGTCTCGGACATAATAAATAATTTTTTTTCCCCTGGTATGTGCCCCGAATTCAATCCGGGCGTCCTGAGTCTTTTTTGTAAATTTCCAGGCATTTTCGAGCAGGTTCGTAAGTGCGAGAGCAATCAGCCTCTGATCCACAGAGGCGAAAAGGCCATTTTGAATGTTGACTGCAACGGACCTGTCCGGCTCTCCCTGCTGCAGTTCCGTGATGGACAAAGAGGCCAGTTTGCTCAGATCAATCTGAGTGGTGTGCGCGAGGTCTTGTTTGGAAATGCGCGAAAGATGCAGCAGATCATCGATAAGCCGGTTCATTCTCTCGGCGCTATTGTAGATGCGGGACAAATAGTCTTTTCCTTTTTCATTGAGCAATTGGGCATAGTCCTCATTGACGATTTTTGCGAAGCCGGCCATGGAGCGAAGCGGCGCGCGCAAATCGTGCGAGACTGAGTAGACAAAAGACTCGAGTTCTTTATTTACCCTGTGTAGCTCTTCGCTTGCCTTTTCAGACTCCTTACGGGACTGGAGAGCGTCTTCCATGAGATTCAGCGCGGCTAAGCGCGAAGCGCGAAGTCTTTTATTAGCTGCCTGAAGTTCTGTTGTGCGCTCGATGACGTGCTGTTCCAGTGACACGTTTAACTCTTTGAGAGCTTTTTGCGCCTGCTTTTGCTCTGTTATGTCGCGTGCAGTGGCGAAGACGCCGATTACCGTTCCCTGGTCGTCGTGGTACACCGATGCGTTGTAGAGGACGGGGGAGACGGTACCGTCCCGATGCCGCAGTTCGAGTGCATAGTCGCGCACCGAACCTTCACGGAACACCTGTTCATACCCAGTGCGTGCCTTTTCCGGCTCGGTGAAGTAATCACAAAAGTCCGTTCCGATGAGTGCGGTCCGTGAGCAACCGGTTGCCGCTTCAGTCGCCCTGTTGACATCCGTGATTTTTCCCTCCGCACTGATGGTAACCAGCGGATCAAGGCTGACTTCGAGAAGGCCGCGGTTGTAGGCATTGGCCAGCCTCATCGCAGCTTCCGCTTCTTTAAGCCCTTGCGTGCGTTCCTGAACGCGCGCTTCAAGTTCATCAAGGGACTTGTGCAGCGCCTCCGACGCGAAGGCACGAGTACGGGCGCTGTGCATGGTGTCGGTGACCCAGGCGATCATCGACCCGCTCAACAGGAAGATCACGAGTGCCAACCAGTCGCCAGGTTGCCCCACGGCGAATTGGTACGTCGGTTCAATCCAGAAGTAATGAACTACTATCGCCGATAAGACAGTCGCCACCAGTCCCGCGCGTCTGCCTCCGTAGAGTGCAGCCAGAATCACTGCAGGGTAGAACGTCACGAAGGGGGCTTGCGTTCCCAGTATCTGCAGAAAAACCAAGCGCAGAGCTGTTGCGGCGAGCACGATTGCCACAGCAATGGCATCCCGGTAATACGCCGGATGTGACTTGTTTTCGGGTGGAAAAAGCGGCAGTTGTGACTGACGCAGCGAAGCGAGGGCGGCGAAGAGCAGATACATCCCACCGAGCCACTGCGCCGCACGGCTCAACCAGTTGACGATGCTGCCAAGAGATAGTTGGATCATTACGCCGAACAGTCCAACCGCCAGCAGCAGCAGGGCAAGGGCATACCAGGAGGTAAATGGAAGGCGCGTCTCGCGTTGGCTGGCTAACAACACGCCGGAGGAGAGCACGAACATGGCGATAGCCGATATGAGCACGAAGTAGCGCACGGGTGTGCCCCCGTGACCGGGGATGAAGAAAACCGGCAGCCAGCCCAGCAGCGCTGCTTGCGCGATCAACCAAAGCAGACCCAGGGCGAACACCCAACCTACGCCCAGCCACAGGGGTTTCACGCGAAGCACTCGCTGCGGCCAGAGAGTAAGGACGGCACCTGCCAGATGACATAACCCAGCCAGCAAGATGCCTGCATTGAAGATGGTAACGTTGATATTTGCGTCACCGTGAGAGACGAAGTCACCAATCGTGCCGGCCAGGCTCCACAGTACTACCCCGCACTCCAGGAGCAACAGTCCTGGCAAGCCTGAGGCTAGGAAACTCCGTCCGATGAGATAGAGCGTGCTTAGTGAGACCAGCGTATAGAAGGTGAAGCTCAAGACAAGAAGCAGGGTGTGAGCTTCGTAGGAACCGCGCAGACCCGCCGCCCATGCCACAATGATAGCTGCCAGCAGCAGGGGAATCGGCAACCAGGCCAGCTGGTTCAGCCAATTGCTCTTGACGCTCACAGTTGCTCCTCGCTTTCAAAGTTCAGGTTATATCGCTGTGCTTCTCCTGCGCGCGTGCAGAGTTCGTTGATTTCTTTTTTCAATTCGATCATGCGGAGTTCGCGGCCAACCATGGCTTGGTTGAGGCGTTCCATTTCCTCGTTGCTGGCACGTAAATTCTCAATATCCAGGAGAATCTGCTCTTCAGCTTGTTTGCGCACGGTGATATCTTCCAGTGTTTCCAGCACGCTGGTTATCTGCCCGTTGATATCCCGAATGGCCGCCGCGGTGAAGTACAGCCATTTCCCCTGCTCGCCAAGAGCGGGGAAATAATCCGTAACCTCATATGCATCGGCGACAAGTTTCGATCTGCTGTGCTTTTCCTGGTACAGCACAGGAATCCTCTCTATAGCTTCGTCAATTAATAAATCGGCCAGACAGGGTCTTTCTGCGCTGTAGAATGCCCGCCAATGCTGATTGGTGCCGATTATTTCCGTTGCCTGAATCCCCGTGATTACTTCGAGCGCATTGTTCCAGTAAACAACCTTATGATCCCGGTCAATGACAAACTGGGGAATGGGAGAGCCGTACAAGACTGCTTTGAGTCTCTGTTCGCTGTTCAACAGCGCCTTCTCGGTTCGCTTGCGTTCGGTGATATCGTGCACCATTCCTATTGACCGGATTATTTTGCCGTCCCTATCCCGTACGTGCTCGCATTTCTCGTGCACGATGCGGATCTCGCCATCCGATTTCCTGACCACCCGGTGCTCGATCTCATAGGTGTCTTTTTCCTCGCGCAATGAGGCGGAGTATGCGGTATCAACTGCAGCACGGTCACCCGGATGAATCCGTTCGAGGAAAGCTTCATAAGTTGCACCGAATTCCTGCGGTTGCAGGCCGAATATCCGGTAAACCTCGTCCGACCAGGTCAACTTATTTTGCGCCAGATCCAGTTCCCAACTCCCGAGATGAGCAATCTCTTCGACACGGTTAATTGCTGAGGCATCGATTCCCACGACAGGGAACGAAGTATACGGTTTTGATGTCCGCGGTTTCTTCGGTTTCATGCATCCTCCGCCAGGGAGTCAGGTCAAACAATGCGATGCTCTGCTATAGAGGGATTTTTTTATGAGAGATACGGGCCTCATTATACCATCATCCGGGAGCTTTTTTCTATCGATTTTCTGCTGAAACCTTAGCTCTGTGAGGGTGGGGCAATATTTTTCCTTGTGGTACTCTTTTGTCATGTTCCATGCCACGGAACAAAAGAAAACCCAGAGTTTTTGATTGAAAGGATAACTTTTTTGATATATCCTGAGTGATATCCATGGTTCTGAAACTCAAATGTCAAAGTTCAAAACAATATTCCAAAAAGCAAAACAGCAAATCCTTGAGATTGTTGCTTGAAGCTTGATTTGATCTTTGGATTTTGAACTTTGAACTTGTATTCGCGATATGATATGAAAGGAGTTTTACATTTTGGAAGCAATGCACACTGAAGAAGGTCAAAAGGCCAATCCAGCGCCGTATGCACTAAGCGCTCTGGAACGATCGAATTTTCCCGTGCTCTCGATAATTCCACTCGGTGGCGTTGGTGAAATCGGTTTGAACATGACCGTGCTTGAATATGAAAACGATATCATCATCATTGACGCCGGTCTCATGTTTCCGGATGCGGAAATGCTCGGGGTTGACATTGTTATTCCTGACTTTACTTACCTGATGGAGAACAAGGAAAAAGTCCGTGCGGTCGTGCTTACGCATGCGCATGAGGATCATATCGGCGCCCTGCCGTTTCTTCTCCGTGAAATCAAGGTTCCGGTTTTTGGAACGCGTCTTACGCTTGGTTTCGTGAAGGACAAATTAAAGGAGCATGATCTTGATACCGAGATTGAGCTGGTAACCGTAAAACCGCGAGAGACAGTGGCTATTGGATGTTTCTCGGTGGAGTTTATCCGGGTGACCCATAGCATTGTGGATGGCGTGGGACTCGGCATCACAACACCGGTGGGCAGGGTTGTGCATACGGGCGACTTCAAGATTGATCCTACGCCGGTAGACGGAGAAGTCATAGACCTACGCACGTTTAGTGAATATGGCGACAAGGGCACCCTGGTGCTGCTTTCGGACAGTACCAACGCCGGAAAGGGCGGGTATACGTTCTCGGAAAAAGAAGTTCGGCGCGGCCTTGAGGACATTTTCAGCCGGGCGAAAGGAAGGATTGTGGTAGCGACCTTTGCGTCGAACATTCACCGCGTTCAACAGATTATTGATGTGGCAGTAATGTTCGGACGAAAAGTGATTCTGAACGGAAAAAGCATGATTGCCAACACCCAGATTGCGCTGAACCTCGGATATCTTTCCATCCCGCCTGATACCTGGCTTAAAATCGATGCGTTGAAGACACTCCGCGACGAACAGATTGTGATGATTACTACTGGAAGTCAGGGCGAGCCCATGAGCGCTCTTGCGCGTATGGCAGCGAATGAACACAAATATTTCCAGATTAAAAAAGGCGACACCATTGCTCTGTCATCCAAAATGATCCCCGGAAACGAGCGGCCCATTGCAAATATCATTAACCGGCTGTTCAAGCGCGGTGCCGAGGTTTTTTATGAGAAAGTATCCGAAATTCATGTATCGGGCCATGCATCAAAAGAAGAATTAAAGCTTATGCTGAGCCTGGTGAAACCGAAGTTTTTTATCCCGGTTCATGGAGAATACCGGCATCTGGTATATCATGCGCAGCTTGCAACGAAGGTAAACATCCCTGAAGAGCATATTTTCATTATTGAGAACGGCGAGGTGATGGAATTCACCGCAGATTCCGCACGGCGTGCCGGTTTGGTGAGCACCGGGCGTGTTTACATCGATGGGAAAATAGCGGGTGCGACCGGGGAAGCAGGAGTGGATACCGTCGTACTAAGAGACCGCAGGAAGCTCGCGCATGACGGCATCGTCATCGTGTTTCTGGGTATTGACAAAGGAACGGGAAAAGTCGTGTCAGGTCCGGATATCATTTCACGGGGATTTGTGTTCGAGGATGCGTCGCAGGATCTGCTTGCCGAGGTGAAAGACGTCGTTATGAACACCCTGACTCTCATGATTCCCGAAGCGAAGGGCGACTGGTCCATCGTAAGCGCTCAAGTCCGGACCACGGTCAAAAAATTTATCAATAAACGGCTTGAACGCCGGCCCATGATCCTGCCGGTTATTATGGAAATATAATCCTGCTGGTTCAGTCCCTGCGACATGGAATCCTCCGGCACACGCCGGAGGGGGTTCACTCTCCCCCAAGAAAAAAGCCGATCTGCTAAACTTTATCAAGAACAGTACCGATAAGACACCAGGAATCATCAGGACTCTGATCGTTTATGCTGATTTCTTACAAGAACCCCTATGAACAGTAATTTACAGAGCAATTTTGTATACGACAAACGAGGAGAAGACCGGGATGCATTGAGACATTCTCTCTGCAACCGGCTTATTTACTCCCTGGGAAAAGATCCCATTACTGCAACCTACAGGGATTGGTTCCACACTACTGCCTATGCTGTCCGTGAACGGCTGATCGAGCGCTGGATGCAAACCATGCGCAGTTACTATCAGTCCGACGCAAAACGCGTGTATTACTTTTCTATGGAATTTCTGACCGGACGACTGTTGACCAACAGTCTCATCAATATGGGATTTTATGAAGAATGCCGGAAAGCGCTTGAAGACCTTGATCTCAATATTGAAACGATTGGGAACATGGAGCAGGAGGCAGCGCTCGGGAACGGGGGACTGGGAAGGCTTGCAGCCTGCTTTCTTGACTCCATGGCTTCCCTCAGTTTGCCTGGATATGGCTATGGTATTCGGTATGAATATGGCATGTTCAATCAGCGGATCGAGAACGGATACCAGGTTGAACATCCGGATAACTGGCTTCGATACGGGAATCCCTGGGAATTTCCCCGTCCGGAAGTGCTGTATCCGGTAAAATTCGGTGGCAGGGTGGTTCAGTTCCGGGATGAAGACGGCCAGGCACGGTTTCATTGGGTTGATACGGAAGAAGTGATGGCCATGGCATACGACACGCCGGTCCCGGGATACAATACAAATACTGTCAATAATATGCGGCTGTGGACGGCCAAGGCATCGCGTGATTTTAATCTCAAGTATTTCAACGAGGGAAATTACATCAAGGCCGTTGAGGACAAAAACGAATCGGAAAACCTTTCGAAAGTCCTGTATCCGGATGATACGACACAGATGGGACGCGAACTGCGGCTGAAGCAGCAGTATTTTTTCATTTGCGCTTCGCTCCAGGATATTTTACGAAGATTTACAAAATTCCATTCCACATTTGATGAACTTCCAAACCGGGTCGCGATCCAGCTGAATGACACACATCCGTCGATCGCTATTGCTGAACTTATGCGACTCCTGGTCGACGTATATCATCTGGACTGGACCAGGGCATGGGAACTCACCCAGCGCACGTTTTCCTATACGAACCACACGCTTATGCCGGAAGCGCTTGAATCATGGCCTGTCGATCTTTTTGAATCCATTCTTCCAAGACATCTTCAGATCATCTATGAGATCAATTACCGGTTTCTTGAAGAAGTACGCCATCGTTTTCCCGGAGACGTGGATTTAACCCGCCGGATGTCGATTGTGGATGAACACGGTGGCAAACGGCTCCGCATGTCTCATCTTGCAATTATCGGGAGCCACCGGGTAAATGGGGTTTCCCGTATTCATACGGATCTCATGAAAAATACCATCTTCGCGGATTTTGACCGCTTTACTCCCGACAAAATAATCAACATTACAAATGGCATAACACCCCGTCGGTGGCTTTGTATGGCAAATCCCGATCTTTCACGGCTCATTACCTCCCGGATTGGGAAGGGGTGGATCTGCGATCTCGACGAACTGAAGAAGCTGAAGCCGCTGGCCGAGGATCCGGAATTTCGCGAACAGTTCAGGTCTGTAAAACAGCTCAACAAGAACCGGCTTGCAGAATTCATCAGTACACCGCTTGATTCTTCTTCCTTGTTTGATGTTCAGATAAAGCGGTTTCATGAATATAAACGGCAGCTGTTGAACGTATTGCACGTTGTAACCCGCTATAACCGTATCCGTGAAAACAGGATTGAAGGCATGGTTCCGCGCACGGTTATTTTTGGCGGAAAGGCCGCGCCGGGATATGCAATGGCCAAGCTGATCATCAAACTGATTCACAGCATCGCCGATGTAATCAATAATGACCCGATGGTCGGGTCTCTGCTGAAGGTCGTGTTCATTCCTGATTACAATGTTTCAAATGCGGAGAAGATCATCCCTGCCTGTGATCTCTCAGAACAAATATCAACTGCTGGGACCGAAGCATCAGGCACCGGAAATATGAAGTTTGCATTGAACGGCGCACTTACGATCGGAACGCTCGATGGAGCAAACATCGAGATCCGAGACGAAGTCGGCGATGATAATATTTTCATCTTCGGGATGAATGCTCCGGAGGCTGTCGAACTCCGATCCAATGGATATCACCCGCATGAAATATATCAAGGAAATTCTGAATTGCGACAGGTAATTGACATGATACGGGGCGGCTATTTTTCTCCGGATGACCAGGACCGATTCCGGCTGCTGATGGACGGACTCACGGGTTCCAGAGACCAGTTCCTGCTCCTTGCTGACTATGCTTCCTACCTTGCCTGTCAGGATCGGGTGGATGCTCTGTATCGCGACCGCGAGGATTGGGCAAAACGGGCGATTCTGAATGTCGCTTCCATGGGACATTTCTCGAGCGATCGCTCTATCAAGGAATATGCTGATGCAATCTGGCACGTAAAACCGATTGATCACTGCAGTAGTACAGAGTAATTTTTTCATCTCCTCTCTTCTTTTTATCTTCTTTCAACCTGCCGAAACAAATCGAAACCGCTTGAATTCCTCTCTGCTTTATGAAATAATGTGAACATTTCGTGACTCATATTTCAAACGGGGGGACATCATGCTGTATACCAGTTTGCTCATTATTCATGTACTGGCCGTCATCTTATGGATCGGCGGGCTTGCCTTCATCGCCACCGTTATCTTTCCGATGGTTTACCAGGCACAGGGAGTGCATCAGAAGGTTCTTTTATTCCAACGAGTGGAGCAGGGATATTCGGTTATTTCCAAATGGCTGGTCAATATCGCCGGTCTGACCGGAGTCTGGATCCTGTACAAAAAATTTGGTTTTGGAATTCTGCTCCAGAACCGCGGCATCGGGATTGTCATTATGCTCATTGTATGGATACTCTATACTCTTCTTACAATGTTGCAGCGTCCGGTGTTTGCAAAACTGTTTGCCGAGGCTGAAAACATCGATATTGAACAGATGTTCCGGCTTGTGCATGCCCTGTATTGGGCTGTCCTGGCGGTCAGCTTCCTTGCAGTGGCAGGAGGAATATGGTTCGGACACGGTCAGGAAGCGTACGGCGCCAGATACGTGCAGTGAATTTTCATCAAGAAAGCAGACAGCATGATGCTTATTGAAGCAATTATTCTCGGCATTGTGCAGGGAATTACCGAATTTCTTCCGATCAGTTCTTCAGCGCATTTGATCCTGATGCCCTGGATGTTTGGCTGGCACGGGACGCTGATCGACAGCTTGAAATTCGACGTTGCGCTGCACGCGGGAACATTGGTTGCCATTCTGGCGTATTTCTGGCGGGATTGGCTGGTTCTTCTGACCTCGTTTTTCAAAGGCATGGGAAATGGTGACTGGAGAACCGGAGAAGGCCGGTTTGTGTGGTACATTGTTCTGGCGACTATTCCTGCGGGAATCGTTGGGTTTGCCTTTGAACATGTGATCGAACAGACGTTTCGTGATCCGCTTGTGATCGTTGGATCGCTGGTTCTGATCAGTATCGTGATGCTGGCAGCAGACCGCTTCTCCAAAAAAACACAGACCATTGAGCGCATGACCCTGCTGCATGCTTTGTTTATCGGATGCGCGCAGGCTCTTGCGCTTGTTCCGGGAGTCTCGCGGTCAGGGATTACCATTGTTGCGGGTTTGCTTGCCGGGTACACGCGCGAAAGCGCCGCACGGTTTTCCTTTCTCCTTTCGACACCGGTGATTGCAGGGGCAGCGGTTCTGAAACTGAGGCACCTTGGCTTGACTTCGGAAGAAATTTTCCCGTTTTCATTGGGCGTTCTTTTTTCAGCGATAGTTGGGTATCTCAGCATACAGTTTCTTCTCCGATATCTGGCGAGGCATTCTCTGAATCTTTTTATCGGATACCGGCTTGCCCTGGCAGGTGTGGTTTTGGCTCTCTTCATCATACGGTAAGAATAGTCGGCCTCTCAAAACATCTCTTATGACATGCAAAGGTTGCGGATTATATGGCTGTATCAGGTGCTCCCCATATGAAGCATAAACATGAGATTATCAGTCTGCTTTTGTTCGCCGCAGGGCTTTTGATCATGCTGAGTTTGATTTCGTACAGCAGCACGGACCCGTGTTTCAGCGTGGCAAAGACAGGCTCAGATATCCGGAATGCAATCGGGATTATCGGCGCATATCTTTCAGATATATTCTTTCGTGTCATCGGTGTTTCAGCCTATGGTATCCCACTTTTCTTATTCGGCTTTGCCATTGTTCTTGCTCTGGGAAAAGAACCGATCCATCCTCATCTCAAAAAAATCGGGGGTCTGCTTCTTCTGATTTCCTTGTCGGCCTTGCTCGGACTTGGAACCGATACCATCCGGTTATTTGAGGAAGAGATCCCTTCCGGCGGCATGCTCGGTGGGTTCATTGGCCGACTGCTGGTTTCCGGCTTTTCTTCGACAGGAGCATACATTATCACGATTACGGCGATCATGCTTTCGCTGATGCTCCTGACTCCTTTTTCATTCGTCAAGGTTCTCGGCCTTCTCAAGGCAGCTTATGGCCGGCTGATTGAGCATCTGGAAATTCTCATCGCGATTCACCGAGGACGGAAAGAAAAAGCCCGGGAAGCAAAGGATATTCCGCACGCATCGAAAGAACAACCTGCAATTGTCGAAACTAGGAAACAGCCGGAAGCTGCTCAGGTCAAACAGGACAAGTCTGCACGGCTAGTGCAGTCAACATTTGAATTTATGGAAAACCCCGAAATCAAGGGAGCCTACCAGCTTCCTTCCTCTGATCTTCTTGACCCGCTGCCTCCTGTGCTGAAAAAAGTTTCCCGGGAAGATATGCTTGCGCAATCAGAGTTGCTTGCCCGAAAACTGCTGGATTTCGATATTCAAGGCCGGGTAACGCAGGTCTATCCCGGGCCGGTTGTGACGATGTTTGAGTTTGAGCCTGCACCCGGCGTTAAGGTAAGCAAAATCACTAATCTGTCCGATGATCTTGCACTCGCTATGAAAGCTGCGAGTGTCCGCATTGTTGCGCCGCTCCCCGGCAAGGCAGCCGTGGGAATTGAGGTCCCGAACAATTCGCGCGAGACCGTTTATTTCCGAAGCATTCTCGAATCTCCGGAATACCGGACTCACCGTTCGAAGCTCCGGATTCCTCTTGGCAAAGATATTTTTGGCGTTCCTGTTATCAGTACGATCGATAAAATGCCGCATCTGCTCGTTGCCGGTGCGACCGGATCAGGGAAAAGTGTCGCGATCAATTCGATTATCCTGGCGCTTCTTTACAATGCGCAGCCGCGGGAAGTCAAGCTCGTGCTTGTTGATCCCAAGATGCTCGAGCTTTCGCTGTATAATGATATTCCGCATCTGATGACTCCGGTAGTTACCCAGCCGAAACGAGCCGCTGAAACGCTCCGTGCTTTGGTTGCCGAGATGGAACGGAGATACCGCCAGCTTGCGGAAAAAGGTTCCAAGAATATCGATTCCTATAACAAGGCAGTCAGTGATCAGGAGCGCCTTCCGTATATTGTTATTATTATTGACGAGCTTGCGGACCTCATGATGACGGTGCAGCGAGAGGTCGAAGATTCGATCATGCGACTTGCGCAGATGGCGCGTGCAGCAGGCATTCATTTGATCGTTGCAACCCAGCGGCCAAGCGTTGATGTAATCACCGGGCTGATCAAGGCCAATTTGCCGGCACGCATTTCATTCCAGGTCTCTTCAAAAACGGATTCGCGGACCATTCTGGATGCCAACGGCGCTGAGAATTTGCTCGGAATGGGCGATATGTTGTTTCTTCCGCCCGGGACGTCTCATGTAATCCGAGTGCATGGTTGTTTTGTTTCTGAAGCGGAAATCAAGCGGGTTGTCGAATTCGTGAAAACCCAGGCAACACCGAACTACGAGCTGCTTGCCCGCCGGACAAAAGAACTGACAGAGTCTGATGCGGTTTCTGAAGAAGAAGGGGAACGGGACGAGCTGTATGCCCGCGCCGTAGAACTGGTTCAGATGAACGGCCAGGCATCAACATCGTTTATTCAGCGAAGACTGCGCGTCGGATACAATCGCGCGGCACGGATGATCGAGATGATGGAAGAGGACGGAATTGTAGGGCCGGCAGACGGCAGCAAACCGCGGCAGGTCCTTATCCGCAAAAACATGGATGGAACGGTGAGAGATAGTGATGCGTAACGGAAAAGAAAACTTTTCGCATTAAAACCGGCTGTTTTGCTTGTGCGGTTGCATCATCACAACCTGCTCTTCAGCGTTATGATATCCCTGCCGCATCTTTGATTCATGTCTGTCCGCTAACTTCCATGCTGTTTTATACAGATGCCGCGGCTGTTTCAGGATCACTCGGAATTTGCCGGATTCCAATGTAACCGGCATGTGAATGCCTTCCTCGCGAGCAATGATGCCCGCCTGAACCATTGCCCATTCGCTCCCGGTCGTAAATCCGATACGCTGCCCAACAGGAAAACCCGCAGCAAAACCCATAATCATCAAGGTGACTGCCGAAAGAATTACAAATGCAATTTTGATCATTCGTGTTGACTCCCTTATCTTCACACCTAAATTCGTTATAAATAATGCAATGTACCTGCCAAAAAATATAGTGAAGAAAATTGCTAAGATGAACAGATGGAATGCCGTTTTTTGCAGAAAATATCCAATATAGACAGTCTGTTTTGTGCAGGCTGATTCTCATGGTGTCTATTTTGTGATACGACTTTCAGGAAGATGAACGGGGAAGAGAGCTAGGAGCACTTCTGTTTCAAGAGCAATCAGGATTGGTCGTGATTTGAGAATTGTCGCGCAAGGTAAAATATACAACAGGACAGAAAAAAAGTAAGGAAGGCCAGTGTGTATGCAAGATTTTTCCCTCGACAGGCATCGCTCATCCAGCGGCGAAAATCATCCGCGAGCACCGCTGCATTTCCTCCGTATAATTTCAAATCATGCACATATTTTTTTGATTTTCCTTCCAGCGGATACACATACCCGCCCGTGATCTCGTATTCTGATTCAGTGCTCGGATCGTTTTCTGCTGATTGATAGATGAAAAATGAAGCCCGTTGCCTCATAATTAAATGTTACCGGAAGATAGTGTGTAGGTATGGCGTCAGTTTTACGGTTTAAAGATTTTTTTAAGCTTCTCCTCCAAGGTTTTTCTTAGCTCAAA
>Ga0265297_10004749_pt1 | contig 21692 bp, 20 predicted proteins | sample Munlanlwell13791_FD_192502 | JGI IMG/M metagenome (GOLD analysis project Ga0265297, IMG submission 192502) | Leachate microbial communities from a municipal landfill in Southern Ontario, Canada - Leachate well 137-91 | ecosystem: Engineered > Solid waste > Landfill > Unclassified | place... | reverse complement strand
GCGGAACCGGCGGTGATTGCAGTTGCCAAATTCAACACGATCTTGTGGTTAATGAGCTTCGCGGAAGTGACACCGGCATAAGCGGAACCGTTGTTGCGAACGCGTGTGATGTTTGGTAAGAGGTTGGCGATATCATCGGCGCTGAAATAATCAGGAACGCCAATCTCGAGTCTACCTCCGGCCGGAATCATATTTTCCAAAGTGAAGTGCACGGAGCTGAGACCGGGTGCTTCGCTCAGATTTTTGTTTTCCAAAACGACGGCAGTGTAAGTAAAATTGCCGAATGTTGTAAAGTGGTAAGTCCAGACGATTGTGTCGTCGCCATCATGAATGAAACATTCACCCGGGAAGGCGAGGGTGCCGGCACTCGTGGTGGTCGCATCGGCGCATTCATTGATTTCAACCCAATTGACGCCGTCTTTGGAATAATAAGTTACACCATTGGCATCCGGAATCACAATCTTGATCGGCTTGTTGGCAACGATCGGTGTGCCGTTGGAACCGGCGGAAATGGCTTTGGTGGTTACCATGAAACCATTTTCTGAATTTCCGGTACTATCGTGCGGAGCATCGAAAGTACCATCCCAATCGGTCGGACCGTAGAGTTCCGTTTCATTTTCAAATTGCACGACGGCTTCCGTGGTGCGCACGGTCAAAGTGCTGGCACCGGAACCGGCACCGACTTCGAGCTTGACGGATTTGGCGTCAGCCACGGCGCTACCGGCCAAATTGCTGAGTGCGGTTCCGACGGTCGTACCACTATATGTGGTTGCGACATCAGCCGGAATCACGGCTGCACTGACATCCCAAGCTTGGTTGGGGCGGAAGATGACTTCGGATTTGTAGTCTTCCAAAGTGGAAGCGGCTGGGCTCGATTCAATTTCGAATATTGGAGCCTCAGCAGTGTAATCAGATACACCATCATCAATCACAATCGTGAAGGAAGCGGAGCTGGACCAGTTATTGAGATTGTTTTTTTCTTGGACATAAAGTGTATGAGAAGCGTAAGTGAGTGCGGAACCGGGCGTGTAAGTCAGAGTGGCCGTTTCGGTGGCACCACTCGTCAAATCGGAGCTATCGAGTTTGTAACGGAAAGTTCCATTACCGCCACCACCGGAAGTCCAGTTCCAAGTCGGAGTGGTATCGGTGCTTGTGTCACCGGAATTAGCGACACTGGAAGAGGTAATCACAGGTGCCAAAGCGGCGGTCATACCGGCGGTAATACCTTCTGACCAAACACTCAAACCGGTTGAGTTGCCGGCATTATCCGTACAGCTGTAGCGATAATAATAAGTTCCTTCGGCGGCGGTTGTGTAAACATAATCCGCGTCATCACCGACATCCCCGCTAAAGACCAGACCGGCTCCGTCGGTATTGTCGATATCAATCTGACCGGAACAAGTACTGATGCCAGCACCCGGAGCGGTTTGTGCGGCACGGAAATCAATCGTACCCGTAAAGCTATGTGTAGCATCGGTATCACCGTTGTTGGTCGGCTTGACGGTTGTCCAGGCGACACAAACGGAAGCACCTTCGGCGCTACTCTTGCCCGTTCCGCAAATCACACGGTTGGCTCCTCCCGCACAAGAATAACCCGCGGTACAAATCGTTTGGACGGTCGCTCCGGTCGCTCCAGAATAATAACCCGCATCGGTATCGAGACAAGCGGTTTGACCGGTACTTGGTTGATATTTGCCAATAGCACAAGCGGTCTTGACGCCAGCGCTGCAACTATTACCGGCTTCGCAAAGAGACTGACCTGTGCGAGTTGTGGCTGTGCCACCCGTGGAATAGTAACCGGTAGTTACGGTTGTGGTGGAAGTATTGATTGCATTTGGACAATATAAATTATTGCTACCGCAAGGAGTTGCGGAAGTCGCACCGTTACCGGAAACATAATATCCGGCGCCGGACTGAGTCTGCACACCGCTCACACAATAATAACCCGCGGTACATTGAGACTGGCCTGTGCGAGTCGTAGCTGTTCCACCTGTGGAATAATAGCCGGAGGAGACGGTAGTTGGAGTAGCATTGGCGGCATTCGGACAATAGAAACTATTACCACCGCAGACGGTGGCGGAAGATGAACCTGCTGCCGCATAGTAACCCTGACCGGAAGGGTACTGGTTGTTGTCACTCGCCGGAGAATAATAACCAGCTGTGGTAGTTACACAAGATCCGCCGGAGAGATACTGACCGGCACCGCAATTGAAAATACGCAAAGTCGGATATGTGGCTGTAGTTTGCCAAACGGTACTAAAATCCCAATAAGGATTAGTGGAATCATAGACATTGTGTGTACTAGAATAAAAATTTGAAAGTGTGGCTACGGCGGTACCATTTACATTACCACAATTCGTACAGGTTGAACCGGACCAATAGTAGGAGTTGGTGAGGGTGTCATTTTGTGCACCTGCTAAACGACCCGTAGTAGAGGCGTAGGCAGAACCATTTGAAACCGCACCTGTAGCATAGGAATTTTTAATAGTAGAGGTATTGGCACCCACTAAACCGCCAACATAACTATTAATACCAGCCACCGTACCCGTAGCATAGGAATTATTGATAGTAGAGGAGGAATAATTACGACCTATGAGACCACCGGTATATGTGCCACCGCCACTCACTGTAGCTGTAGAATAAGAGTTACTGACAGTAGAAATCCAATTATTGCCCACAAGACCACCAACAAATCCACCACTACCACCACTACCACCGGTTACACTACCAGTTGTATAAGAATTAGTTATAGAAGAGGCATAATTATAACCCACAAGACCACCTACATATTGATAACCTAAAATGTTCACACCGGTAAGTCCAACATTTTTGATAGTGGCGGAAGAAGTATCGCCAAAAAGACCAATATAGTTGGTGCTGGCTCGATTAATGTAGAGATTGGAAATGACATAACCTTGACCATCAAGGGTTCCTGTAAAAGTACTGGAATCGTTGGTACCTACCGGAGCAAAACCCGCACCAGAGTTCCAAGTGGTTGTCGCAGAACAATTTATATTGTTCGCAAGTTTGTAATAAGAGGAACGAGCATTATTCATCTCTTGGAGCTGAGTACAAGTCGTGATCATATAAGGAGAACCACTCGTGCCACTACCACTGCCCGAGAAGGCTAGCGCGGAGTTAACAGGCAAAATACCCAACGCCAAAGCGCCGAGACAGAGTGCGAGATTTTTTATGGTTCGCATAGGGTTTGGGTTATTTTATGTATAAATAAATATAAACGATACGAGATCCGTACCGCCTGTGAGCTTTACTACGAAGTTATTTTTCGACATGACTATCCCTAAATATAAGGACAGGGTGCTAATTCTACTCAGCAGAACATTTTTGGCAAGGAAAAAGGGTGGACAGAAAAGATAAATATTTCGAAGTAAAAATATGGGAATGCAAAAAAACCACTCATACAAATGCGGACGATTTTATTGGCGGAGAGACAGGGATTATCATTTTTGCTTCGCAAAAACAGATGGACTCTCCTCAGCTCGGTCATGGGCAAATAAATTTGCCACGACCTCGCCCACATGGGGTCGCCCTCGCCTTAGTGTGAAATAAGCAAACCAGACAGCTTATTTTATTACACACGGCGCCCTACGCCTCTGCGCTCGTGGTTGTACCACTTCGCGCTGGATGGCTCCGGTCGGGCTTCTCGCCACAGCCTCCTCGGTCATCGAACCACTGGGTTCTCATCCTCTATCTCTCCGGTATGCAAAACCTCCACCCTGCGGGTGGAGAACTTACATACTGGCGGGGAGGCGTAGACGAAGTTCGAACTCTTCTGATATCAAATTAGAGTTCCCAAACTGACAAAGAAAACCAGGATAAAGGCAAATACATACAAAACCAGTGTTATTGTAGCAATAATTCTGAACCAGATAAATTTTTCGGTGTGGTATTTGAGCATTAAGAAGTAAAGCCCCATCAAAATTAGAAATAATAAATTCAAACCTATCAGAAAGGGGATTAATTGTCTGTGAAAAATAGCGTAGGTATCTAGAAAAATTATTGGCAAAATCAAAGCCATAAAGGCTTTTTTTGGTTTTACCCTAGCCCAATCTATAAATTGCCAACTTGCGATATAAAGTCCCCACAACAGGATTGCACCAAACCCAAACTTTAAGTACTCCATTTATTAAGCATTAAGGCCATTGTTCATATTTAAAATAAATATACCAATCTTTATCGATCTGTTGATAAAATTTGTAATTCGAATTTTCCGGACAATCGTGCCGAAAAGTGCTGATATTATCGACCAAATCATATTCCTTTTGAGTTACAAATTCGTGCTTACCAAGGTGACCACAATAGCCCTTTTCAATTCCGTTTGGCGCATAAACATAACCCGTACTATAACTCTGATCCGACCAAATAAATCCGGTTGATTTCATTTCGAAATTCACTTCCGAACAATCATTCTCCGCGCGAATAAAATTCCGGATTCCCAGTTGCGAAAATGTCTTTCGTAATTCGGGCTGATGATCCAATTCGTAAAAATGCACCTCGTCGCAACTTTCCAAAAAATCCTTCGTCAACTCATGAAAAACTTCGCGCTTGAGAGCGTAATTCAATGTTAAATCAAAAGAAGATGGCAGAGTGCGAGTGTCAAAACCGATATATGCAAACAAGACAATCAGAACCAAAAATTGAAACAAAATCGCTATAATGATTATTAAAGCAAGTACGAAAAGAATTTTTTTGGGTTTAGCCATATTCTAATTTAACGCTTTATTACTTAAAACAATATTAAAAAATTAGCATATTTTAAGATTATTAGTTAGCCATCTCATAGCCTTTGCGAATTGCTTCTTGATCTGCGGGATCATCGAATTTGAAATCCGTAACCAGTGTTGCTTTATCTACCCAATAGAGCAAACTCTCCAAATCAATTCCAGCGTAGTGGCCCATATATCCGATTAAAATATTGCCAATGTGATCATATTTTATCAGCTCTCCATTGTAAATATATGCCCAATAATTTCTTGTATTATTTCTTCCATTTCCAAAAATATTATTCTCTTCACTAATTGGCCCAGTTGGGTCATAAGTGTTGTTTTTTAAATCAAATCTTGCATGTGTACAAGTATAGCCAAACATTTCTGCCACAATTCCAATATTCGTGTAAAATTCTTGATGTTTAATTTTGGTTCCGATTTTTTTGGCTTCTTCCAGCCAATAATCCAGAGTATTTTCATCTGACTTTTTTCCTCCGGCATCGACATTAATCACACTATTCGCATCGAGCAAAGTCGTCCAGCCGTTCATTTCATCTATGCTGAGATTGGCATCGTGATACTCGACTTCATTTCCCCAATCATAAAAACCAATCTCTGCCACTTGCTCCCAAGTCAGATCTTGCTTGAGTCCGATCATTTTCAGATTGTAATTTATGCCTCGCAAAATAATTTCTTTTGTGGCACCGAGTTTGATTTTGCCACTATCATTGAAATCATAATAAGCCGCAATATCCACTCCTTGGCTTGCCGACATTTTCCAGTTGATTTGTAGCTCGCACCGACAATTCGGATGAAACGGTGGCAAGAGAGAATCGCCATCAAAACGCCGGTGATAGCCTTGTTGTGATCGACAGATTTCACACATTTTTTCATCATTATCACCCATAATAGTATAGCCATCGATGCATCCGCTTCTCTGGAGCGAACAATAAGTTTTGCGTGCAGACTCGATAAATTTTTCGTACCAATTTGACATTTTTCTAAATTAAAAAATCGCCCTGATAATAGGACGGATTTTTCTTGCGTTAACCTAAAACTTATCGAAAAATTACTGGAGGAGAGGCGTAGACGAAGTTCGAACTATTTTTCTATATAGAATAGATTTTTCCTAGCAATACAAACAATCCATACAAACCCCAAAACAATAGACTGTAGGCAAAAATCATCGTGAAGATAATCCAGAATAAGATTCGTAAGTAACGATTTTTTGTAAAATAGGCGAGGGCGAGAGTTCCCAAAGCAGGTAATCCATAATATACAATCCGATCCGAAAACGGATAAACCAACACCCACTCATCGCAATTCTTCCCATTGTAATAATTACAAGTGATTTGCCAAAGTTGGGGGTAGTGTATCCCCAAAGCTAAAACCATAATCCCCAGAATGATCAGGAAGATTTTGCGGGAGAGTTTGTGGCGAAGATGAAAAATCAAAATTACCAAAACTCCGAGCAAATAGGTGCTGACAGAAATAAATTGCAAGAGATCGAAGTTTTCGGTTGGAAGCATAGTAAATTTAGATCGAACTTATTATCAATAATGCGACCAGCCACAATAAAATAATTAAACATCCGAGTAATGCTAAGCCCATCATCCCACAAATTTTAGCCAACCAATTCGGAACTTTCTTAATCAAACCAAGCGAAAGAAGTACAATATCCGTCACGATTAGATAGTTCAACATCAACTTCCAGTTGTAGATATTGTCGTAGGTAAATTCTCCCAGAGCTACTCCGTGTTGAGAGATACGATTGGTATAATCGGAATAGAGATAATAGAAAGCTACTGTTTCCGCCAAAACCAAAATAGCTAAAATCAAACTCAGACGATGAGTTGGTTTAATCAGAACCAAGCTAATCAGAAATAAAACTGAGGCGAGAATGGCTGTGACAATAATTGCTTCAGAGGGCAAGTTGAGTAATTAAATTTTCTACTCAATTTTAGCATAATTTATTCCGCTTGTGCCATCTCATAGCCCTTACGAATTGCCTCTTGATCTTTTGGATCGTCCATAAAGAGAGATGTGGCATTTACTCCGAGTAGCAAGCTGTCCAAATCAATTCCAGCAAAATAGCCCATGTATCCGATCAAAATATTCCCGATTAGATCATGGCGTATATATTCACCATCGTAGATATAACCTAAATACATTTTTTCTTTGTTTGTCTTCATTTCGCCAAAGACTGTATCGGTTTTTTTCTTCAAATCTAATTCTTTATCATCTCCGCAGATTGCATTCATTGCCATAAGGATATTTAGATTTTTTGTGATTACGGGATCCCATTCGTGGTTAGCATTGATTTCTCCTCCGTACCATTTTGCCTTCTCCAACCAATAATCGAGAGTATCCCTTTGGCTTTTCAGCGGACTTGCGTCCACATTGATCACCTTACTCGCATCGAGAAAAGTCGTTCCACCGACAATTTCTGATACATCGTCCACATAATCCTCGATTTCCTTGCCATTCGCATCATAAAAACCCAAATCCACCACATCTTCCCACGTCAATTCAACCTCGAGCCCCTTGTCCTTCAAAGCGTTGTTCAGTGCATCGAGAATCAATTCTCGTGTTGCTCCGTCTTTTATCTCGCCCGTGTATGGATCATAAACATCACGCAGAGTTTGGTTCTCCCCAGACTTAAATCGCCAGTCTAATTCCATCTTGCACCGACAATTTGGGTGAAAAGGTGGGAATTTAGAAGACGAGGAAAAATCGCTGTGGTAGCCCTGTTCCGCTTGACACACCTCACACATTTTCTCGTCATTATCGCCCGTGATCCAGTAGCCCTTGAGCAACCCAAGATTCTGCAGAGTTTGATAAATTTTGTATTCTGACATTTTGCATAAATTAAAAATTCGCCCCAATCATAGGACGGATTTTTCTTGCGTTAACCTAAAACTTACCGAAAAACTACTGGCGGAGAGACAGGGATTCGAACCCTGGAGACCCCGAGGGGCCTAACGGTTTTCAAGACCGCCGCATTCGACCGCTCTGCCATCTCTCCGTGCGGTAAATACAAAATTAACAGAACATTTTTACCCTATCAGTTTACTCAAGTCAACACTTTCCCAGCGCTGCTCATTGAAACCTTTTTTCTTGAGTTCAATTTTTACCATGGGTGGGTCAAGTGGTTCCAGATTACGACCGGCGATGCGATATTCTTCGATTGTATGGGTCAGTTTATAATCAAAATCTCCCATTTCAAATTCAATCACACGCTCGGTGCCGACCTCTTCTTCCGTACCACCAATCTCACGATAAAACGGAAATTCATCATCGCTCTGTACCACCGCACCGTTTTTTTCCATGCGTGCGATGATGTCGTCGAAAATCGCGTTTTTGCTGGCGGAACGGGTGTCGTTCGTCTCGTGGAAGAACTTGTCGCTATCGAAATATTGTTTGGCCATGGCTTCAGTCTAGCAGATTTTTTTGATAAAAAAAGTTTTTTTTGTTATAATCAACTCGTTTTAAAAATTTAACCCAAGAAAAATGGCTACCAAAACGAAAAAGAAAGTTACCTCCGACACTTCGGCGCAAATTGCCTCTACTGATCATAACAAAATTCTTCACACCGTTTTCAGCGTGCTCAAAGCAATCGTGATTTTTTTCGTGGATCTGATTTGGTTCGTGATTGATATTTTGCATGCAGTCGGTTTTGTGATCGCTGCGTTGATCGCTTCCTTTGCTTTGCTCTTGGCCGCTTTTGGCATCTTCCTCTATTTCATTGGCGTGCAACAAAGTACCGAATTCCAGAAAATGCGCGAGAATATGATTCACATCGAATCCATTCGCCAAACTCCGGACATGATGCGCGAGGAATACAATATTTTGAATAAAATCCGCAATGCAGAAAAGTCCATCAGTGAGATGCGTGAATCTGCCGGCACCGAGACGGAGATTGAAGAATAATTTTTTCCGAAAAATCCGAGACCGCTTCCCAGAGGAGCGGTCTTTTTTTGCAGTAAATCTTTTTCATTGACTAATCTTCGAAAAACAATATAATGTAAATCTCTCGAGCTTTTCTATTTTCGTTTTTCATTTTTCAAGAAGGAGAAAGTGACGATCATGAACGCGACAAATGAAACAAAGGGAGCACCCAGCGATCTCGCGCTTGCGATTAGTGCCGGGATTCCGGCAATAACTCGTCAAGCTCTCGCGCGACGCGGAATTCCGTTTCCGGAAAGTGAGACCGTTGAAGTCGGTGGGCCACTCGAAAAACCGGATAACCCGGGAGAACAGGGGTGAGGTTTCGACCTCACTCCTCTTTATTTTATTTTCACGATTTTGTAGACCTCGTCGTTTAGGCGCACATATTCCGCGCAGGGGAAGGTAGCCAGATTGTTTTCGTGTTTTTCCAGTTTCTCGATTTTCAAGCGCAGACTGCCGGTGGTCGGACCTTGGATATAGATTTCCTCACCGGTTTTCAGTTTTCCGGCTTGGCAAAATAATTCGGCCACACCGGCTTTCGGATAATAATGCGATATTTTTCCGACAAATTCTTTGCGCTCGGTGGCTTGGTTGTCGCGTCCACGCACCCAACCCTCGCTTGCCGGACGCCCGAAAAGGAACCCCTCGCTAAAACCACGGTTATAGACTTTTTGTAAATCCAGAATCAGCTCATCGCAAAGTTCCGGCGTGTATTTTTTATTTTTCAATGCGTCGAGAGCCGTACGATAAGTTTGCGTAACTGTCGCGATATATTCCGGACTGCGACTACGCCCCTCGATTTTGAGATAGTCGATTTTCGTCTTGGCGATTTTGTCCAAAATCCGAATCGTGCAGAGGTCTTTGGGGCTCATCACATAACCTCCGCCGACCAATAGCTCGTTTCCGTATTCTTCATTGTCTTTGATAGTGTATTCGCGTCGACAAGGCTGAGTGCACTCTCCGCGATTCGCCGATTTGCAATTCAAAAACTCGCTCAGGAAACAGCGTCCGCTCACACTCACGCACATTGCGCCGTGCCCGAAAATTTCGACTTTGCATTTTACATTTTTTTTGATTTTCGCGATTTGCGCCAGTGTACACTCGCGCGCCAAGACCACGCATTTCGCGCCGAGCTTTTCATAGTATTGTGCGCTTTTCGTATTGGAAATATTCGCCTGAGTCGAAAGATGAATCGGAATTTTCATTTCCCGACAAAGTGTAATCACCGCCATATCATGGCAAATCACCGCATCGGCTTGGGATTTTTTTATTACCGTCAGGATTTTTTTGAGTTTTGTAATTTCCTCATCATAGATTATTGAGTTGAGCGTAATAAAAACTTCGACGCCGTTCTTATGCGCAAACTTCACGAGACGGGGGAGTTCGTGCGGTTCGATGCCCCGACTGCTTACGCGCATATTGAGCTCGCCCACACCGAAATACACCGCGTCCGCTCCCGCTTTGATAGCGGAAGTGAGCGAGGTTTCATTGCGTACCGGTGCGAGAAGTTTGGGAATGTGCATGAGGGGATTTTAGCGAGAAATAAAAAAGGAGGCAAGCAAACCAGTTCTTTGCTTGACGAAATGCCAAAATAACACTAGTTTGCAAATAGTATGAAAAATAAATATAAGTTTTGGCAAAAATTTTGGAAACCAACATTTGGAAATTTAATTGTTGTTTTGATGTTATTTGCAGTTTTTCTTATTTCTCTTATTTTTCTTTTTAGGAAAAATGGTTGTGATTGTGTTTATATGGGTTATGGCAAGGATCGGATGTTTGAAAAAAGAATAAATAATTGTGAAATTTATGGATATCAATCTCGCTAATTTTATTACCATTCAAGCCGGCTTAATTACCGCGCTTGTGGCGCTGATGATTTATATGGCGAATGGGCGTCAAGATCGCGAAGATGATTTTAAGGTTAATACAAAAATAAAATTAACATATATCTTTCCAGCGATTCTGGTTGAGATACTTATTTTGATGGTTGTTTTTTTGTGTTTTGGGCTGATAGATCAGACACTCAAAATTATCCTTTTTTTGTTAGCGGTTTTGATCTTTTTTATTCCGATTTTTCAGGCACTACGTTATGAACATGATTCTTCAAATTTTGACGAGAGGCTATGGGATTATATTGTTGATAATTTTCATCATAATTTTGATGCGCTGGACAAATATGGTAAAAACAATAATGAAAAAAACGAAAATATCAAAAAAGTTATTGAAGAAATATTTGACGATAGTATAAAGGTAAGTATTTTGCCACACTTTAGTTATTTTTATGAAACTTTCGGTGGTGTTTTTCTTAAAACAAATAAAAATGGTATTTTGGAATCTTTCGATGGAACCAAACTTAAAACTTTTTTGGAGAAACACAAAAAAAATATCGAGAATATCTATCTTTTCACTGAATTTGGTTCCAAGCTTAAAAAAGAAGAAACTTTAATGCAACTTGTTTTTGAAAATGAATCAGAAAATCCAAGTAATAAAAAAGAGGTGATTTTGGATACCGAAATTTTTCAAACAAGAGGTGGGTCGGAAAATGAAATAAGTAAAGTTGAAAAAGAACTGGAAAAATTTTACGATTTGGGTCTTTGTTATATTAGAAAAGATCAAGATGAGAATTTCCAAAATCTTATGATTATGTATAGAGAAAAATTTTATAAATCATACAAAAAGCTAGAGGAAAAATTAAATTCTAAAACCATTTCGCATATTATATATCAACATGTTTTCAATCTTAATCTCAAGACTATTCATGCGGATAGAGAACAGATGTTTTTAGAATCCTATGCTGTTTTTAAAGATTTTTTAGAAAAAGCGCTAATAAATGATGATGAAATTTTGTTTGATATTGTCGGCAGTTGGCCGATACAGGTTTATTATGCATACTTCAAAAGTCCCAAAAAACTCAGATCCGAGATTTGCATAAAACACAGACTACATCACAATTTTTTCAATGCAATCTTGAATGCACAATATGAGAGAAGTGCCGAAAACGATAAAGGCCAATTGGGGGCTGAAAAAAGTTCTTTAAATTGTAAAGTTTTGAGAAAAACGGTTAAAGAATATCTTCGTTTATGCCTGGAGGCTATAAAGCATAATCAGATTGGTGATTTTGAGATGTTCAAAAGAGAATTTGAAAGACAGTCTGAATTTGATTTGGAAGGTAGCGTAAATGAAAAATTAAATGAATATGCTAAATTTGAAGATTTTGTTGGGGATATAATTACTGCTGTAAGTAAGAAAGGTAGTAACGATATAGTTGCGGATCATGACGACGGAACTGGTCAAATAAAATTAACCCACTTGATTTTGCGGAACAGTGATTTTGTAGATGTTTCGAAAAAAACAATAGAGGCACTTGAAAAAACGTACCCACAAAAAAAGTAATGCTATAACCCCACCGCCTGACGCACCTTGGCGAGCGTATTCTGCGCCTCAAAACGCGCTTTTTCCGCACCGCGCGTGAGAATCAAATCAATCTCTTCAGGCTGATTTTCCCACTTGGCTCGGCGGGCGCGCATCGGCTCAATGAATTTAATCAATTCTTCCGCGAGGGTTTTTTTGAGGTCGCCGTAGCCCAGACCGCCTTTTTTGAGCTTTGCTTCGATTTCGTGAGCGAGCTTGGGGTTTACTAGTTTTAAAAGTTGATATGGGATTACTTCGTCCGGATTTTTCGGTTCCGCGGGAAGCTTACTATCCGTTTTGATTTTTTTACAAAGTTTTTCGACCTCCTTCGGATCCGCAAAAAGCGGAATTGTATTACCGTAACTTTTACTCATTTTTTGTCCGTTCAAACCGATCACAGTTGCGACTTCCGGTTTGATTTCCGGTTCCGGAATTTTGAAAACTTCGCCATAAATATGATTGAACTTACCGGCGAGGTCGCGTGCGATTTCGACATGTTGTTTTTGATCTTTACCCACCGGTACTCGATCCGCCTGCATACTGAGAATATCCGCCGCCATCAGCACCGGATAAGTGAAAAGCCCCACATTGGCCTCGAGACCATTGGCGAGCTTGTCCTTGTAACTATGCGCACGCTCCAGCAGACCCATCGGCGCCAAACAGCTCAAAATCCAGCTCAACTCCTGAATTTCTTTGATATCGCTTTGACGATAAAGCGTAACTTTGTCCGGATCAAGTCCGCAGGCGAGGTAGGTCAAAACAATCTCATTGATATTCGCACGCAGTTTTTTACCTTCGCGCACACTAGTCAACGCGTGCCAGTCCGCCACGAAAATAAACAACTCATCTCCCGCATTTTGGCGTTCGATGAACTGCGCAATCGCACCGAAATAATTACCGAAGTGTAAAACACCCGAAGGCTGAATGCCCGAAAGAATACGCGTCATGATTTATTTGATTTTCTTGGAAATGAAAAGTAGCGCGAGAATAAAGAAACACGCCAACGCAATCAAGAAAAAAGTTACCGCACCCATGAAAATATGTTGTTGCAGTTGAAAAAAGCGTGGTCCGTCATACATCTCACTGGCCAACCAGAGGGTTGAAATAGCCAAAACCAAAGACACCAAAGTGCTGAAAATACCGGTGCGCAGGGTCAAATCGCGCCAGTCTGTACTCGTTTTTTTGCTTTTTTTGTTCCAAAACATATTTTTGAGGTTAAATTTGATTTAATTATAGCGCAGATTATTTTCTCTTGCAATTAACGCTCGTTTTTTCTAAAGTGAGAAACTTTATCGTTATTTGAAAATTCGTTTTTTTTAAAAGGTTTTTTTTAGGAAAGGAAACCGACATGATTAATTTGCCCCGAGTTTGTGATTTCCATGTGCACCTGCGTCAAGATTTGCGGACGATGATTCTAACCATCTCCGCGCTCAAGGGCTACACCAGCACCATCTTGGCAATGCTGAATGTGGGCAGTCCTCACATTCAGACCATCGCACAGCTTGACGAGTATGCCAAGCTGATTGAAAAGGCATGTATGTATACGGGGATGTCGCCCAAGTTCGAGGTTTACCTCTGTCCGAAGATTTATCAGGACTGGGCTAATCCCACCACGCCGGAGTTTATCCGGCAGTGTGCCGAGTGGCGCTTCGAGGGCAAATATGTCAAACGCGTTTTGGCCTTCAAAGCGTATCCCAGCGGTGGCACGACAAATTCCGACGGTGCGATTACGGACTTCCATTCCGCGCACTTCTCGGAAATCATGTCGGCTCTGTCGGAACACGGTCTCGTTCTCTCGATTCATTCCGAGATGATGGGAGTGGATCCGTTTCCGGCGGAAGCGATTTTCTTTGAAAAGGTCGCTCCGTCTCTGGTGGTTTACGCCCAGCGTCCGAAAATGGTTTTCGAGCATCTGAGCACCGCAAAGGGTGTGCAATTTGTCCGAAAATCTCCGGAAAATGTGATGGGTACGATTACTCCGCAACATCTCATCTTTACCTACGACATGGTCAAGGATTCCAATGGTCGTATTGTCGACCCGCACAAGCTGTGCATGCCCATCGCCAAGACCGACGAAGATCGCAAAGAACTGCTGGCCGCCGTCCACCACGAAAATTTTTTCTATGGTTCGGACACCGCCCCGCATCCGCTCGAGAGCAAGCTCGGAGATAAGCCCAAGTGTGGCGTCTTCTCGGCCTATCTCATGCCTTATGTTTTCGGACACCTGCTCGATTGTTATCGCGAAGAATATGCTTGTGCCGAGGAGGTCGAGATGTTTCTGTGTCGTCGCGGGCGGTGGTTTTATGGTCTTCCGCCCAGCGCTCCCAAGAGAAGGCTTCGGATTATTCCTCACACCGGCGCCCCGAGTGATTCTGTTCTGGAATGCGACGAGCTCCAAGTCGGACTGCCGAACCTGCAAGGATTTGATTTCAAAGCGGTTTTGGAGGAGGAAATATAAAAACCGAAAAAGCGTAAGTAACGAAAAAGTATACCCCGCACCAGTTGCGGGGTTTTTCCTCTTGCAATTGCTCTTTTTTTCTGTAAAATCCTTATGTTAATTTAATCTCCTGCTCACCATACGGGGCGTGGCTCAGTTGGCTAGAGTGCTCGGTTTGGGACCGAGAGGTCCCGGGTTCGAGTCCCGGCGCCCCGACCATTTGATTCAGTTTATTGATGAAGCAGGTTAATCCACACACAATGCAAGCAATCGTAGAAACAGGAGGTAAGCAATACCTCGTTACCGAAGGTCAAAAGCTTCGTGTAGAGACATTGGAAGCCGAAGTTGGTTCCAAAATCATTTTAGACAAAGTTTTGCTCGTGACGGACGGCACCAAGGCCGGCACTAAGATCGGTCAGCCTTATCTCACCACAAAAGTGGAAGCCAAAGTGGTTTCCAGCGGTCGTGGCGAGAAGATTCGTATTTTCAAGAAAAAGCCAAAGACGCGTTATGTTCGCTCTCAGGGTCATCGTCAGAACTACACCGAGATCGAGATAGTTAAGATTTAGTTTTTCATAAATTCTCAAACCGTCGCCCTTAGGGTGGCGGTTTTTTTGTGAGTGGGTTTGGGGTGGGGCGCGAAAGTGCAAAGCGCTTTCGCCCGCGGGCGAATTATTCGCCCGCGAAGCCCTCAAAGGACACCCGCCCCCTATCCTTTTTTCGTTCTTGAAATCATGATTGACAAACACGAGCATTTATGTTAGAATGCAAAAAGAAAAGAACTTTGAAAATTCGCGAATTAGAAAGCAATTTTCTGTACTTGATGTTCAAGTGCAGCTGTCTTGCTTTCTAAATTCTTTTTACAAGATAAGGAGTGAGTTATGGAAACCACACAGATTGTGGAAGCAGTGGAGAATGCGGTGTCTGATTTGTCGCTTTCGCCCAGTGCGATTGCGACGGCGGTATTGTTTATTGCCTTTGTTTTGATCTTTGTGATGATCGGCAATCGGCTTCTGCACCTGCACAAGGCGGAGAAGCTCATGACGAAAATGAGCAAACAGGCCAAACAAGGCAGCGTGGAGATGTTTCTCGTTGAGATAGACACGGAGTTGGCTCGCGCAGGGTTGGGTTGGAGCGCGCTCGGAGTGAGCGACCTCCGAATCAACCAGATGCTTTTGGAAGGGTATTTGAACCAAATCCAAAAGCTGTCCGCGCTACCGGCTTCGTTTGAAACGAAGCGTCTGATCGAGGTGTTTTCGGCAAAAGCCGATTGGCTACGCGCCAGAATCAAACTCGAACAAACAGTTACCGTGCAGGTTACCCGGCCACTCGTCTTGGCAAAAGGATTTGATTCCAAGACACGGTTTGTCGCGTGAAAACGCGGCAAACAGAGGGCGCTGACTTCGGTCGGCGCCCTTTCCTTTTTATAAATTTGACAAGGATACGGATCGGGATTTTAATGAGAGACGGATTGTTCTTTGGACCATCGTGTTCGAGCGTGTATATTTCACAAATTCTTTTTGAAGGAGAACTGTTGTGCGGGAAAAGGCCGGCGATTTATTCGCCAAAGTGATTGTGAGAGCAATCGAGGTAATTCTCATCTCAGCTCTGCTGTATGTCGCTCTCATACCCATCTTGAATGCGCTTCTGATTCCGTTGACATTCTGTTTGGGCGAAAGCGATCTCCTGCAGTCTCTGCAGGAATTTCTGGGTGGAGCACAGTTGTTTCGGCTGATTTGTGGTTTGGTCGTCATCGATCTTGTGTTCTACAAGCTCGATCTGCCCAGCTTCCGCAAGAAGTGGCAGAGTCAGTTTGCTACCGTGCCCGAAGGACAAATCGGTTAATGTGTTTTACGCATTTTCCACGGAGTGAGGATTTTATCCTCACTCCTTTTTGATTTGACAGGATTTGGTTTATTTGGCAAAATAACCAACTAAAATGTTCCTTGAAAACGATTTGGCAAGTAGCTTTCTGCGCTCACATTGTGTGAGCTCAGTTGTTCTACTTGCTAATCAATTTCGTTTTTCTCATAAAAGGAGAAAGAAAATGGAGACAATCGCTATTCTTGTAGGCGCATTGGTAATAGTGGTGCTGGCCATGTGGTTATTTTCGTTCGTATCGGGAGTGTTTTACCGTCTTACCAAAATCAAGGAAGCAAAAGACATTCTGAGAGATTTTCAAAAGGACATGGTGAAAGACAATCTCCCTCAGAATCTCACGGAAAAATTCCGTGATATGAGGAGTTGTCTGAGAGACGCTAAGGCTGATTATTCCGCGCTGGGAATCACACTGGATTATCTGAAAAGTTTCGTGTGGGAAAACTTCACGCGTATCGTGGAGAACCTACTCAGTCAGATTGCGCAAGAAAAAGATCTGGATAAACGCACGGAACTGATCATAAAATCTCGAGAAGTCTTGGCCAAGATGCATTCGGACGCCTTCAGGGAGCTTGAGTTTCCGAAAGAAGAACTGGAAAAATTCAAGCGCAGAATCGACATTGTCGGTTTACGGCTCGATTTCGATTATTTGATCGGAAAAGCCGATCAGAGCGGTTACGATGTAGCCACACGACTCGACAATCTGATGGCGAAGTTGCGCGAGTCCAATCTGACTCTCGAAGATATCAACTTGACCCAAGCGGATCTGGATGAGCGTCGCAAAACTTACTACCAAGCCGAAATGCGTAACGCCTACCAAAGGGCTTTGGATTGTTCAGCCCAAGGTCAGGTTAATGAGGTCATTAACACTCTGTGTAATTGGCAGAGTCATTCCGGTATCGCTTTCGAGGAGATCAAATTTTCGGACGGTTCTCATCTCAGTCAGGCCAAGATCGACGCGGTACTTCGCGCGGGTTACTTTGCGGAAGCCAAAAAGAGTTTGCAAGAAGCTCGGAGTAAATCCGCGCAGGGTGAAAATGTTTCCCAAATAATTTTCAAGATGCGAAAGCTCTTGAATCTCGCAGGGAAAACTCCTTATGATTTGCCTGTACTGGAAGACGAGATTAGCCATATGCTCGCGCGCGTTTACCTCAAACACGCGAGTCGATATCTCCAGAAAGCTCGCGAGGCGCATGCTAGCGAGTGCATCTTGCCGGAAGTTGAGGAGATGCGGAGAAATTTACAAATCGCTTCTCTGATTATCTATGATCTTCGCGGGGAAGAACTACCCATTGAGGCCATCGGTACCTCGGAAGCCGAGATCAAGCGTTTGTTGACCCATAACGGAGAAAAATCCGAACAGGATTGAACAAACTTAAGCGGGAGAGAAATCTCCCGCTTTTTTTATGCCCGAAATTCCATACCCAATTTTTTAATTGCCTCCTTCAAATCCTCAGGCAATGGTGCGACCAGATTCAGCATTTTATCATTTTCCGGATGAGGAAAGCCCAGCTTCCATGCGTGCAGAGCTTGGCGATCCAATCCGAGTTTTTCTTTGGCCAATTCATTCAGATGCGTATTGCCATACTTGGTATCGCCGAGGACAGGGTGTTGAATCCCCACAAAGTGCGCGCGAATCTGATGCGTGCGCCCCGTCAGGAGTTCAATCTCCACAAGTGAAATCAGCGTCCCCTCGAATGGCGCACTTTCCAGAACCTTGTATTTGGTTTGGGCGGGTTTACTGCCCTCGTCCATCGAAATCACGACCTTGCGACGGTCGTTGTGTGCGCGTCCCAGCGGAGCGTCAATCAGCCCCTCGAGCGGTTTCGGTCTGCCTACCACGAGCGCGAGATATTTTTTGTGGAATTTTCTTTCCGCCAAATTACGCGCGAGATGATTTTGGGAGAGAGTGTTTTTGGCGATGACCAATGCGCCGGAAGTATCTTGGTCAAGACGATGAATCAATCCCGGGCGAATATTGTCGCCAAATTCTTCCGGTACAAATCCGCAATGCGCCGCAACCTGTTCGATGAGCGTGCCGGTAAGATGTCCATGTGCCGGATGCACGACCAGATGCGCCGGCTTGTTGATAACCAGCAAATCCAAATCCTCATAAATAATCTCCAATGGACAGTCTGGCAGAGTCTTTTCGACCGGTTTTTCGTTCGGCCAAAAAATCTCCAGCTTGTCAGAGATTTTAATTTCTTGGTGCGCTTTTTGCGGGTGGCCATTGACCAGCACCGCATGACTCGCGATCATTTTTTGCCAAAAAGCGCGGGAATGTTCGGGATAATTTTTTTGGATAAATTGGTCTAATCGCATGAGCCCCACTTTAGCACAAACAAAAGCAAAACAAAAGAAAAGGCTCGCTTCTGTATTATTCCGGAAGCGAGCGGTGGAGTTTCGCAACAGCCTAGTAGGTTTTTAGCTTTCTGATTTAGGAGGAGGAGAAAACAGAAACCAGAAACCAGACTATTGCGACTGGAGACAATCTAGCCGTTTTTGGATTTTAAGTCAAAACAAAAATAAAAACAAAAAAGAAGCTCGTTTCCCGGAAATATATACCGAGAAACGAGCAATAGGAGGGCGCACGCAATTTGTTCGACTTAGAGAAGAAGTTGTTTCAGCTTGGACTTCAGGACAATTCGGGTGTCGGCAGACTTTCGTCGAACGAGATGTGTTCTGCGTGCGCACCCAAGGTAACCTTTTTTTCTCCCAAAGTCAAAGTAAAATTCGAACCAAAAATAAAAAGCTCGCTTCGGTAATGAAACCCGAAACGAGCTAAAGGGGAGGCACGCATATTTTCTGACTGGTCTCTCGGGCAGGTGGTTGTCTCGGAAAGGAGTTGTCAAGTCAGTGGAGACCGGATCAAGCCAAAAAATTTCCCCTGCGTGCGTTTACAGGATAACTTTTTCTCGAGCTAAAGTCAAAAAAAAGCTCGCTTCGGGGGTTATTCCGAAACGAGCCAAGGAGGGAGGAACACGCGATGATCCTGTCCAGCGGTCTTTGGCGCAAGAAGAAGGAAGTGCGACCAAGATGCATTATAACAAAAGAACCATCAGCGTGCGTCCACAAACTAATCTATTTTTAAGCGCGAGTCAAACTAAAATAAAAAAAGCCGGAGTTTTTTGGCTCCGGCTGTTTTGGCTAAACGACAAACTCCTCACTTTCCTCAATCTTTTTCTTTACCCTTGGTTCCCCGCGGTGGTGGAAACGACTTTCATTTTTCACATTTTTATCATCTTCCGATTTGTTTTTTAGCAGGAGGAGACGCGCTTGTTCCTCGCGTTCTTTTGCCAAGACACGCTGATGATGTTTGCGATATTCATAGTAGCCGATGGCAATCAAGATCAAGAGAATCAGAAGCCACCAAGACCACATTAACCAAGAATATGATTCTAGGGCGCTGGCGTGTAAGGTTTCGCATTCCGCCACGACCTCAAACTTGATGTGAATCAAATCAGACTTAAGTCCGTCTTTTTCGGCATAAATAATCACTTCATGTTGCCCAAGCTCAAGCATATCTTTCGGAGAGACGATAAACTCACCGGTTTGAGAATCCGCCATGACGGACGAACTCATGATCAAACTGTGCCAGATGGCGTGGACCTGACTGCCGTAGCTGGTACGACCGCGCAGGATTGGTTTCTTATTACAGAGTGTGAGAATCGCATTGGTATCGAGTAGGTTTTGGTCAGTCTGGATAAAGTTACCTTCCAATTCCTCAATTTTTGGTTTGTTTGGAGAGTTGGCGCTCAAACTGGAGTCGATGCGGATATGAATCGCATTAGTCTTGCCGAGAATATTACCTTTTTTGTCGTAAGCAACCGCTACGAGAACATATTCGCCATCGGCGACTTTTTCGTCGGTTATGGTTACGAATTTGCGGGCATCATCGGCTTCGGTGGTCGCGACCTTTTCGGATTGGCCATCTTGGGCGAGGTAGATTTCGACCGTAGAGTTGGCCGGAGCGACACCACGGAAGACTGGGTAGTTGTATGCGGCCGTTTCACCGTCTTTCCAGTTCGTAATCATAACATTCATCTTGTCCGGATTGCTGTTTGGGTTGAGCGGATCGGTGCCGTAGTCGAGGACTTCTTCACCATCGCTATAGCGATCGCCGTCCGTGTCCTTGATGAGCGGGTTGGTACCGAGCTGATATTCCATGATGTCGGCCAAGCCGTCATTGTCATAGTCGCGCTTGCCGTAGTCATTGAAATCAATTGTACCGAAATACTTAATTTCCCAATAATCTGCTACGCCATCACCGTCGATATCGATCGGATAAGAATTCGGGTCGAGCGGATCGGTCTTCGCTTGGATTTCGATACCGTCGCCATATTTATCGCCGTCAGTGTCTTTGACGAGCGGATTGGTCTTATAATCATTTATTTCAGAACCGTCGCTGAGACCATCGCCATCTGTATCCGCTTTGAGCGGATTGGTTTGACTGGTCTTGTCTTCATAGCCGTCCAGTAGTCCGTCATCGTCCGTATCTGGATTGGTTGGGTCGGTATTTTTGTAATATTCCTCGCGATTTGTCAGTCCGTCGTTATCACTGTCGCCGTTCGGATTGACATTGGCCCATTTGCCGAAATATTTCTCTTCCCACCAGTCCGGGAGGCCGTTACCGTTTTTGTCTTCGCCATCTTTGCCATCTCCGATAATATCGTCGATTTTGTCATGGTCGCCTTCATCTTCTTCGCCTGCCGCCTCGTGTTCATCCTCATCGTGTTCATCAGGCTTGTCTTCTGGTTTATCTTCTGGTTTATCCTCAGGCTTGTCTTCAGGTTTATCCTCAGGCTTGTCTTCAGGTTTGTCTTCTGGTTTATCCTCAGGCTTGTCTTCTGGTTTATCCTCAGGCTTGTCTTCAGGCTCATCGCCCTCATCGCCCTCATCACCCTCATCACCCTCATCACCCTCATCACCTCCACCTCCACCACCCGTGGATTCTATTTCACAAGTCGAACTGCATCCATCATTGTCGCTTGTGTTATGGTCATCGCACTGCTCGCCGGAATCAATCGTACCGTTACCGCAAAGCGTGTTGGCGTAAGTTGTAAAATTATAAATGAGTGTAATCGGATCGCTTACCATCGGATTGGCACCCTTGCTGAAAGAGCGCACCTCAATACAATAGAGCCCCAACGGATCAGCCGGACTCGTAATTGTAAAACTATTCGGGAAATAATCCTGATAAGGAATGGAATTGTAAACTGCGGGTTCTTGATGCCATGGAGCGAGAGGAGCATTGGTTTCATGCAAAATATCCACATCGGAAAGCGGACAAG
>Ga0265297_10004748_pt1 | contig 21693 bp, 17 predicted proteins | sample Munlanlwell13791_FD_192502 | JGI IMG/M metagenome (GOLD analysis project Ga0265297, IMG submission 192502) | Leachate microbial communities from a municipal landfill in Southern Ontario, Canada - Leachate well 137-91 | ecosystem: Engineered > Solid waste > Landfill > Unclassified | place... | reverse complement strand
CGCAGAGCGCGGCGAGTTGCTTCGAGAATCCCTCGTCGTTCGCTTCCTCCTCTGGATGGAAGCGGAGGTTTTCGAGCAGCATCAGCTGGCCCGGCTCCATCTCCGAGTTGAGTTTCTTCACGGCGTCGCCCACGCAATCCTCGGGCATCAGCACGTCCACGTCTCCCAGGAGCTCGGCGAGCCTTGTCGCCACGGGCTTGAGCGTGTACTTGGGGTTGGGCTTGCCCTTCGGTCTGCCCAGGTGCGAGGCCAGGATCACCTTCGCGTTCTCTCCGAGCGCGTAGCGTATTGTCGGGAGCGCCGCTTTGATGCGGGTGTCATCCCTGATCTGGCCGGAATCGTCGAGCGAGACGTTGAAATCCACGCGGATGAACACGCGTTTTTCAGATATCGCAAGCTCGTCGATGTATTTGATCGTCATACAATCCCTTCCAATAAACTAAAGTTTCTTTCCCATGTACTCAGCCAGGCGCAGCATTTGATGGGTGAAGCCCATCTCATTGTCGTACCACGAGAGGACCTTGACCATGTTGCCGATGGTCTTGGTGTAGCCTGCGTCGACGTTGGAGGCGTGATTGTCGCCCATGAAGTCGACCGACACGCACGGGTCGGTCACATACGCCATAATGCCTTTGAGCTCGCCTTCGGAGGCCTTCTTCAGCGCCGCGTTCACTTCGTCCGCAGTCGCCTGTTTGGAAAGCGTAGCTACCAGATCAACGAGAGATACGTTGAGCGTCGGGACTCGGACCGAGATACCGTCGAGCTTGCCCGCGAGCATGGGCAGCACGAGGCCGACTGCCTTCGCGGCGCCGGTGGTTGTGGGTATCTGCGATACTGCGGCAGCGCGCGCCCTGCGCAGGTCCTTGTGGGGTGCGTCGACGAGCCTCTGGTCGTTGGTGTAGGAGTGGATCGTGGTCATGAAACCGCGTTCGATGCCGAAGCTCTCCTGCAGGACCTTGGCCACGGGCGCCAGGCAATTTGTCGTGCAACTGGCGCCGGAGACTATCGTGTCCTTGGATGCGTCGTAGGTCTCGTGGTTGACGCCGTAGACGAACGTCGGGGTGTCCTTCTCCTTTGCCGGGGCAGAGAGGATCACGCGCTTCGCCCCTGCGCCAAGGTGGGCCGACGCGCTTGCGCGGTCCACGAACCTACCGGTGCACTCCAGCACTATGTCGCACTCCATCGCCTTCCACGGGAGGGCCGCAGGGTCCTTTTCGCTGGTGACCGGAATTTCATGGCCGCTCACCCTGAGCGTTTTCTCGGTGCAGGAGACTTCGCCTTCGAACCTGCCGTGGGCGGAGTCGTACTTGAAAAGGTGGGCCATGACGTCAGGGGTCACGATGTCGTTGATGCCCACGCACTTCATGCTCTTGCCCCGTGCAATTTCCCTCAGCGCAAAGCGGCCGATGCGTCCAAAACCGTTGATACCGATGCGAATCGTCATTCTGTCCTCCTAAGAAATGGTTTTTTAGGGTTATTTTGATTTACAGGGTGGCGGAGTATACAGGTTTGCCTTTTGCCGTCAACGGCAAAAAAGCCCTATTTTTCAATTCGTTTGAGCTGTTCAAGGCCGTCGGTAACTTTGCTTTGCGGCCAGAGCCAAGCCAAAATCGCCGGGAAAAACAAAAGGTTGACGATCAAGATCGCGCCGAGCCCCACGGAGGCGGCTATGCCGATCGATTGGAGGCCTTTATGGTGCGCGAAGATCATGCCGGAGAATCCGGCTATCGTGGTCAGCGTGGTCATGACGATCGAGCCGCCTGTGGTCCGCATCACGGTGGGGAGATCTTTGTATCCCTCTTCCTTGAAGCGATGGAACATGTGCACGCCGCAGTCTATGCCCATGCCGAGGATGATGGGGAGAACGATCATGTTGAAGAAGTTGAAGTTCAGTCCGACCGCGGCCATGACCCCCAGCATGAGAAGCACGCCGCACAGGAGCGGCATCATGGCGATGAACGATTGCTTCAAATTTCTGAAATCAATCAACAGGAGCAGAAACACGGCGGCGAACGAGAGGAGGATCGCCCTCGGCGAATCCTCGATCATCACGGTGAGGACATCGGCGAAGATCACGGAGCTGGATACCGCGTTGTAGGTCTTGCCGTTATCCGCTTTTATTTCGCGGATGTCGCGGGCCAGCTGAATCGCGAGCTTCCCGTCCTTGAGATCGACGCTGGGTTTCAAGAATATGTAGACGAGTTGATTTTGCTCGCCGGTCTCTTTGTCCACGAAGAAATCCTTGATTGCGGAGGGCACGTCCTTCATGACAAATGGTTTTGCCGCGGTGGAATTCTTGAGGCCTTCTATCTTTTCCTTGTCTTCGCCCTTCACCAGCTTGTCTATGACGTCGTCATCGAGAAGTCTCTTTATCTCGGCCATCGCGGGCAGCTTCTCATCCTGGTTTTTGGGCACGAGGCTGTAGACGTTTCTTGCGCTGCTTATCAGCGTGTCCGGCTCCTGCTCCTTAATCTTTTCCACTGCAGCCTTAGCAGCCTCTGAGTCCTCCTTCGAGTGAACGAGGATGACGGAAGGCACGGCCTTCTGTGGGTTGACTCGGTGCTCCAACTCCTGGGCCAGTTCCAGCTGCGGATTGGGGGCGCGGATATTGGCGAAGTTGTAATTGAATTTCAGGAAAAACGCAGCGAGCGCGGCGGAAACGATGAGCAGGGCGGCCAGCACGCGAAGAGACCTGCGGCCGGAAAACACCAGGAGCCTCTCAAGCTTCAGGTTCGTCACCGTGAACGCGCGTTTTCTCAGCAGCGGCGTTTTTTCCTCGATGGCGCGCATGCAAGGCAACATTAGTATGTACGCCAGCAGGATCACCATGACGCCTATGCCTGCGATGAAGCCGAACTCGGTGAACCCTTTGAAGTCGTTCATGATAAGGACGAGGAATGCGGCGGAGGTGGTGGCGGCTGCGGTGAACGAGGAGCGCCCGGTGAGCAGGATCATGGTCTTCATGGCCTCGAAGAGGCCGGCCCCGTTCAAGCGCTCCTCGTAGTACCTCGAGTTGAGCAGTATGCCGAAATCTATGCCCAGGCCTGAGATGATAGAGAAAAGAAACGCCGTTGTCATGTTGAGGTGGCCGATGGCGTGATGCGCGATCGCGAAACTCCAGATCAAGCCGCAGCCGAGGGGCAAAAATACGAAGAGGATCGCCCTGAGCTTCCTGAAGTAAAAAACGACGAGGAACAGCATGCCGAGCCCCGACACGATGCCCGCGATCTTGAGGTCGCGGGTGAGAGAGTCATACTCATGCACGCTGGTGATCACACCCCCCGTGTAGTGGGCCCTGGCGGCGGGGTCGTATTTGTTTATGTCGAATTCGGCGATGCGAGCCCTGATGTGCTCGGAGAATTTTTTGAAGTAGGCGACGTCCAAATCCTCGCCCTTGGGGAAAATGTTGACGAGAAACACCGTCTCCGCGTCGTCGGTGTAGAACTCGCTCGTTATCTTGCCCGAGTACGTCTCCGCGTACTTGTCCTTGAGGTCGTCGAACGTGTCTTTCTTGCCGTCGTCCTCGAACGAAATGTAGAGGCTGCCGAGTTTTTCGCGCTGTATCCTTCGGTCTATTCGGTCGCGCAGCTCCAGGAGATCCTCTTTGGAGGGATAGAAAAGCTTGTGTTCGTCGAAGAAATCGTAGCCGCGTTTGCGCCAGTCGACCTCTTTTATCGCCGGGTCCTTTGAGAGAAACTCGGCCAGTTTCGGGATGATCGGGCGGAGTTTTTCCGGGTCCTTGGTCTCCAGTATGAGAGTGAGGTTCTTCATCTGGCCGAAGATGTCCGTCATCTCGTTGTAGAGTTTGACCGATGCATAGTCGTCGGGGAGCAGCGTGGCGAAATCGGTCTTTATGTTCTTGAAGAGCAGGACCGCCTTCGGGACGCAGAAATATGTCAGCGCGATGAGGCAGATGCCGATCGGGATGAAAAGCCTAAGGGACAGCTTCGTGTATGCGTTGACTATTCTCTCTAACATTTCAGCGCCTTGAAACGGGTTGGGAGCGCGATTTCTAACAGAGCTTGGCGGGCATGGCAAATCATTTGACAGGCTGGGCGGCCGGAGGCTAAGGGTGCGGCCGTGCGAGGATTTTGTGCAAAAGATACTGTGGTTGCGATCGCCACGCCTGCGGGCCCCGGAGGGATAGGGGTTGTGCGCATGAGCGGGCCCTCCTCGCGCGAGATATTCGCTCGCCTCTGGCGCGGCCGCGTCCATCCCTCAGGCTTCGAACCGCGCAAACTCTATCTCGGCAGAGTCGATCTTGCGGATCACGGGTCGCCGATCACGGATCATGTGATGGCCGTCCATATGCCGGCCCCCAATACATATACGGGTGAGGATGTCGTGGAGATATCGTGCCACGGGTCGCAGCCGCTCTTGGCGAAGCTCGTCGATGCGTGTGTTGCTGCCGGCGCAAGGACGGCAGGTCCAGGCGAGTTCACGCGCAGGGCCTTTCTCGCCGGCAAGATGGACCTCGCCCAGGCCGAGGCGGTCTGCGACTTGATCTCCGCAGAGGGCGAACGCGGAGCGAGGATCGCGGCGGAGCAGCTTCAGGGCAGGCTCTCCCGTGAGATAAGGCTCATAGCGGATGCGACGGCGGGCTTGAGGGCGCGGGTCGAAGCTGCGATCGATTTCCCTGATGAGGAGATAGACGGCGAGACGGGCCTGGCCGAAGCGATCACAAACACTCTCAAGTCGTGCGCGCGGCTGGCCTTCACGTTCGAAAACGGCAGGATGATGAGGGACGGAGTGAGGGTCGCCATAGCGGGCAGGCCGAACGCCGGCAAGTCCAGCGTGCTCAACAGGATCGTGGGGTTCGATCGCGCGCTGGTGCACCACGCCCCCGGCACCACGCGCGACGTGGTCGAGGAGCGCGCCTCCATAGACGGACTCGTCTTCTCCTTCCTGGACACGGCAGGGCTGCGCACAGCTGCAGGCGAGGTGGAATCCCTGGGCATCGAGAAATCAAAGGCAGCGATCGCCTCGGCGGACCTCACTCTCGTCGTGTTCGACGGGTCGCGCAGGTTTTCAGGGGAGGACCGCGAGGCGCTGAAGCTGGCTTTGGGCAAAAAGGCGCTCTATGTCGTGAACAAATCGGATCTCCCGCAGAACTTCGACATCGAGGAGCTGGAGGCGGAGCCGGTGCGAACCTCCGCTTTGACCGGCGACGGTTTCGGAGAGTTGGCGAAGAGGCTCGCATGGGAGGCGATCGGCGCCGCGTCCCCCTCAGGGGGCGCCGTCGTGGTCTCGGCCAGGCACAAGTCGCTGCTCGATGCTGCAGGCCGCGCGCTCGAAGGGGCCCTTGCGGAGCTGGCGGAGCGCAGGCCGGTAGAGCTTGTGGCGCAGAGGCTCAGGGCTGCGCACGAGGCCCTAAATGAAATCACGGGGGAGGCTGCCACAGAGGAGCTCCTCGACCGCATTTTCTCAAAATTTTGCATCGGGAAATGACATTGGAATTCAGATCATTGGAATTTATTTGGTCATTGGGATTTGGTGCTTGGAATTTTTGATGGAATGGTATTAGGTCATGGGCATCAAACGAAAGGGGGCAATATGAAGAAGATTTCGTTTTTTGCAGTGTTGGTTGCTGTGGCCTTTGTGGGATGCGGCGGCAGCAGCGGCGGAGGCGGTGGAGACGGCGGGACTGAGCTGCCTGGCCTTGCCGCCTGTGCGGTGCCGGCCGGCTCGGAGACCAGCGGTGTCGTATGCGGCCAGTGCCTTGCGGCCGACGGAGTCACGCCGCTGGCCGGGGCGGAAGTCCTGCTGGGCACGCCGACCGCCAACGTGGCGGCTGAACTAGGCACGATCACCGCCAAAGGCGTCGAAGATCCGACGAAGTGCGTGGCCGACAGCCAGGGCAATTTCGCGTGCCTGGTCCCTGCGGGCACGGCAGGCACCACGGCATTCTATCTCACGTTCGAGGGATTTGATGACAAGACGTTCAACGCCGACATAGTCGCAGGGTCCACGACGGACGTGGGCGATCAGGCCATGACCGGCGACATCTCCGCCAAGTGGGCAGTGGTGCCGGGCGCGTTCGACGGCGTGCAAGTGCTGCTCGCACAGCTCAAGGGATGTACTCTGGATGACGGATCCGGCAATCCGTTCGATCCCGCTACCATGGATGCCGCCGGCGCAAGGACCAGCGCGGATTGCGAGAGCAAGGGGCTCCTGGTGTTGAGCGAAGACACCACCTCGTCGTACTATCCTTCTACCTTCATCGATGCCAACGGCCTCAGCGGATATGCGGCGCTCTTCGTCAACTGCATGGCCGACTACAGCAGCGCCACTACGGATGCGGCACTGCAAGCCTTCTCGACAGGCGGAGGCCACGTGTATTTCTCCGACCTCTCCGACTCATGGCTCGAGGCCGTATTCCCCGGCATAATCACGTGGGGTCCGGCTAGCACGACCACGGGCACTGTCTCGGGCGAAGTGGTAGATACGGGTCTCGCTGCATACGTGGGCACCCCGATCGACATCATATTCGATCTCGGGGGCTGGGCTGATATTGATTCGGTGGCCAGCGGCGTCACAACCTTTATCCAGGGCACGATCTCTCCGCTCAGCACGCTCACCGGCACCCGTCCGATCACTGTGGGCTGGAGGCCGAGCACAACCTCGGGTTGCGTCTTCTACACCTCGTATCACATAGAGGGCGCCTCCACAGGCTCCAACCAGGAGAAGGCGATCAAGTACCTGGTGCAGAATATCAGCACAGTGTGTCAGTGATAACTTCAAGTTGTTGAACAGGGGGCCCCGGGGTTTCCCGGGGCCCTTTTTTCGATCTACAGGGGCGGCATGTCTTACGATGTCATAGTCATAGGCGCGGGGCACGCGGGCTGCGAGGCGGCGCTAGCATGCGCGCGCATGGGGTCGAAAACGCTGCTTCTCACCTCGCGCCTTGGCGCCATCGCCGCCATGAGCTGCAACCCTGCGATAGGCGGCCTGGGCAAGGGCCACATCGTTCGCGAGATCGACGCGCTCGGCGGCGAGATGGGGCGCGCGGCCGATTCCACCGGCATCCAGTTCCGCAGGCTCAATATGTCGAAGGGGCCTGCAGTCCGCGCCACGCGCTGCCAATCCGATCGCGAGCGCTATCACATGTACATGCGCGCCGTCATCGAGGGGCAGGCGGGCCTTGATCTCATCGAGGCGGAGGCCGCAGAGATTGTGGCGCAGAACCATGCGGTATCAGGCGTGCGAACAAAATCCGGCGATTGCATCCATGCCAAGAAGGTCATACTCGCCGCAGGCACGTTTATGCGCGGCCTCATGCACTTCGGCATGGAGCACGTGCCCGGCGGCAGGATAGGCGACGATGCGTGCGACGAGATCTCCGGCTCCCTCGCGCGCATGGGTTTCCCGCTTGCCAGGCTCAAGACCGGCACCTGCCCCAGGCTTGCGCGCGACTCCATAGACTTCTCGAAGTGCGCAAGGCAGGAGGGCGATTTGCCCAGGCCGCGTTTCTCATACGATGATGTCGAAAACATCCTGCCTCAGCTCGCGTGTCACATCACGCATACGACTCAGGAGACGCACGGGGTGATCCGCGCAGGGCTCGACCGCTCGCCGCTGTTCTCGGGGAAGATAAAGGGCGCTGGGCCGAGGTATTGTCCCTCCATAGAGGACAAGGTCGTCCGCTTCCCGGAGAGGGAGAGCCATCACCTCTTCCTCGAGCCGGAGGGGATTGACACGGATTGGATTTACGTGAACGGGCTCTCCACGTCGCTGCCGATGGATATCCAGCGCGCGATGCTTGCAACGATACCTGGTCTGGAGCGCGCCGAGATAGTTCAATCGGGATACGCGGTGGAATACGACTTCGTTCCCCCGACCGAGCTTCGGGCAACCCTCGAGACAAAACGCGTGAGAGGGCTCTACTTTGCGGGCCAGATAAACGGCACTTCCGGATACGAGGAGGCCGCGGGCCAGGGGCTGATCGCGGGGATCAACGCTTCCCTCTCTCTCCGCGGCGAGGTCCCGTTGGTCCTGCGGCGCGACGAGGCTTACATAGGCGTGATGATAGACGACCTGGCGACAAAGGGGACGGAGGAGCCGTACCGCATGTTCACCTCGCGCGCGGAACATCGGCTCATCCTGCGGGAGGACAACGCGGCATCCAGGCTCTCTCCGATAGGGAAACGCGTCGGGCTTGTGCCCAAGGCGAGATGGGAACGATTCAGGGCGGCAGAGGATGAGGTGAGAAGGACGATCGAGATCCTGAGGGAGACGATCGTCTCTCCGACGATCGCGACGAACGAGATCCTCACCTCTCTCGGGAGCGCGCCCATCAGGAAGCAGGAATCTCTCTCTTCCCTGGTCAGCCGGCCTGAGCTCACGATTCAAAAAGTGCTCCTGGGATTCTGCCCTGGACTTGCGGGGTCTGCGTCAGGGGAGCCCGCCGCGCGGGCCGAGATAGAGATCAAATACGCGGGCTACATCGAGGCTGAGAGGGAGGCTGCTGCAAGGCTCGTCGAACTTGAGAAGATGATGATCCCGGACGGCATGATCTTTTCCGATGTGCCCGGGTTGTCCAACGAGGTCAGGGAGAAGATCGCGAGGGTGAGGCCCTCCACGGTCGGGCAGGCATCTCGGATACCGGGCATCACCCCGGCCGCTATCTCGATAATGATGATAGCGCTCAAACGCCCGCGTTGCGGCGCGGCCGATTCAGGGTTATAATCGTATCGAGAGGTGGATATGAAAAAGGGATATCTCAGGATCGCGGGTTTTGCGATAGGAGCTCTTCTCTTGTGGAGCTTCGGCTGTTCCGGCGATGTCCACGCCCCTACGTTGGAGGGGAACCTCCTCGATTATGAGGAGATCGAATTGGCGACCTTCAGCGTCCTGGGCAACGCCGTTTGCTCCACCTGCGGCTCTTCGGACGACTTCGTCGGCATGCAGGCGACGCTCTACCTGAAGAGCGATCCGGCCATGGACCTTGCGGTCCAGATGTTCGATGGTCTCGGGAATTTCGAGATCAAGAACCTGAGGACGCAAAAGGGCGCCGCCATTGTGATGCGGGGCAATCTCTTTTGGGGCGATTCGGTCGACACGGCGCCGCTCACCGCGCGAGCTGAATTCAACGCGCCTGACAACGACGGGGATACGGTTGCGGTGACTCTCGATTTCTCAAGCGCTCAGTGAGCGGACGCTGATTCGCCGTCCGGTTGACTCAGGGCTTTCTTCATGTGGGGCTGCACGAAGAAGGAGAAACCCAGATTGAGCGCCATGTCGGCATTGAAGGAGTTCCCTCCTGGTTTCGGCGTGGGGTGCATGTAGCTGTTGACGTCGAAGCGCACGGCCATCCAACGCATAGGCGTATACACCTTTATGCCTCCGCCTATCACAGCGAGCCATTCCCAGTCCCTGTTTATCTGCATGGATCCTGCGCCCACCGTCAGAAAGAGATCGCAGTCTATGATCGATTTGCCCGCCTTGAACGCCGCATCGTTGGCGATGGATATCGCGCCGAAGAGGGTATGCGAATTGTCGGTCCGGAGGCTCTTGCCGAAGTCGCCTGAGCTGTCCGCCCGGATCGGGTTGTACTGGTATTCGGCGCCGAACGCGAACATCTTGTTTATGTTGAAGTAGTATCGTCCCCCGACGTCCCAGTTGTTGTACCACTCGTCGCCCAGAAAATCGCCGCCGAACACGCCGAACTCGCTCTGAAACTTGCGCCAGTCGTACCCCTCTTCGTCGGCCCTCTTCATGTGCTCTTCCATCATGCTCTCATCTTGGCTCTTCCTCGGTGTGAACTGGGGCGCGGGTTCCCTGCGTTCGACCTGGCGGGCGCCTTTGAGCTCCTTGTATTTGTGGGATGCTTCTGCGGCGCCGGATGCCAGCGATGCTATTGCGAAGGCCAACAGTGCGATTGCTGCGGTCGTTGTCTTCATCGATTTCCCCCGGAGATCGGTTTTACAGCCGGCGCGTGTCTTCCCTCGTGTCCCTGCCGGCCCTGGCGCTGGCAGAAGCGAGGTCCTTCGTCACCTTCCACGCGCTGCCCGGGAAGCTGTGGCACTCGGCCACGGTCTTCTCAAAGGCGCTGAGGAACCGCTCCACGTGCGACTCGTTTATGCACAGAGGCGGCAACAGTTTGATCACGTCGAGTCCGTGGCCCGCCACCTGAGTGAGAACCCTGTGATCCCTCATCATGGGCACGGTTATCATCTGCGGGAAAAGGCTCTTGTTGAGCGCGTGCACCATCTTCCAGCCGGCCCTCAGCGTCAGCGATCTGGGTTCGGAGAACTGGATGCCTATCATCAGGCCCATCCCCCGCACCTCGGAGAGCATCTCGAAGCGGCCCTTCATCGCGCGCACGCCGTCCATTATCATCGCCCCCATGCGCGCGGCGTTCTCGACGATGCCTTCCTCCTCAATGACGTCCAGCGTGGCCAGCCCCGCGGCGGCGGCGAGTATGTTTCTGCTGAAGGTGTTGGAGTGCACCACGCAGTGCTCCATGTCGGTGAAGACCTTGTCGTAGATCGCCCTGCGGTAGCATATCGCGCCGACCGGGACGAACCCGCCGGAGAGCGCCTTGGCCACTGTGACGATGTCGGGTTTCAGTCCCCAGTGCTGGTGCGCGAACATCTTTCCTGTGCGGCCGAAACCGGTCTGCACCTCGTCGCAGATCGTGATCACGCCGTTCTTTTTGCAGAGCGCCTCCGCCTCGGCGTAGAAAACAGGCTCGGCGACGTACACGCCCTTCCCCTGCACCGGCTCGAAGATGAAGGCGGCGACGTCGCCCTTGTCGATCTCGCTTTTCAGCGCCTCGATGTCGCCCATCGGGATCTTTGTGGCGCCGGGGAGCAGATCGCCGAACCCCTTTCTGAACTCGGCGCCGCCGTTGAGCGCGAGAGAACCGGTGGTCAGCCCGTGGAACGCGTGGTCCCAGAAGATGATGCGGGAGCGGCCGGTTGCCTTGCGCGCGAACTTTATCGCGCCTTCGTTCGACTCGGTGCCGGAATTGGTGAAAAAGACCGTGTCCACGCCCGAGGGCATGTAGGAGAGCAGCCTCTCCGCAAGAAGGCCCGCGGCGAGAGGAGCGTCCATCTGGACCATGTTCGGATATTGCAGATCGAGCGCATCCTTGATCGCCTTTATGATTTTTGGGTGATTGCGACCCAGAGCGAAGACACCGTAGCCGGCCAAAAAATCCAAGAAATCGTTTCCATCGGCATCATAGAGGATCGGTCCCTCTGCTCGCACGTATTTGCGGTCAAAGCCTATCGTCCTGAGCACGCGCACAAGCTGAGGGTTTATGTATTTTGCATATAGCTCGTGTCCGCGGCCGGCGTGCGCTTCCAGCAGGGTCTTGATATCTGTGGTCATAGGGGGGTCCTCTGATGTCGTACTTTTGTGGCGGCGATACCTAGCAGAATCTATCTTTATAGGCAACCCATTAATTTTAAAGGGGTTACATGTGCTGTATCCAACCATTTGTGAGGTTGTACTGATGGAGCGCCGCCTCGGCGCTCGCGAACTCCTCCTTTGAAATCCCCCTACCCAAGAGCGGGTCGTCCACTGCGTCGTGGGCAGGGAAGTACTGGCTCATGAGGTTCACCGGGACATCGGGCGATAGCTCGGTTGCCACGAACTCGAAGACCTTCTCGGATCCTGCGAGCCCGCCGGGGAGGACGAGGTGGCGGATCAGGAGCCCGCGCACGCCGATCCCCTCATCGTCCATCGCAAGCGCGCCGACCTGCCTGTACATCTCCTTGAGCGCGGGGCGCACGTGCTCCCAGTAGTCAGGGGCGAGCGAGCAGCGCTGCGCCGCCTCGCGCGTGGAATACTTGATGTCGGGCATGTAGATGTCGATCACGCCGTCCAGGAGGCTCAGCGCATCGAGCCCCTCGTATCCGTTGGAATTGTAAACTATCGGGAGATCGAGTCCGTCCTTTGCCGCGATGGTGAGCCCTGCGAGAAACTGCGGCACCACGTGCGAGGGCGTGACGAGGTTTATGTTGTGCGCACCCCGCTTCTTTAGATCCAGCATCATCTGCGCGAGCCTCTCCGGCGTCACGGCCTTGCCGTGTCGCAGATGGCTTATCGGCCAGTTCTGACAGAAGCGGCAGCTCATGTTGCAGCCTGTGAAGAAGATCGTGCCGGATCCGCGCGTGCCTGAGATCGGAGGCTCCTCGCCGTGGTGCAGGTTCGCGCTTGCCACCCCGGCCCTCTTGCCGATCCTGCAGTAGCCGAGCTCCCCCTTGAGGCGGTCGACCTTGCAGTCGCGCGGACAGAGGCTGCAGGATTTCATCGCCGCATACGCGCGGCCGGCGCGGCGTGCGAGTTCATTGCCCTTTGAGAGGGCAATGTATGCTGGGGATGTCTTTGCGCAGGGCATGGGCTTCAGTAGATCAGCGCGGAGCTTCGCGCATCGATGAGCTCGTCCGGCGTTTCGGCAAGAAGTTTAAGCGTTTCCGGACAGAGCTTTGTAATCGCCTCGCGAAACCGGGACGATCCGGTGAGCAGGTCTATCGCAGGGCGGTCGGCGACGAACTCGTACGGGTCGTGACGCCATTCAAAACCGGAGTTCGAATACATCTTGTGGCAGAGCCATATGAAGGCAAGCCCTGTGAGATAGGGCCTGAACGCCGCTGCATCCGTGATCACCCAGCGGATGCCGTGGCAGAGTTTCCCCTCCCACTTCTGCCTCATTGGGATGAAGGATGTTGGCGCTGCGGTGACGCCCGGGAGCCCCAGCGCGTTGAAGGCCTCCATCAGGTCGTCCGTGTCCATGTAGGGTGCGCCGGCGATCTCGAAGGGAGTGTCCGTGCCTCGGCCCTCGGAGATGTTGGTCGCCTCGATGAGGCACATCCCCGGGTAGAGGAGCGCTGCTGTATACGAACGCATGTTGGGCGATGGGTTGGTCCAAGCGAGACCTGTGTCCTGCCAGCTCATCGACCTCTTCCATCCCTCCATGGCCACGACTGTGACCTTTGCGCCCATGCCCCCCTGATCGTTCATAAGCTGAACGATCTCTCCGATGGTCATGCCATGCCGCACCGGGATCGGAAAGAGTCCTACAAAAGATTGATATCCTTCATCTATTTCAGGTCCTTCGATAAGTTCCCCGCCTATCGGATTCGGTCTGTCGCAGACTATCATCTCCTTGCCTGACTCGACGCACGCCTCCATGCACAGCGCCACGGTCCATATATATGTATAGTAGCGGCTGCCGATATCCTGCAGGTCCACCACGAGCACATCCAGATCCTTAAGCATCGCAGGCGCAGGTTTCAGGGAGTCGAGGTCCCCCCCGTAGAGACTGTAGACCGGCAGCTTGCCCTGGGCGTCCTCGTGCGTCTCCACCGGCTCCATGTCCTGCGCCTTTGTCGCGAATCCGTGCTCAGGGCCGAAGAGAGCGGTTATCTTGGCGCCCGCGTCATTCGCGAGGCGATCCAGGGTGTGTCGGCCCTCTGCATTCAGGCTCGCCGCGTGTGCGAGGAGCCCCACCCGTTTGCCCTTGATAAGGGAGAGTCTCTTCGTGAGCAGGATGTCTATCCCGAGGAGCATGGGGCATCAGTAGCACAAACAGAGGCCCTTGCCATCTGTTTCAAATTGCTTTAGCCATATTCAACTTTCAAAGGGGAGGAAAAATGGAACACTTCGGGAAATCAGGCCTTCCGGATAACGCGTATACCGAACTCAAGCCCGGCCAGTCATACGTCCCGATCGTGCCGGCGGATTCGAAGGTAAAAGAGATCACGTTCAGGTCGATTTTCATCGGCATCATCATGACGGTCCTCTTCTCAGGCGCCGCCGCGTTCCTGGGCCTCAAGATAGCGCAGGTGTTCGAGGCCGCGATCCCGATCGCAATCCTGGCGGTGGGGCTAGGCAGCGTGTTCCGCCGCAAGTCCACGATACTCGAGAACGTCATAATACAATCCGTGGGCGCTGCCTCCGGGCTCATCGTGGCCGGCGCCATATTCACGCTGCCAGCGCTCTATATCCTGGGCCTCGATGAGCACGTGGACCTGTTCCAGCTCTTCGTCTCGGCGACGCTGGGCGGCATCCTCGGCGTGCTCTTCCTGGTTCCGCTGCGCCGCTACTTTGTCTCCGACATGCACGGCAAGCTCCCATTCCCGGAGGCGACTGCGACCACCGAGGTGCTGGTGGCCGGCGCAAAGGGCGGCAGGCAGGCGAAGGTCCTGGCGTTGGCGGCGGTGGTGGGTGGCGTATACGACTTTCTCTCCATTGCGATGCGTGCATGGGCTGAGGAGTTCACCACCGGCATGGTGCAGCTCTTCGCGCCGATGACCGAGAAGGTGAAAGCCGTGCTCTCCATCAACACCGGAGCCGCGGTCATGGGTCTGGGTTACATCGTGGGCCTTCGCTATGCGATGATCATCGCATGCGGTTCGTTCCTGTCCTGGTTCGTCTTCATCCCGGTGATAAACTACCTGGGCGGCTTCGTCACGGTGGCCATACCGCCAGCGGATGCGGACGCGCTGATCGCCTCCATGAGCGCCCACCAGATATTCTCCACATATGTCCGCTACATCGGCATAGGCGCGATATTCGCCGCCGGCCTCATCGGCATAATCAAATCCAGCCCGATCATATTGCAGGCCTTCACCAAGGGCTTCAGGGAGATATTCGCGGCGCGCAAGAAACACGAAGGCGAAAAGGGGGTCGAGCGCACGCAGCGCGATATCCCGATGCCGATCGTGATCGCGGGCATGCTGCTCATCCTCGTTGTGAGTTTCGTATTCTTCAGGTTCTCCGTGCTCGTCGACCAGCTGTCGCCGCTCAAGATCGCCCTGATAGCGGTGGTCGTGGTCTTCGTCATATCCTTCCTGTTCACCACTGTGGCGGCGCGCGCGATCGCAATCGTCGGCATCAATCCGGTCTCCGGCATGACGCTGATCACGCTGATACTCTCGTGCCTGATACTGATCTCGTGCGGGCTCTCGGGTCCCAAGGGCATGATGGCGGCCCTGGTCATCGGAGGCATGGTCTGCACTGCGCTGGCGATGTCCGGCGGGCTCATCACCGATCTCAAGGTCGGCTACTGGATCGGATCCACGCCCTCGCGCCAGCAGTGGTGCAAGATACTCGGCACGGTATTCGCGGCCGTGACGGTGGCGGCCGTGATCGTGATGCTCAACAAGGTCTACGGCTTCGTGCCCACGCCTGAGCATGCGAAGCCGCTCCCGGCCCCGCAGGCAAACGCGATGGCCGCGGTGATCAAGGGAATGATGGCGGCCAAGGGCGCGCCGTGGCTGCTCTACGGCATCGGCGCAGTCATAGCCATACTCATGGAGCTCCTGGGGATAGCGCCGCTGGCCTTTGCGCTGGGCATGTATATCCCGCTTTCCCTCAACACGCCGATATTGGTGGGCGCACTGGTGGCGCACTTCGTTCAGAAGAGCGCGGGCAAGGATGAGGCGCTGGGGAGGGCCCGCCGCGAAAGGGGCACCCTGATCGCATCGGGCTTCATCGCCGGCGGAGCGCTCATGGGGGTCTTTGGGGCGGTGCTCAAGTACATCGAGTCGGAGACGGGCGCGAAGATACTGCCCGACTTCGCCAACGAAGGATCGCTCGGCAACTGGATGGGACTCGTGATGCTCGCAGCGCTTTGCGCGTATGTGTATCTCGATTCCAGGCGTGCGAAGAAAGAGGCGTAAGGAGACGGATTGATTTCGGCCAAACCCCGGCAGGCGAGGGATGCTGCCGGGGTTTTTTTGAAAAATAAACTCATGGGAGATCGATATGGCAAAAAGAGAGACGTTGCTCGATAGGTTTTGCAGGTACGTGAAGGTCGATACCCGCTCCGCTGAGGGCACGGACAACTATCCCTCCACAGAGGGGCAGAAGGAACTCCTCGCGATGCTCGTTAATGATCTCAAGGCCGCGGGGCTAGAAGACGCGGCGATGGACGAGCATGGATATGTGATGGCTACGCTCCCATCCAACATTCCCTCCGGCCACCCTGCGCACGGAAAAGTCCCGACGATAGGTTTTCTGGCCCATGTCGATACCTATCACGAGGTCCCGGGCAAGGACGTGCGCCCGCAGATTCATCGCAACTACGACGGCGGCGACATCGTGATGCCGGGCGACCAAGCGATCGTGATCCGGGTGGCGGATGAGCCCGAGCTGGCGCGCTGCAAGGGTATGACCATCATCACGTCGGACGGCACAACGCTGCTTGGCGCCGACGACAAGGCCGGCGTTGCGGAGATCCTCGAAGCCATCTGGCGGCTCAGGGAAGATCCGAAGCGGCTGCATGGCGCTATCAGGGTCGGGTTCACGCCCGACGAGGAGATCGGCCGCGGGACGGAGCACTTCGACGTCAAGAAGTTCGCGGCAGACTACGCCTATACGGTGGACGGGTCGTCGGTCGGAGAGATCGAGGACGAAACCTTCTGTGCGGACTCAGCGTTCGTCACGATAACCGGCGCCGACGTGCACCCGGGCTACGCAAAAGGAAAGATGGTAAACGCGCTGCGCGCGGGCAGCGACTTCATAATGGCGCTCCCCGCCAACCGCACGCCCGAGACCACGGAGAAGCGCGAGGGGTATTTGCATCCTATTACTATGAGCGGCAACGTTTCGGAGGCGAAGATACATTTCCTCGTGCGCGATTTCACGGTCGATGGGCTCGAGGAGCTAGAGACCGTGTTTAAGCACGCGGCTTCGTATGTGAGCCGCAAACACGGCGCCAAGATAGACGTCGAGATCAAGGAGTCGTACCGCAACATGAAGTACGCGATCGACCGCGACCCAAAGGTCGTGAGCTACGCCGAGGAGGCGATCCGTCGCACGGGCATCGCCCCAAGGCGCAATTCGATCCGCGGCGGGACCGACGGGGCGAGGCTCTCCTTCGAGGGCCTGCTTACGCCGAACCTTTTTGACGGGAGCATGAATTATCATTCGAAGAAGGAATGGGTCCCGCTGGAGTGGATGGAGAAATCCGTCGAGACGATCCTCAACGTGACCGACATCTGGGTGGAAAAATCCGCCTGAAGGAGCGATGCATGGCTCTCAAGATGATCAACACCGATAAGGCACCGAAGGCGATAGGGCCGTACAGCCAGGCGGTGCGCGCAGGCGATATGCTCTTCTGCTCGGGCCAGATACCGATCGATCCTGCTACGGGGAACCTGGAGCTCTTCGGCGGAGATGCGGCTAAGCAGGCGAGGCTCGTGATGGAGAACTTGAAGGCTGTGCTCGCGGCGGACGGGTTTTCGTTCGAGGGCGTCGTGAAGACCACGATATACCTTGCCGACATGGAGAGTTTTGCCGCGGTGAACGAGGTCTATGCGTCGTTCTTCGGAGCGCACAAGCCTGCGCGCGCGACCGTAGCGGTAGCGAAGCTGCCGAAGGGCGTGGGCGTGGAGATAGACGCGATCGTTTGCAAATAGGGAAAGGGAATCGAGACATGGATCTCAGCCTCATGGCGGAGCCGTACAAGATCAAGATGGTCGAGAGCATCAGGATGACGACGCGCCCGGAGCGAGAGAAGGCGATCAAGGATGCGGGGTACAACACCTTTCTGCTCAGGAGCGAGGACGTCTGGATCGACCTGCTCACCGACTCCGGCACGGCTGCGATGAGCGACTACCAGTGGGCGGGGATCATGATGGGCGACGAGGCGTACGCTGGCAGCAGGAACTTCTATTTCCTGGAAGAGGTGATCCGCGACATCATGGGCTATAAGCACGTCGTCCCCACTCACCAGGGCCGCGGCGCTGAGAACATACTTTCGCAATCGCTCATAGAGAAGGGCGATCACGTCGCGGGCAATATGTATTTCACCACGACGAGGCTCCATCAGGAGATGGCCGGGGCCACGTTTCACGACGTGATCATAGATGAGGCGCATGACCCGTCGGCGGATCTCCCGTTCAAGGGCAACGTGGACGTAGCGAAGCTTGAACGCCTGATCTCTGAATACGGGACCGACAGCATCCCTTACGTGAGCATCGGTGCGCCGGTCAACATGGCGGGAGGGCAGCCGGTCTCGATGGCGAACATGAAGGATACCTCCAAGCTTTGCCGCAAGCACGGCATCAAGGTCATCCTGGACGCGGCGCGCATCCTGGAGAACTGCTATTTCATACAGCGGCGCGAGAAGGGTTTTGAGAACAAAACCATCAAGGAGATCTGCCGCGAGTTCTGCTCGTACACCGACGGGTGCACGATGTCGGCCAAGAAGGACGCGTACGTGAACATCGGCGGCTGGCTTGCGATGAATGACGAAAAGCTGTTCATCAAGGCCAAGGAGCTGGTGGTTGTCTACGAGGGACTGCACACCTACGGCGGCATGGCGGGCCGCGACATGGAGGCCTGCGCTCGCGGCTTCAAGGAGGCCGCGGAGAACGATCACATCGTTAGCTGGCGCGTGAGACAGGTGGAGTATCTTGGTGAGAAGCTCATCGCCGCCGACATACCGATAGTGAAGCCCGTCGGAGGGCATGCTGTTTTCCTGGACGCGAAGGCGTTCCTCTCGCATATCCCGCAGGAGGAATTCCCGGCGCAGAGGCTCGCCGCCGAGATATACGTCGAGAGCGGCGTACGCACGATGGAGCGCGGGATCGTCTCCGCAGGCCGGGACCCGGTGACAAAGAGACACCGCTGCCCCAGGCTCGAGCTCGTCAGGGTCACGATCCCCAGGCGTGCGTACACGAACTCCCACATGGACGTGACCGCGGAGACGATAAAGAACGTCTGGAAGCGCAGAAAGGAGATCAAAGGGCTCAAGATGACCTATGAGCCCGAGGCCCTGCGCTTCTTTCAGGCCAGGTTTGAGCCGGCTTGACAGGAAACAATATCATAGACTAGGTTGCGCGGCCCGGTGAATGAAAATTTATTATGCGCCTGTAGCTCAGTGGATTAGAGCACCTGACTACGGATCAGGGGGTCGCAGGTTCGAGTCCTGCCAGGCGCGCCACGATTTTCCGCCAGGAAAATCGTCTTCCATTTTCTATTTTCGATTAATCTATTTTCGGTTTCCCCTGCGGTCCACTTGGCGGAAAATCGAGAAAGTCGAAAATGGATAATGGACAATAGAGGTTAATATGAAGACGATAATTTTTGCAGGGTCGTTTCTTGCGGTGTCTTTGTTGGCCATTTCGCCTGCCCTCGCGCATTCTCCCAACGTTGTGGACGGATATTACGACGTGGAGAGGGGCGAGCTGAATATCACGGTGCAGCACATCGTGAACGACCCCAAGGACCACTTCATCAAAGAAGTGGTCGTCTACAAGGACGGCAAAGAGGTTGCGAAAAAGGAGTTCGATTTCCAGACGAGCCACCGCAACCAGACCATGCCGCCGTTCAAGATACCCGCGTCGATCGGCGACAGCTTCAAGGTCGAAGCGATCTGCAGCGTGTCAGGCAAAGGTGAAGTGGTGATAGAAGTGAAAGATGAAAAACCGGACGTGAGAAAGCTCAACTGAGGCTGATCACTATTCTGGATTTTTTACCGCTCTCCTCCCCGTATCCCCTGGGCCTTTTGTTCTGCGCATCGGGCAGCGGCATTTCAGCCGGCCTGCGGGCCTCGTCTTCCCTCTGCCTCTTCTCGCGTTCCCTGCGGCGCCACTCCTTTATGACTCCGATGGGCATCCTCATGTCGCAGCCTCCACATGGGATTTATTGCAATGCCGAGGCCAGGTGCAGGTCAGCGGCGCTTGTAATAATTTCGTTATTTTTCAAATGGGTTCAACGAAACAAAATCCGTTATGCGACCTGTCCGCGTCAAAATGATGAAGCGTCGGCGATATTTTGACGATCTCCTGCGAGGGATGCATCAGAACTGAAGGATCGTGGAAAGCCTCACCATCCAGGCCATGTTCGCCCTGTCGTTGGGGATCGGTTCCACGATATTGCCCGGATCGATGAGGTTCACGTTGATGTTATAGGCTCGCCCCGGGATCAGGAGGCCTACGTCGAGGACGGTGTAAAGGTAGTTGAAGAGCTGCGCCTCTGCGGAGATGTCAAACTCCATACCGTACCAACGCGAGAACATCGAATCTGCGATCTCGCTGACCGACGGCCAGTTGCCGGCCTGCGGTATGAGATCCGCGAAGTCTATGTTCGTGTTCTTTTTCGGCGCCCAGGCAGTTACGAACTTGCCGCCGACCTTTGCCCAGTCGACCCACGGAGAATCCTTGAATTTGAACTCGTGTTTGTAGCCGAGCGTGAAATACAGCGCGTTGTTCACGTAGTTGCCTGTGATCGATTTGCCTCCGGCGAGATATTCAGTGCCTCCGCCGCCGCCCGCTTTCTGGCCGTAGAGCGACGGGCTCGTTCCCAGGGGCATGTGGAACATCATGAGCGCGATCTGGTAGTCGGGCCTGAATCCGAGCTGAGTGATCTTCGTGGAGAGCGGCGTCTGGTCGCCGTTGGCAAAACCGGCCTGGAACTTCCATGCGCCGCCGAAATTGTATTTGCCCTCCGCCTCGAAGGCGGCGAGAAAGGCCTGCATCGACTGGTCCGGAGGCAGCTGTATGATGCCCTCGCCCGCGCCGAGGCCGGCGAAAGGAATTGCGTCGAGCGCAAGCCCTGTGGAGACCTTGCCTCCTATATAGACCCCCTCGAGCTTGAAGCTGTAGTTGCGCCAGGTGTAGCGCGCATAGAGGTCGGTGAAATAGAGGAACGTGTCGCCGTCGATGCCAGCATCCACGTCATTGCCCAGCGCGTCCTTGACGACCATGGTGGTCGCTCCGTTCGGGCCGTTGCGCCTCCTGATGCCCCCGAACATACCCACCGAGAACGCGGGCTGATCGTATATAAGGATGGCCGCATACTGCTGCGTGTCGCGATTGTTGGATTCAGGGGCGCTGGCGAGGCCGGTGATGCGCGGGTCGAACTGGGCCTCGTAAGCGATGTCCCACAGGACTCCTGCGGTGAATGCGCCGCCGCCTGAGAAACCGTACTGCATGAGATACATTATCCTGTCGGCCGTGTCGCCGAAGTCGCCCTGCAGTTCGTTGCCGTCGTTCTGGAATATGCCCAACCCCCAGTTGGACGGCTGGCGGCCGGCCCTGAATTTTCCGATCGGTGTCTGGATGTCCATCCAGACCCTGCGCATGTTGAGCGCGCCGTTCTCGCCCACGTGATCCGGGCCCACCATGTAATAGGATCCGGCTCCCGGCGGAAGGGTCTGCTCGCCCACCACCGGCGCGATTATGTTGAGCTCACGCGTGTCGCTCGTGCCGAACAGGATATTGTCCAGGATGTCGAGTGTCGATTGCACGGATAGCCAGTCGTTGAGCTTGAGGGTTGGGTTGAGTCTCAGCCTCATCTGGTTGTACTGAATGAAGCCGAAGCGGTCGTTGTTGTAAGGTATGTCGGAATTGGCGCCCTGGAGGTCCAGGTTGTCTACCCCCACGACCCTGAGCCTGTAGTAGCCGTGGCTGGAGAAGCTCAGCGCATGGGCTGAAAACGAGGCCAGGAGCACGACAGCGAATCCGACGGCAAATATCGCCGATCTGATCGATTTGTTTGCAGAAAAAAGCGAGGCAGTGCGCAAGATGATTCCCCCAAAAAGTTGGTGCATTATAACACGTTGATTTTCTTGGGGTCAATAAAACTTCAGCATCATAAAAAAGAGGTGGCCCCTCTCGGGACCACCTCTTTGGCTGATGAGCCTTATTCAGCTGCTAGTACATGTCTCCCATGCCGCCGCCGTGCGGCATCTGGGGCATGGTCTTCTCTTCCTTCGGCTTCTCGGTGACCATC
>Ga0265297_10004747_pt1 | contig 21695 bp, 27 predicted proteins | sample Munlanlwell13791_FD_192502 | JGI IMG/M metagenome (GOLD analysis project Ga0265297, IMG submission 192502) | Leachate microbial communities from a municipal landfill in Southern Ontario, Canada - Leachate well 137-91 | ecosystem: Engineered > Solid waste > Landfill > Unclassified | place... | reverse complement strand
ATTCTGTCTTACGGATTCGGCTATCTTCACAGATATGCCTTTATGGTGCATCCATTCCGGATATCCGTCAAAATTTTTCGCAACGATAACCGCATTGGGCATGAGCTTATCTTTGCGGCCTATGCCGATAGTGCCCTGCCCCCTGCTGACGGTAATCCTTATATAAGCGCTCTTCAGCTTATTTATAACCAGCATTTTATCAATAGACCTCTTCACCAGCTTCTTGTCATAGGGCATATTCACACCGATGGTCTTGAGTGATGTAAAAAGCCGGTCTATGTGATCGCCCAACCTAAATACATTACCGGCATAGCTGCGCATGGTCTCGAAGATCGCATCCCCGTAAAGAAAGGACCTGTCAAATACAGAAACCTTTGCGGCCAGTTCATCCACGATCTTATTATTCATCCATATCTTGTTCTTCATATCCCCGCCAATTCTTTGCTACGCAGATTTTCATGCAAAATATGCTCGGCCCCAAGGGCCTTTATCATCGCCATGGCCTTATGGATAGTCTCCTCATACTCTTTTTCCGGAATAGAATCGGCAACTATGGCTCCGCCTACTTGGAAATAAAGGTCTCTCCCCTTTACGATAAAAGTCCTTATGGCTATGGACGTGTCCATATTTCCGTCGAAAGATATATATCCTATGGCCCCGGTATATACAGCCCGCCTGACCGGCTCCAGCTCTTCTATGATCTCCATCGAGCGGATCTTGGGCGCGCCCGTTATCGATCCCCCAGGGAACGCGGCCAATAGACAATCTATGGCTCCGACATCTTTCTTGAGACGCCCGGAGACCGTCGATACTAAATGGAATACGTTTGAATATTTTTCCAAGGCGAATAATTCTTTGGGCGACACCGAACCATATTCACATATAATGCCCAGATCGTTCCTTTCCAGGTCCACTATCATGATATGTTCCGCCAGATCTTTCGCGCTCTTCATCAGTTCTTTTTTAAACCTCAGGTCTTCGTCCCCATTGGATCCGCGCGGTCTGGTACCTTTGATCGGCCTCGTTTCAATATACCGGCCCCGCTTCAATAAGAATCTTTCCGGAGATGAGCTTAATACCTTAACCTGGCCAAAGTCCAGATACGAAAAGAACGGCGCCGGGCTCAACTCCCTGAGCCTGCGGTATAATTCCAATGCCGGCACCGATAAGGTCGTCTTAAACCTTTGAGATAGATTGGCCTGATAAATATCCCCCTTCTTTATATAACGTTTTATCTTTTCTACGGTCTCCATATAATCTTTTTTAGAAAAACTGGAACTCACCGGCTGTCCGGCCTGAGGCGCCCAGCACGGCTTCTCTGCACTTTTTTCGGATCGTCTATATTGTGAAAATATGATTTTCTTAAATTCATCCAACCGCTCCTTCTTCCTGGAGTTGTTAGCATTCCGCTCAAGATCCGGAAAACCTGAACTCGCTATATAGGCACGCTTTTGATGATGGTTATAAATAATAACGATATCGTAAAAACCCATCAGGCAATCCGGTATATTGAGGTCGTCTTTGGCGATATTCGGGAGATCCTCTATTAGATCTTTAAGATCATATGAAAAATACCCTACCCCGCCGGAGAGAAATGGTATCCCTCCTTCATGGCTTGTCATATAGAACTTATTGAAGATCTTCTTTAAGCAAATGAATGGGTCGGAAATGATGGTCTTCTGGCTTCCGTCTCGCCACTTCAATACTACCCTATTCTTTTTGCTTGAAAATACTAGAAATGGGTCGCACCCTAAAAATGAATACCGGCCGAAACGGCTGGGGCCGGATGCGCTATCGAGGAAAAAGGCATATGGGCGCTGGCTCAATATGGCAAATAGGCGGAGCAGGTCCAGGTTTTCCGGGAGTTCTTCTATTGCAGGTATATATCTCGTTTCGGACATATGGAATGATTTTTTGAATATCTTATTGGCCCGCTATATTCAATAAAGCGTCGGCCAGCATATCCAGGCCGTTCAGGACTTCCGTGCTGAATGGCCCGCCCAACATAGTGCTCTTAGGCTGAACAGAGACAACAAATATATTCAGGTCCTCTCTTCCAGTCTTAAGCAGGTCTGTGAATAAACGCGGTGATGGATTGTGTGTAGAAAAACTTACATTTGCTATATCTTCGATATCGAAGACCTTGACCTGGCCGGGCACTGCCCCAAGATCAGCGGCATCCACAAGTATCACGGTATCGGATGAAGATGATAATATAGGAAATATATAATTTTCAGGAACGGTCCCGCAATCAAAGAGGGCCGCCTTAACGGGTTTCGTCTTGAGGATCTCGATGAGCTTAGGGCCCAACCCGTCATCAGCCCGCAATATATTTCCGATCCCAACTATAGCAATCTTGCCTTTGATCCTTTTTTCCAGTTCCGCTTTCAAATCTGCTCCGTCGGGCTGCTCAGAACTTTTCAATTGTTGCCTTTCTTCTGCATTTAGAGCACAGGACCTTTATCCTGTCGGATCTCAGCACATACTCCCTGGATGCCTTAATCATATCTTCGGATAGACCGATCCCTTTCTGGGAAGCGATAAATAAGGTGGGATTCGAAAAAGCCAGAGGGCCGAGTTTTTTGGCGATCCAATCCAGATGCGATTTTGTAGTTATGACGTCGCCGCAGACTTCGCACAAGGCAAGTTCCTTCTCGTCCGTCTCGGATACCATCAGGGCCCTGTCATATCCGGCAAGATCAAATTCTGCGGTATGTCTTACCCCCGGCGGCGTGTCGCTCTTCGTAGTGCAGAGGGCGCTGCATTGGCCGCAATAATGGCACTCGTCCAGATGAAGGATCATCTTACGGGTCGCCTTCTTCGACGTGACAACATCGCGCACTTCGATCGCCCTGGCGGGACAAACAAAAGCGCAAGCGGTACAGCCTATACATCCTTCGTTCGAATATACGGGCTTACCGCGGAATCTTTTAGGCGGAATATGAGGCGCATATGGGAACTTGGTAGTATACGGCCCTTTAATAAGGGCGGTTATCGCTTCTTTCAATTCTCTAAGTTTAGGATATCTCATATTAATCAAAAAGTTTTACTATATTCGAAGAATGCCTGGCCAGGTTCCCGGTAAAATCCAGCATATCAAAATACATATTGGCAGCCAAGGGCGTGCACAATCCCCTGACCAATCTGTCGCTATGCTCCCGCCTGTAGCGCTCGACGAGCTCTTTCACATGGAAACCGTTATCTATAACTTTATCTTTTGCGGCTTTATCGCGTCTTTTCAGGAACTCCCTCATCAGCTCGACAGACTTTCTCATCGTGCCATAGGTCTCCATGAACTGCTCCACGCCTTTTTCGCTGAATAGAAGTTTTTCGGCCACTTTTATCTCTATCCTCTCCACCAAATTGGCAGCCTCATCCCCCATCCTCTCGAATATCTCTGCCATCTGCTCCAGCACCACCAGTTCGCTTTTGTCTGTTGAGGTACGGGACAACTCTAATATATTTTTGGTGAGAACCTTTTCGGTTTGATTTATATCATGCTCCTTCTCCATGGCAGAACTCAAGAACTCCATCTTGTTCTCCATGAAACCTTTTTCTATCAAACCCACCATATCGTTTAGAGTGTCGGCCATGGCTATCGCTTTGGATCTTATCTCTTCGATATTCATAGATAATCACCTTATCTTTTTGATATCCTTCTCATACTCATCCATTATAGTGCCTTCCCACGGTTTTACTCCGGAGCGATAAGCGCTCCTGGCAAGCGCATGGGCGGAGACCGGCGCGGTCAATATAATAAAGACCAGGCAAAGCAGCGCCTTTATTCCTGTGGCGGTAAACCCTTGGAACGCGACCAATCCCAATAATATCCCGCATGTGCCAAGCGTTATGCATTTTGCCGAAGCCTGCAGCCTGTTATATACGTCAGGGAACCTTATTAATCCAAGGCACCCGAAGAAATCAAATACCAGCCCTATGGTTATCAATATCATGCCTATCGTGCTATTCATCGAAATCTTTTCCTTCCAGATATTTTGCAAGCGCCATTATTCCTATAAAACTTTGCAAGGCCCAGGCTATGCCGATATCGATATACCAATCACGGCCAGTGGGTATGCTCAATATAGCGCAGAAACCCACTATCAATATGCCTAGCATGTCTATCGCCACGGCCCTATCCGGAGCCGTGGGTCCCCTAAAGACGCGATAGAGGCAAAGTATGGCTGATATAAGCAGACAGAGGAATGCCCTGCTTAAAAAATCCGACTGCCATTTCAGCATGGAAGGGATCGGCGCAAATATTATAGCTGCCGCCAGAGCCAATATGAGTATCAATCCTAATAACCAGCGAAGCCTTTTCATCTTATTATTCAAACATCCTTTTTAAAATATTCTCGAACTTACCAACTATCGGAAGACTCCTGGACGTCTTATCATAACCCTTCCTCACATAAAGCCAGTGGATATAAATAAATCCGTTGGCCTTATCTATGTCCACGCTGGTAGTCCCCGGCGTGAGCGTTATGGAATTCGCTAGGAATGTAAGGCCTATATCGCTCCTAAGGCTCGTCTTGACCTTTATCGTACCGGGCCTTATAGGCAGGTCCGGGTGGATCACCCGCATCGCCACATCTATGTTGGCCTTCAGGCATTCCCACACAAAAACAAAAACGTATACCACAAACCATGCCAGCCGGACCACCGGATTTATTTTGGCTTTACCCTTTGCCCCGTTCTGATAATCTTTAAATACGTCAACGGTCATAAAGGTAACAAAGAACGATACTATGACCGCTACGGCAATATCGCTTCCGCTGACAGGCCAGTTAAGGAATAGCCATACAAAAAACCACAGCAAGAAGAGCGTTAAGGTCTGGATCATTTTATAGCTCCGAATACTATGTCGGCATATGCCAAACCGCCGGTCATTACGTTGACGGCGGTATTTATTATAAAACTTCTTGGTCCTGGAAGCCAAACGAGGCCGCCGAATAAGACCCCTAAAGCCAATATCACCATGGCTAAATTCACCGCAAAAGACTGACCATCACTAAGTATATTTTTTTTAGTCCCAAAAAGCAGCGGATTAAAAAATTTCAAGTAGTATGCAAGCGTCACTATGCTGACCGCTGCGGCTATTACCATGAGGATAGGATGGCCGGACTGTATACACGCAAATATTATTATGAGCTTGGACCAGAAACCAGCCAACGGCGGAATGCCGCATATGGACATCGCAGCCAATAAGCCTGTATATCCGCATATAGGCCTCTGATCAATAATGCCGAATACGCGCTCCGTGGACAATGCCCTGCCCTGTTCTATGTCGCCGGAATTAAGAAACAATAGCGATTTGGCAAAACTATGATTCAGAATATGAAAAAGGCTTCCGGCTATAGCGAGCGGAGTCCCTATTCCGAAACCGAGTAAGATATACCCCACCTGGCTTATGCTTGAATAACCTAAGAGGCGGCGCATATTCGTCTGGCCAAATGCCATAATGGCCCCGACGATCATGGAGGAGACGCCTAAACCGATCAAGACATAAGATATAGATAAGCTCATACCCAATACATTAAAAAATATCCGGCATATGACATATATACCCAGGGTTTTTAATAATACCCCCGATGACATGGCCGGTATCGTAGCAGGAGCTTTCGTGTAAGAATCCGGCAGCCAGCCATGGAACGGAACAGCAGCTGTCTTAAGGCCGAATCCCATTAAAAATAAGACGGCGACAAACTTGACCAGATCCACGTGACCCGCAGATCTAAAGACCATGGCCATATCCGCCATATTTAACGTAGAGGTGTATCCGTAAATAAATATAATGCCTATCAGTATGAAGCTTGAGGCGACGGCGCTCATGATGGCATATTTGAAAGATGCCTCGAACGCTTCCGCCTCTGTACCAAACGCCACCAGTGTATAGGTCGCTATGGAAGCTATCTCTAAGAAGACGAATAGGTTGAATATATCGCCGGTCAACAATACACCGTTCACTCCGCCCATCATCAGCATAAGCAGCGCGTAATATTTCCATTTGTCTGTATACGTATTTATATACCCAACCGAATAGATTATGACCGCGAGCGAAACCAGATTGGCGATGGCAAGCAGGAAGGCGGAAAGGCCATCGGCAATAATAGGTATTCCAAAAGGAGGGGCCCATCCCCCTATCTTATGTATAAGAATCACAGACGGTTTCGATGCGACCTTTGCAAAGACCATTACCGCCAATACCGCCGTGGAGACAGAAGAGATATTGGCGATGATATCGGGCAGATATTTGCGCCAGATGCTGCTCGACAGCACTATGAGAAAGGCTGCCATAAACGGTATTACTATAAACAGGGACAGGGCTTCCATTTAATCATCCGTTAAGTTGTTTTATCTTTGTTATATCGAACGTGCCGTATTTTTCATAAATCCTTATCGCGACGGCAACAAGCACAAGCATCACCGAAAGGCCTATGACTATACTGGTCAAGGCCATGGCCTGCGGCAGCGGATCTACCATATTATTGATTACCTGATCATGCGCATATATAGGCGCACGGCCATATTTACGATACCCGACTAACACGAGAAATAGGTTTACGGAATATTCCATTATCCCTACGCCTATGATCAGCTTTATAACGTTCCTCTTTCTGAGAACGCAGTAAAAGCCTATCGAAAACAGCACCAAACACAGCAAATAGACCGACATCAAAAAGCTCTCCTATTCAGCATCCCTATCCGTCTTGCTCAAGAGAACAAGAGCGACGAATACGGCAAATAATCCGGATCCAACTATCGCCATTTCACAGACCGGAAGCACCATCTCGTTCTTTATTATATTCCACGATCTTACGGTATCAACTATATGTCTAAGCGGATTATCAGGTCCTCCCGCTAACAGCATTACTATACATAAAAATACCAAAGCGCCGGCGCCTATAATAAACCTAAGCACGTGGGAATGCAGTCTCTTGAGCGCCACTTCTTTTCCGAATGCCAGCATTATATGGACAAAGGACAGCGCTATTATGACCCCTCCGGCAAAACCGCCTCCGGGCGAAATATGGCCGCTTAACGCTATATATATTCCGTAAAGCAGAATGAACCCAAGCGTTAACTTGGTAACGGTCTTGACGATCAATGTCATGCCCTTACTTTCCTGGTTCATCGATCCTTCTCCGTATGACGGGATGCACTGCGTGCGAGAGCGAGTATGCCTATAACGGCGGCGAATAAAGCCGTGGCCTCTCCCATGGTATCAACAGCCCTGAAATTGAGCGTGATCGCAGCTACTATGTTATCGGCCCCTGTAAGGATGACGCCTTTATCGATATAAAATTTTGAAATCCGCATTAACGGCTCTCCGAAGGGACGCATATCCTTTAATGCCGCATATGCGAACCAAAGAAATACAGCTAAAAATATCACCGTAGACACCGTGTTGAAGACCCATCTGCCTGATGTGCTGAATGGAAGATCTTTTCTTATAGTTGCCCTAACCAGTATGATCAAGCTTAATATCTCTACCACAAGCTGCATGATGGCCAGGTCCGGCGCCTTCAATACCAAAAACGCCATACATAATCCTATGCCGACAGCGCCTATGGCCACGACGCTCGATAAGAGGTCCTTGACCTGTACCGCTATCACGGCCGCGATTATCATGAATATTAAAATAAGGTGTATCTCTATCATTATAGATCTCTATTTGAAAAACAGCACAAAGAACATTATCACCATTCCCAAAATGCCCCACACCATATACGTTGGCAATACGCCGTTATGGATATACCTGAGCAATCTGGTCAAAATAGTCAATATCCTGCGGCCTATATTATAAATATCCAGCTGCCCGTCTTCTTCTTTTTTATAAATAATTCCAAAGCCTTTTATATCTTTTATGGTGTTATAAAAATCTGTTCCGGATATCCTCTCCATACTATCCGGCGTCTCGCCTCCGACAAACGTAGAAACGGTGCGAAATTTCCTCGGCGACAATATCTTGTACGCCAGGGCGCCTAAAATGATACCGATCAATATTAAAGCCGTTGCCGGAATAGGCTTCCATATCCCAAAATACCCCATATCTATAGATGTGGCAGGTCCTATCAACATAGGCAGAGGAAGCAGGAACGCGAATACCCCGAATAACGCGCAAAGAGAAGCAAGTATGACCATCGGCATCCACATCGATATGCCCACCTCTTTGATATTTGCAAAATCCCCGAATTGTCTGCCTAAGAATATAGCATGAAGCAGCTTCATGAAGCTGGCTATCGTAAGTGCGCTGCCGAACATCGCCGCACTGAGCCATATGATCCACAGAGAGCTGCTCTTTCCAGCAGACTCTATGACGCCTTGATATATCATCCACTTTGAAACGAACCCATTGAACGGCGGTATGCCCGATATCGACAGAGATGCAACCAGAAAACATGCGAATGTTATAGGCATATATTTTGCCAGGCCGCCCAGCCTGTCCAGGTCCGCGGTGAGCGTCCTAGATTTGACTGCGCCGCTGCCTAAAAATAGACAAGACTTATAGATAGCATTGTTTAACATATGAAAGAGCCCGCCGGCTATCCCGACCGGATTTCCTGTCCCTATGCCTAAAACCATATAACCGACCTGCGATACGGCGTGGTATCCGAGAAGCCTGTTTACGTCATGCTGTACCAGCGCCATCACTACCGCAACTATTATCGTGACCGCCCCTACAAAAGAAAGAACTGCATTCGATGCCGCATTTGTTATGAATATATCGCTGGACGCGCGCGCCAGAAGATATATACCTAATAGCTTATCGATAGACGCGGGCAGATACGCCGTAACTGGAGTGGGGCCCGATTCCGCCACGTCCGGCAGCCATGTATGGAACGGCATTACGCCCGCCTTAGCGAAGGCAGCAATCGCAATGGAAAAATATGCCAGATAACTCAATGTGCTGTCCAGGGGGATGCTGAGACCCTTCATTAAAAATGTCCCGCCCATGGCCCATGCCAATCCGATACCGGCTATCATTATCGCGTCAGTGCCGCCCACTATAACAAATGCCTTCTTTGCGGCTTTCGCTGAAGCGTCTGTGCCCTGCATATTCACCAAAAGGTATAAAAATGCGGCTATTGCCCCCCAGAAGACTATAAGGATCCTGAAATCGTTGGCAAACAAGACGCCGAAGGAACTGCCAAGCGTCATAAGGATATATCCGAAATATTTCCCTACGGAATCTTTAATAAAACCCAGAGAATATACTGTTATCAATAAACCGAATAATCCGACCGCAAGAGCTATGAACCCGGACAGATTATCCGCTACCAAATAAGAAGGATAGCTTGCCGGCCCATACATAGGCTTCTTAATAAAAACCCATATGGCGCCGACAAAAGCGGCCAGCGCTGTCATGGAAGAAACGGCCTTCACTAATAGCTTCAGCTTATCCGGCGCAAAAAAGCATAACAGCCCCATAACTATAGGTAGAGATATAAGCAGCGTCATGGGATCACTAAATATCATCCGAGCATCCTCTCGCGTATCTTCCTGGTCTTTTCCTGAGAAAGCCTTATCATATCCTGAGCGGTCATTATATTATTATCTTTATCATCAACCACTATCATTCTTTCGGTACAGCAATAGCAAGGATCTATGGCCGCCAATATGATCGTGGCATCAGAGACCGTCTGCCCTATGACCGTCTCTCTGAATGTCGGAAAGTTCATATAGGTCGGGGCCCTTATCTTGTGTCTCATCGGAGAATTCGTTCCATCCGATTTTATGTAATGGAAACATTCTCCGCGGGGCGCCTCTGCCTGGCCTATGCCTTCACCGGCAGGGACATCTTTTGGATTGGAATCTATCGGGCCTGCAGGCATCTTCTCAAGACACTGTCTTATGATGCTTACCGATTCGAACATCTCCAGTATCCTGACCACGGTCTTTGCGAAGACATCTCCCTCATTCTGCGTGATCACGTTCCACTTGATCCTGTCATACGCCGCATAAGGATGGTCGCGTCTCACATCGATATCCACGCCTGACGCCCTGGCCACCGGCCCGAGCGCACCATAATCTATAGCCGCTTCTCTTGATAAAATACCGACACCCTTTAGCCTGGAATGAAGAACCGGATCGTCCAGAATGGCCCCTTTAAGCATATCAAGCTGTTTCCAAAAATCATCAAGCCTGGTCAATATATAGGAGACATGCTCTTTCTCAATATCTCTCCGGACTCCGCCGACTTTAAGCATGGCGTAATTCTGCCTATTGCCAGTTACCGTCTCCATTATATCGCATATCGGCTCCCTATATTTCCATCCCCACATAAAAACAGTATTATATCCAAGGAAGTGGCCGGCCAGACCCAGCCATAACATATGAGAATGCAGCCTCTCAAGCTCCTGAACTATAGAACGTATATATAGGGCTCTTTCCGGGACCTCTATCTTACCTATGTCCTCCAGCGCCTGGACACAGGTTATCGGATGGCTCGAGGAGCATATGCCGCATATGCGTTCTACCACGAATATGGACTGGTCAAAGCTTTTAGACTCGGATACCTTCTCTATGCCGCGATGGTTATAGCCTATCCTGACATCGACATCGACCACCTTCTCCCCATCCACCACAAGCTTATAGAACTCCGGCTCTTCCTGCAGTGGGTGATAAGGACCTATAGGGATAGTTGGTTTATAATTACTCATGATTTCCTCGAATCTCTTTTTGGCGAAATAAAGCTCTTGCGGAGCGGATAGACGCCTTTCGGCCAATCGTCCGGCAGAAGCAGCGGCCGCAGATCGGTATTTCCAATAAAGTTCACGCCGAATAATTCATGCATTTCCCTCTCTATCCACCAGGCCGCTTTTGTGACATTAGTTATTGTATCTATATGCGGATCTTCCTTGTCCTTTATAATAGCCCTTATCGTAACTACGAATCCTGCGGGATCGAGAGAGAAGTGATACAATATCTCTATGCCGTCAAAATCGTCAACCGCGCTGGCTATGTTAAACCTTAAGCTAAGGTCCTTGAGCATAAATCGAACTATATCAACTATGTCTTTTGGATATATGTCCACGTAGGCCCGCTTATCTCCGGTCTTATGTGTCTTCAACACCTTGCTTCCGAATTTATCATTAATGCTTCCAAGGATCTGATCTATCGTCATTTAAACTACCCCTTCTTCGCCTTTATTTTTTCTATCAACTTAAGGAGTCCGCCTATTATCGCCTCCGGCTTTGGCGGACAACCCGGTATATATACATCAACAGGTATAACTTCATCCAGCGGAACACCGGTATTATAGCTGTCTTTGAACATCCCTCTAGACGAACCGCAGGCCCCCCATGCAACAACGAAACCGGGCTTAGGCATCATCTCATAGACCTTCTTGATCCTGGGCACACAGAGCCTATTGGTGGAACCCGTACAAAGCATGGCATCCGCATGTTTAATACTGCCCACCAGGACTATGCCGAACCTTTCCAGATCATACCTGGGGACGAGGCAGTCCAACAGCTCGATATCGCAGTTATTGCAGCTGCCGCTCGACGCATGAAAAACATATATAGATTTTGAAAGTACGGTCTCTTTTAAACCCATTTTAGTAACCCAAATATGCCAGGACTATCGAAAGCACAGCCAAGCTCGTCATAGGCCCCCAAAAGAACCTGACGGCATGATCTATCCTCACCCTGGGGTTAGTATTCTTTATCAATACCATAAGAACTACGACCAATAAATATGCCAATACCGTAGATATGAACCCTTCTACGGTATCTTTCAGCCCGCCGAAATATATAGTGACAATGAACATCGGAAGCGCGAAATACATTATGGCCTTGGTAAGCTTGAACGCCGCCAGGGCCTTGCCGGAATATTCTATATACGTACCCCCCATTATCTCTGTCTCCGCCTCCGGCATGTCAAAAGGTATGAAACCCAGCTTGGCCTGCGCACATAAGATCATAACGATAAACGATATGATCCCTGAGATGCTGGCTATGGCCCAACCATGCTCATTCTGGTATAGCATCATTTCGCCGAGCCGTATATTGAATCCCGACTTCATGATCGTCACCACCAGGCATAGTATAAAAGGCAGTTCATACGACAGCATCAGCTTCATCTCTCTCGCTCCGCCTAATGATGCAAGGCTGTTTTTAGAAGCGAAGGCGCCCAGCATTAACGAGATGGAAGGTATTAGCATAAGATATACCACCGCTATGATATCACCTATAAAACTGAATTTAGGCGCACCGTTGATCACGAATATCATAGTCGATACGAGCGTAGCGGCCGCCAGCCCTATAAGGGGCATCCCAAGGAAGAATACCGATGACACGCCTTCAGGCAATAACGTCTCTTTATACAGGGACAGTTTCAATATGTCAAAAAAGTTCTGGTACCAAGGAGGCCCAACCCTCCACTGTATCCTGGCGGTGATCTTCCTGTCGAGCCAGCCGATAAGAAGCCCCATGGCGCCGGAGAATAGAAAACCGGGGAATATGACAAATAAAAATATGTATTCGAGTGTTTTTATCATTTATGCTTAACCGGAAGCTCTAATATGCGCTCCCATTTATAGTTTGTCTTTATCAATAGATTATCCGATATCTTATATATGTGTTCGTTCTTATCCTCTTCAAAGTCTCCGTACTTTATCCCTCCATGACTGCACGACTCCAGGCAGATCGGGGTTTCGCCGGCTGGAAGGCGCCCCATACAAAGATCGCATCGCGATATCACAAATGGGATCGTCTCAGGATATATCGTGCCAAAAGGGCATGCCCTCGAACATGATTTACACGAAGTGCATCTCATCATATAGCGCTTTATCATATTATAATCCTGCAGTTCTATGGCCTGCCAAGGACATGACGCGATGCACGGCGCGTCATCGCAACGCCTGCATATTATCGCAAAATGCGCGAATTCGCGCAGACTGGTTATTCCATTATTTGACGGATGCTGTATATAACTGCACAATACGCCGCACTCATCACATTTTGAGCATTCGTCCAGGTCTATGAGCAGCTTATTCATATGATCAATCCCAAATATTAGGAAGGTCCCTGATCTTATCGTATGTAAAGACCGGACCGTCCTTACATGCGTAATAAGGCCCCACCCTGCAATGCCCGCATTTGCCTACTCCGCAGGACATGTTCTTTTCCATAGAAAGATATAAATTACTGTCTTTAAAACCAAGGTCCAGCAGTTTAAACGTCACGAACTTCATCATTATCGGAGGTCCGCACACAATGGCCACCGCATTACTGACATCAAAAGTGAAATTCTTAAGGGTCGTCGTCACAAGACCGACGTTGCCTTTCCAGGTGTCGTCCCCTATATCAGTGGTGACATCGACTTCAACATGTTTCGCCGCATCCTTCCAGGATTCCACCTCTTTTTTGTATACGATGTCCTTTGGGCTCCTGGATCCGTATTTAACCACTATACGGTTATAATCATTAACATCATTAAATAGCGCATATATCAAGGCCCTTAAAGGCGCCAGCCCTACACCGCCGCCTATTATCACAATATCCTTGGATTTGAAATCATTGAGCGGATACCCCTTACCGTACGGTCCTCTCAAACCTACGATATCTCCAGGCTTGGCTTCATGCAGAAGCTTCGTCACCCTGCCGGCGCTCATTACAGTAAAATCGAGCTTCTCTTTGATATTATGGTTCGATGAAGGCGTGAACGGGGCTTCGCCTATACCGGGCAAAGTAACATCCATGAACTGCCCTGCCCTGAAACCTATATCACCTTTAGGCTTAAGAGTAAAGGTCTTGATGTTCGGGGTTTCCGATACAATATTGGTTATCTCTGCTTCTATATACGAATATGGATTCTTCATAATATTTTATTTATGCGGCGGCTTCTCCCATTTACCAAGGACCGCGCCCTTTAGAACTTCTCTTATGTCTATATTGCCAGGGCATGCCTCTACACAGCGGCCGCATCCTGTGCATGCCGTATAATTCATCACCTGCGGAAAAAATTCAAACTTCTTATCGAACCTGTTCCTCAGCCTTTCATAAAGGTGCCTTCTAGGATTCGCTCCGCCGGCCACTCTCGCGAATGTATTATAGAGGCACGAGTCCCATATCCTCATCCTCTTCATCTTATCCTGCTGTTTTTCATCATATAGCATAAAGCAATGGCAGGTCGGGCAGACGAGATTGCATGCGCCACATTCCACGCACGTAGAGGCCGAATCCTTCCATAGCTCAAGATTATCGTAATTTTTGGCGATTGCGCCTTTTATCTCGGATGCACTTTTTGTGCCGCGTTTCTGGATGAAATCCCTGACTTGTCCGGTAACGACATCACGGTTGGATTGCCGTATATTTATGTAGCGTGGATTGCAGGCGCTGAAAAATGTTTTGAAATCATTTATTATCTGCCTGCCTTTATCGGTCGATACCTCCGCAAGAAAAAAATCATCTATTGCCGAGATGCTTATATCAAAATTCACTTTTGGATATGGAGCGCCTTCCATCGCAAGGCAGAAGCACGTTTCTCTGGCATAGGTGCAGTCGCTGGCTATGATTATGGTATTCGCTCTATTCTCACTGTAGAACGGATCTTCGCACTCACCTTTTAAAAATACGAAATCCTGTACCGCGAGACTGGCTAGATCGCAGGCCTTCACGCCGGCAATTATCATGGGCCTATTATCGGCAAGCTTTTCCGGAAGGACCTTCTCTCTGGCTGGATTTAAAAAAGACTTAAACGGCTGGCTCTGCCTTATACCGCCAAGCTCTATGAGATCTTCCTTTTTCGGATCGAATTCCTCAAAATGCAGCCTGTCGCCCTTGGCGTATGGCACAAAGACCCTATGATCTTTCGAGAACCTTTCGAAGAGATCAAATAGATCTTTTTTTGTTATAATATAGAAATTGTCGGTCATCTTATTTTAGGGAAGTTATTATTTTAAATGTATGAAAGCTTAAAGTCAAGCTAGAATTTAATCATCATCGCCCTTGGAGGACAAGCCCGTACGCACAGCTCGCAAGCGATGCATTTTCCGGAGTCGAACTTAACCTTCATCGTCTTTTTATCTATAGATAACGCCTCAGACGGGCATACCGCTATGCAGGCACCGCAATGCGTGCAGCGCCCCTCATCCCTTATCACATCCTGACTCAACGGCTGGATGCCTACGCCTATGCCGGTAAGATATTTCATCCCTTCGGCATAATCCTCTTTCTTGCCTTTAAGCTCAAGGACCATAAGCCCCTCTTCTTTCGGGGTGATCTTCGCCTGCAGTATATTGAATACCAGATTAAAATCCTTGATCAATTTATACACAATGGGCTGGTCGACTAACTTATGAGGAAATGTCAGGACTATTCTTTTTGAGATCATTATCGTCTCCTTACATGATACCGATCAAACTAATTTTACATCTCCCCAGCTTCCGATCTTATCTTCAGCCAATATCAGGACCCCTTTAACGCCGTGTATAGCCCGGGCGAATTTTATCGCCTTTTCGATATCACGGGGCTCCTTTACTATGTTCCCTGCTGCCGTAGCAACCGCATCCGCCAATATCGTATCTTCCGACATAATTATAACGGCGTCCGCCTTACCGAAACTCAGCGAATGGCTTACCGTGCCGCTCGACGTGCATATACCCAGGCCTTTTTTGGAAACGGGGACCTCCAGGTTGAGTTTTCCGGTAAACGGCGAATCGTCGCCGGCAAATATTCCCAGCGTCCTGATCTTTGAACTCCTTAAAAATATATCCCCCCCGTTCTCGATTATGATCTCCCCGGATAAGCTCGATAGATCCCTGCCCACGAACTCCGCTATCGCGCCGGCCACGGAGGCCATCGGACCCACCCCCGCTTTTTTAGAAGCATCTGCCATGCGTTTTATTATCTCCGGAACAGATCTATCCACTTTTATAGGTTCAAGAGAATAAAAAAATCTGCGGTCCTTTTTTATATAGTTCTCTATGTACCCACGGTATGTTAAGATCGCTGCACGGACTTTGTTCCGTAAATTCTTTTCGGCAAGAATAAAAAGATCCGTCTGCTTCTCGATGACCTCGAACGAAACGAGGTCGTCAGAACCTGTCCATCTTCTATATTTTTTTTCTTTATACATTTGGGTCAACATATCCTTGGGAGCTGTTCTCCTGTAAGCATATCCATAAGCCTTTGACCGCCCGAGGAGGTCTTTAGGGACACTTTCCCTTTGGCGTATCCGGTCACAACACCGATCTGGCTGGACATGCGTCCATTTCTATCTTTTCGAATTGTTCTCAACACACGTTTGACATCTTTTTTGTCAACGATCGCCACGAAGACACCTTCACAGGCAAGATACATTGGATCAAAACCTAAGAGCTCGCAGGCTCCCCTGACGGATTCCTTGACCGGAACGGCCTCTTCGCGGATCTCTATCCCGAAAGGCATATCTTTCACGATCTCATTCAATGTAGTGGCGAGCCCTCCCCGGGTAGGATCCCTCATGAACTTTACCCCTGAAGAGGCCTTCAGCATATCTCTTATCATACCATATAACGGCCTTGAATCGCTCTTAACTTTTGTATTAAAATCTATGCCCTCTCTTTTAGATAATACGCTTACGGCATGTTCACCTATAGAGGCGCTTATTATAACGGCATCCCCCGGCTCTATGCTATCGGCTGCCAAGCCTTTATAATAAACCTCGCCAATGCCGCTGGTACTGATGAATATCTTATCGCAGGAACCTTTTTCCACAACCTTGGTGTCGCCTGTCACCACCTTAACGCCTGAGACGCGGGCAGCCTTGCTTATGGAATCTACTATATCCCGCAGAAGGTCGCCGCTCAATCCTTCCTCTATAATAAGCCCCAGCGATAGATATAACGGCCTTGCTCCGCACACAGACAGGTCATTGACAGTGCCGAAGACAGCCAGGCTCCCTATGTCGCCGCCCGGAAAGAAGATAGGCTTCACAACATAAGAATCGGTTGTAAATGCCAAGGTTTTGCCGCCAATATCTATGATGGCGGAATCCTTCTTTTGCCTCAATATGGCATTATCAAAGTTTTTTATGAACACGGAATCCACCAAGCGATGCATCAATACCCCTCCGCTTCCGTGGGATAGCTTTATATCCTCTATCCTATTTTTCTTATGCATGAAAAGATCCTTATTATCTGGCGTATCTATAATATGCGGCGCAGGTACCCTCGCTGGATACCATGCAGGCGCCGACCGGATTTTCCGGAGTACATGAGACGGCAAATAAGCTGCATTCGCTAGGTTTTTTCAAGCCTTTTAAAACTTTACCGCATATACAAGCCGTCTTCTCTGCGCCCGGACAAACCTTAGGCCTGAATTTCAGATCGGCATCAAACTCGGAGTAATTCCGCGCTATCTTTAGACCGCTATTCCTTATCTTGCCGATGCCCCGCCATTCGGAATCGGTCTTAGAAAAAACCTTTGAGATGACCGATTGAGCTCTTCTATTTCCCGACTTGGAAACGATCCTGTCGTACTCCACTTCCACCCTAGGTCTATCTTGACGGATTATCATAAGTATCGATTCGAGGATATCTACCGGTTCAAACCCGGATACCGCACACCGCTTCGAATAGTCTCTTGCCAAAAACTCATATGGCCTCGTCCCTATGATAGTGCTCACATGTCCAGGCAAAAGAAACCCATCCACCTTCAAGCCTTCACCTTCTGCTAAAACTTTCAGTGCTTCAGGCATCGTCTTATGTGCGCACAAAACCGAGTAGTTGCAAATACCTTCGCGCTTCGCCATCAAGATCGATTGGGCTACAGTCGGAGCGGTCGTCTCGAACCCCACCCCAAGAAATACTATCTCCTTATCCGGTCTTCTCCCGGCCAACTTCAAGGCTTCTAGCGTAGAGTAGACGGTCCTTATATCCCTGCCCTTGCCCCTCTCCTTTTCCAGACTCGATCTGGAGCCGGGGACCCTGAACATATCGCCAAAAGTAGCTACTATAACATTTTTAAGGCTAGCTATGGCTATTGCCTTATCCAAAAAGATATTGGGGGTAACGCATACAGGGCAGCCCGGTCCGGATACGAGATTTATTTTATCGGTGATCAGCGTCCTGAGCCCAAACCTGAATATGCTCATCGTATGCGTTCCGCATACTTCCATTATAGTACAGCTTTTACCGGACGAGTTTCTGTTGATCTCTTTCGCCAGATCCTTTATCAATCTTTTATTCCTAAACTCATCGATATATTTCATTATTCCTTCAATATCCCTTGTCGGCTTTCGGCTATCGGCTTTCAGCTAGCCGCTAAACGCTATCCGCTATAACCCACATCCTTAAGCATCTTCAGCGTCGCTCTGGCCTCTTTCTCCTTCACTCTCTCTATCGCAAAACCGGCGTGAACAAGGACATACTCTCCCATGCGCACTTCTTTCAATAGCGAAAAATTAGCGCGGCGCCTCAAATGGCCCGCTTCAACTTCACCTTCCTGACCGTCGAGACGGACTATCTTCATAGGTATTCCTAGGCACATCCTGACCTCTCATTTGCTATATATACCTGCCCCAAAGATATCGAGGAATCGTTCGGAGACAGGCGTGAATGCGTATAAACATTAAACCCTTTTTCGCTGAGACCGCGCTTAGCGGCGTCGGTTAAAATGCTATTCTGAAAAACACCGCCGCTCAATCCGACCATATTGATATCGAACCTTTTCCGAAGGCAGACCGATACCTTAACTATAATCTCCGCTAAAGTGTTATGAAATTTGGCTGATATTACCGACGGCTTCTCTTTTTTTATAATATCCTCCGCTATGCCTCTAACGATACCGCGCGTATTGATCACCATCATTCCGGCCTTCCGGCTTATATTAAAGCGGTATCTTTCCTCACAGGATGTATCGGCGATCTTTTCAAAATTTATCGGAAGCTCAGCTTCGTAAGAAGCACTGAACTTATTTAGAACCATGCTCGAGGCCGCATCAAAAAGTCTGCCCACACTGGAAGTGAGAGGCGAATTAATATTGCCGTCGATCATGCGTCTTATCACAGGCCATTTTTTCTTGTCCAGCTTCTTTACAAACCCCATCTTCAACTTCAGAAAATCTTCGCCGAAGGACGAATAGAGATAGCTCGAGGCCATGCGCCACGGCTGGCTTACCGCCATATCCATCCCGGGCATAGGCAAGTAATTGAACCTCGCGGCCCTTATGAATTTTTTCGGGACACCTATAAAAAACTCGCCGCCCCAAATATTGCCGTCCTGCCCCAACCCGGTGCCGTCAAAGGCTATCCCTATGATCGGCGACATTATCAAGTTATCCGCCATCAAGCTGGCTATATGCGCCTCATGATGCTGCACCTTGACAAAGCTTGCCGGCCTTGATGCGGCAGACAGTTTTTCGGCAAATCGAGTCGAATGGTACCCGGGATGCATGTCACATGCTATTATATGCTTGCCGGGTATCAGTTTTTTTTGATATTTTCTTATCTGCTCTTCGTAATTAAAAAAATTGTCTGTCTCTTCAAGATCCCCAAAACTGTCCGATAAGAAGAGAAGATTACCTTCGGCAAAAGCGAAAGCCCCCTTCAGGTCGGCGCCGCATCCTAATATAGATTTGGCCGTTTCGAAAGACAAAGTTATTAACTTCATAAATTATTATAAATGCGATATACCCCGCGATCATCATATGAGTGATTGGGGACACTTGTTACAGGATGGTATTTATGGGGATATTATACCAGATTTAACGCTATTTTTGAAGCCTAAAATGCGTCTTTAGAAGAGAAATACTGCCGCTGCTATAACGGTAGTGTAGTTGCCTCCGGTTCCTATGACAGCAGATTGGGTAGTGTTTGATGTTCGGACTATCTTATCGCTTAGCTGATATATGGCCTTATTCTCATCCCATGACTTATCTTCATCAAATTCAAGGCCAAGGGTTGACGCTAACATTTCTACGGCCAGATCCTCCGCCAGATCGCCCGCGACCTTTTCGGGCTGTCCGAACGCGTGGTGCTCGCTTAAATATCCGTATGCGTTCGGGTCGGCAGGCACGGCGCATCCTATGCTGGCCGCTATGAGGCGATGCGGCTCGCTTCCACAGCATCTAGAGACCACCGCATAAGTTATCATGCCGGGGTAAAGCTCCTTCAAACCTTCATTCTTAGAGACCACTTTGCACTCGGGGGGCAGTATGCTGGAGACATGCACAAGGTTGCACTTCTCTATGCCGGCATCCCTTAACGCAAGCTCAAAACTCCTGAGCTCGGCCCTATGCGTTCCGACACCCTTTGTAAAAAACATCTTCTTGGGTACTGATATGTTCTTTCTTGGCACAAGTAGCATAGTTTAACGCGCTCCTTATTATTTTTTACCTAAAAATATGTATCCCAAAAGCCTATATATAAGCTTTGCGGCTAGAAAATCTGAAGCGACCTGTCCGCTGATCGGACAGAGCTCAACCACATCAAAACCAACGATCTTCCTGTCCTTAGCAATATCCTTTAACAGGTCCAGGCCTTCATACCACCCCACTCCGCCCGGCTCCGGCGTTCCGACCGCCGGCACTATGCATGGATCAAAAAAATCAAGATCTATGGTAACGTAGACGTTCTCCGTAAGATTTTTTGAGACCGTGTCCTTCCACATAGGCATATCCAGGATGTCGTAAACACTGATCGATTTAACATTCGAACCGGCTTGGCTCGCTAAAAAATCTCTTTCCTCCTTGGCCAGGCTTCTGGTTCCGGCCTGCACCATAGGGCACATCTCCGCGATCCTCCTGGCAACACAGCCATGGTTAAGCCGCGACCCCTTATACTCATCCTTAAGATCGTAATGTGCATCTAATTGCAGGACCGAGAGATTAGGGTACGCCTCTTTTACCGCCTTAACGGCGCCTATGGACACAGAATGCTCACCACCGAGGAGAACGGGAAACTTGTTAGCCTTCAATACCTCAGAAGTCACATTATATACCTTATCCACCATTGCTTCCGGAGACAAATCCTCTATTGCCAAAGGCTCCATCGTATGTATGCCTATGCGGTATGTCTCTTGATTCAGCTCTTCGTCAAAAAGTTCCATATAACGGGACGCATCTATGATCGCCGCCGGACCAAGCCGCGTTCCCTTCAGGTATGTGGCAGTTTGATCATACGGAGCCTGCATCATTATAACTTTAGATTTTTTTATACCGGAATATTCGTCATCAATACCCGCAAAATTTTTATTGGCCACTGGACCCATCGATATACCTTTCTATGATTATATTGTACTCAAACCTTCTTGAGACTTTCCGACAAACGCCTGGTTGCCTTCATAACGTCAAGCGCCAGGCTCTCATCCAGACCGCCCACTCCGCAGCTTGGCGTGATCAAGAACGATCCGTCTTGGCCGCTGGATTGCAACCGCCCGGAGATGGCCTTAACTGCCGCGCGCGCCTTTTCGATAAGCGAATCGGCCGTCTCTTTTCTGACACTGTCTGAGCTCGGAACTATCCCCAAGGCGATAGTGGCATTTCTGGATAAAAAGCTGTCTATCTGCTGGCTGTATAATGAAAACTCTTTTATAAAATTATACGCGTCAAAATTAAGGATGTCGATCCCGATACTGAAGAGCATTGACCAGTCCGTATTTCCGCAGCAGTGTATGCCGGACAATGCGCCTTCCTCCCTAATGGCATCCACTACCTCGGTCAACCTGATGAGGGCCTCTTCCATATTTATATTAACAAAACTGGAGC
>Ga0265297_10004746_pt1 | contig 21697 bp, 32 predicted proteins | sample Munlanlwell13791_FD_192502 | JGI IMG/M metagenome (GOLD analysis project Ga0265297, IMG submission 192502) | Leachate microbial communities from a municipal landfill in Southern Ontario, Canada - Leachate well 137-91 | ecosystem: Engineered > Solid waste > Landfill > Unclassified | place... | reverse complement strand
CCAATCTTAGCCCGGTCGCCAATCTTAGCCCCGTTGCCAATCTCAGCCCCGTTGCCAATCTTTAGCCACAATTTAGTATTGGGGTTTCGATACCATCCATCTTTTTCTTCCCAGTTCTTTTTAATTTCCTCTGACGTTATCATTTTTCTCCTTCTCCAACTTAGCTTTCAGTGCAATTAAAGCAAACACTGTCTTAGCTTTCCCTACCAGTACAAAAGATTTAGTTATCATGATTTACCTCCATTATACTTTACTTGGCTATCAATTTCAACCTTAGTATTGTGGACACAGGTAAGGCAATCGGCATCCCTGTGCATACAGTCCATCATTTTAAGGTCATAGGGACAATCGGTAATCCTGAATACATCTTTAATGATGCTATCGGCATGACGTTCCATAAACTTAATCATTCTTTTACCTCGCTAGAGCTACCTTAAACTGCCTGCCTAGCCTCTCGGCAATCAGTAAGATAGCGCATTTCTTTTCCTTATCATTCCACCATGCGCAGATTGCTTCATCACAATCAGCATAGTATCCTTCATTGTTTGGGTTAGCTAAAATTGTGGCCTGATATAATGGGCAAATCATTCTTTTACCTCCCTAAATTTTACCTCTGGGTACTCATCTTTTAACTCTTTAGAGTTGTGGGCTACAATCTTATCATGCACTGAGCAGACATTAACCCATTTCTTAGTGAAGTCTGGGTATAACCTGTAGAGTGCATAACGGGCTGGTCTGTCGCATCCCTCGTATTTGCATATCTGATTATCCATCTATCCCCCTGCCACAGCTGTCATCAATCTAGCTGCCACGATTTTGCTCTGCTGTTTCTGTGCGTTTGCAATCCCTCTATATTGTTGTAGTTCGGTCTCCAGTTCTATTATTCTATTAGTCTGCCAAGAGATTTTATCTGCCATTTTATCCACAATAATCTGGCATAGTTCTTCAAGAGAATGTCTGCTAACCTCGGTAGTATAAGGAATGTCCTCCTCATCAGGCATAAGCTCCTGGGCAAACCTTTCAAAAGCGATGAAGTCTTTTGCCCCGACCATGCCCATTGTGTTGATAAGGCCGTGGGTTTTAATGCCCTCTTTGATTTCTTCTTCCCTGCCTCGGTATCGTACTTTAAGTGATTGCATCTTAGCACCTCCTTGCCTCCTTTTGTTTTAGTATATCTTTCGGAATATATCAATAGTCCTATGGTAGTGGTACCCTTCTGTTATGTTATGTGCTGAGTTCGGATGATGGGGCGGGCAAGTTATATGTTATGTAATACTCAGCCTCTTCTGGGGTTTTAAAGAACATTTGCCAGTTGCTACGCATCATTTCAATATGCTTCTGCTTCACCCGTTCCGCATCAAGTGACATAATATTTGCGTAGTATTCAAAGCCTCTCCAAAAGCCGTTCATATATTCGGGTGACTCTGATTTAAGCAGTTCCTCAATGCCCATCTCTAAGTTAGCGTTGTCCATTTCTCTTTCAAGTTGTATTGCGGAGTTGGTCTGTTGTAATAGCTTAGATATTTTATCGGACATTTCACTCTCCATGCATCACGGCTGCTTTAGCCGCCTTAAATCTCAGGTCTATCTTGCTATACTCGGACAGTTTTTCGTCTTTGATTCTCAGTTCGTTCCTTGCTGCTGCTAGTTGGTTTTGGAGCCGGTTAATCCTATTCTCTAACTCAGGGTATTGCAAGGCTCTCTGGTACATAATGATTGATATTTCCTCCAACTGCCCACGGCTTAGATTAAGCAGTGTCTCATCATGGTTTGGTTTTCTCTGCCGTCTTACTACTTTATGCCCGTTGTTACCGGATGGCAATAGCCCTTTAGTAATAGCTTCGTCTTTTACGTTGCTGATGGTCTGCCTGGTAAAAGGCTTGGTTCTGTGTGGGTCTGCATTGATTTCCCGCTGATGGTTCCTTTGTATCTCCATCACCTGTTTACCCTGCTTCAAGAGTTCAATTACCTTTTCCTTATTTATTTGTGGTTTCCCTGTCATATTTGCTACCCCCATGTTTTAATTCTACGCCTATTATTTACCTGAAATCAAGGGGTTAATATTAAATTTTTATAAAGATTTACATTTGTGGTAAAATGTAAATGTGGGGTGAAAACGGCCAGTGGAGAAGACCACAAACCAATGGCGACCTATCAATCTTGGGTAATATAATAGAAATATTATATAGCTTCGGCTTTCAATCCCCAAGCAATATAGGCAGACTGGGTATTGTAGGTAGTACATCTCTTGCCCAACAGTCTGGGTGGAATAGACACCTGCCCCACTAAGAAACAAAAGTAAATTATAAATTTCTTTAAGTAACAAAAGGGGCTAAAAGTTAAATAACGTTTTGTGCTATTAAAGTAGGGTTTCTTGTTATTATGATGTCACAAAATGTGAGGTCAAGGTGAACGAAAGTATTATTTTAGCTCTGGCTAACCCCATTTTACAAGCTCGGTTGCGTACTATCTGCCACTGTCTCAAGCAGAAGGGCAAGACAAAAGATTACATAACCAACAAAGACATCACCTATTTAGAATTGTTAATGTACGGCATATCCGGGCCAACATTTGCCCAGATAGATAGGGTAATCAATTAACTTACTTGCTTTAGTTTCTGCCACCTATAGGTAGCATAGTTCGGGTCTGCCCTCCCCTGTCCTACCAGCCCCAGGGCATGAAGGTACTGGCATTGACGGTGCTCTTTGCATCTCTGCTTTTTAAGGTGTACCTTAATAGGGTTCATGGCTCACTTCACCTAAAGTATTGTTCATTTCCAATTCCTTTCGCTGTCCTGCGTGGGCTATAACCTCACGGCTTATGGGCTTTACCCTTATCTATTTGCTTCTCTAGTTGGTCAACCCTCCGCCATAGTACACCCAGATAGTAACCACATATCAATTGAGATGCTATGATTCCTAGGATTATATACTGCATAACTAAAGGTGAAAACTGCATCGGCTCTATCCCCCTTTCAATTAGATTTTATCGCTCTCAGCACTAGCGGGCTAGATAAATAGTATATTGTCTTTCATTTCTAATCAGGGTAAAAATATAATCGTCAAGATTTTCTATCCTCCCGCCGGCTTCAAAGACTTTAAGAATCTTATTAACTTTATCGTCATTGATTTCGTCAGGCTCTACCTTATAACCTCTTTCTTTCCCGCCCCTTTCAGCGTTCATAGAAGTATAGTAATAATCGCCTGAACATCCGCACATACAAGCGTGGGGTTTCCCGATGTAGGCACATATAACATCATCGGGGCTAAAATTGATTTCCTTCGTAGTTTCTTTTATGGTATTGATTTTCATATCTCATTTCTCCTTTCCGTTTTACCTATTCAGGACTAGGGGACTAGGCTTAACCGTTTTGTATGATTCTGATATTTCGTGCTGTGTCTTTTGTATCATCAATACACCAGTTTTCGGTTATGTGAGGTAGGACTTCTATTGATGTTACATTGCGGTATGTACCCGATTCTGCAAGTCCTACCCGTATATTGACAATACACCCCTCAGTTTCTATGTGCAGAAGTTTGTCCCGTGCTGTGTTGTAATGTGTAACTGTTTTCATTGTATTTATTCCCCCTTTATCGTTTAGGTTGCCAACACCAGATACAGGTTATATCGTCTGCTAATACCACGTCAGAATGTTCGCCAGTGGCAGACTTTGGGCATACTGTTGGTTGCTCGGTTACATAGCGGTTAATTACGTTGGCAATATAGCCCGGGTCAGCCTGTCCTGATATACCATAAGCCGAGCATATCTTGGCGGCGACAACCTTGATATAATCTGGTGCGTTTACCCCTTCAAAGGCTGAGTTAAACCATTCTTTACTGTGAGTTTGAAGTTTTGCCATTTCAGCGATACTTGTCATTGTAAATTCCCCTTTCATTTTTAGTCTTACCGTTTTATCGTGCAGATAACAATGTTTTTATTCCCCCTTTACCTATTATTAGCGGTTAGCCCGCTTAACAACATATAATTTACAATCACGCTCGATATGTATGTTTTTGACAAGGTATATTTTGTTTTTTCTGATAGGATTCTTTTCATTGGCATTGCAGCATCCGATTTTATTACCTATAGTATTTCTTAAATATTGGCAATTAACGCATTTCATTTCACTCCCCCTTGCTAATCCCCTTACTACTTGCCACTATCATATACCCTCATCTTTTACCTGTCAAATAATGGTTACGAGTAAATCTTACCATGAATTGTTAAATTTTCATAAAGATTTGAAGCTAAATGAGACTTTTGGAAGTGTATTTTTATATGGCACTATCCCCTGATACAATGAGGCGTAAATGTATATCGTGCAGGATGTGGTAAGTTTCCCAAAAGTGCTATATGGTATAATAGTATAGAAGGGTAATTAATACTTACCCTATTGCGGCGGGGCTATTCACCAACATCAAACGGGCAGGGCTATGGTGAACTAAAGAGGTATCTATTGACTATCAGTGAAGCTAACCCACAATCAAATACCACTACTGTTAATCAGAAGGTAAACAAGCCTCACCTGTGGCAACCAGGACAGTCAGGCAACCCAAACGGCCGGCCTAAGGGCTCTGTCAGCCTGGTAGGGAGACTTAGAGAGCACCTTGAGGCACACCCGGAAGATGTAGCCACCATAATAAAGCAGTTCGTGGAGCTTGGGAAGCGGCCTAATCTCAGCCAGCTAAGTGCTATAGACAAACTGATGGACAGGATAGACGGCAAGGTAGCAGAGACACACAAGATAGAGGGTGACTTACCTATCCGTTTAGTGTTCGTGCCAGCTAGCCAGGTACTCAATGAGAGGGCACCTAATCAAAATCTAGGCACTTCCACCAGTCCACCCTTATTATCTGATGGTCAAGAGGGTATCAATCCGTAGTGTAATCGCTATGAAAGGTAGAAGTACTACTTGTATAACCATAAGACTTGATGATTCTGTAGTGAAATCACTACAAGAAAGGGCTATCAAGGCAGGGTTATCTACACCGGGTGAATACATCAAAGCACAGATACTCAAGGGATTAAGTAAAAATCATAGTGTAATCGCTATAAACGAGCCTAGTCATAGTGTAATCGCTACGGAACACATACCATTATATAATCCTGGTGTACACAAGTCTGGTGACAAGGTGCTAATCAAGCGGGGTAAACAGATGGTAGAGGCTATTGTACCGGAGATAGATGCAGAAGGCCGCCCCATTTATAATTGAGATAATAACTCTTGTGCGCCCCATATTTGAGCCTGAAGTTTGGGTAAGCGATAATGACTGGACACTTGAGCACCATGTTTGAACCTGTAGCCCGTGCCAGATGTCCTTGAAAAATAAGGAAACTTGCTAAGTAAACCTTTAAACGATGGGAGAGGGAAGTGGGATTGGGCAGGGGCTGGGTTTGTATAGTTTAGTTCCACCCGCATAAAATTTTCATTTTTAACGAATATTATGGTAAATAAAGTATTAAGTACAATCAAGTGGGCATGTAGTGGGGAGGTGGTGATTGTGGTATTGTACTACTTATTTTGCAGGTTAGGCAAGGTACGCAACAGATGTTAGCATTTGAGAGCCGATTAACGAAGGAAGAGAAGTGGTTATTGGCGGTACTGGGGGATATTACGGTTTTCAGGCGCATTTGTTTTTTGAGAAGGTTATACAATCAGGGTAGGTTAAGTAGTAAATGAATAAGATAGTGGGGAGGACAAACGGTAAGTCGCCAGTGTCATAAGCTGGAGATAGTGGGTTCAATTCCCACCCCCGCAACCAATATTTAGGAGGGTAAAATGATTTACATTGGAGGTATTAAGCATGACAATAGGTAAGGAGGTAGTCAATGTTTAATACAAAATGTGGGTGTCCTGATTGCAGGAAGCAGGTGGTTGTTAATTCAAGGCATTTCTGGAAATCTAGGAGAAACAAATATAACAATATGTATGGTTCTTTCAAGAATCCTACAGCAAAACATCATAGTCGCAGGCCGATATAAATGCAAGCCGTAGAAGAAAGAGTAAAGGAGATAGGGTACACATCTGTCTTTGAGAGGAACAGGAACTCAAAGGCGAAGGTGATAGTCAACGTAGGTGGGGCGAGGTCTAGCAAGTCTCATTCTATATGCCAGTTATTGATTTCAAAGCTGGTTACTGAGGAAGGCAAGATGATAGGGATATGCCGCAAGACATTCCCTGCCCTGCGTATGACAGTCATGAAGATGATGTTTGACCTGCTCAAAGAGTACGGGGTATATCGGGAAGAGAGCCACAACAAGTCTTTCAACACCTATACTCATGGGAGTAATACCATACAGTTCTTCGGGCTGGATGAGAGTGAAAAGATTAAGAGTGCCGAGTTCAACTATATATGGATGGAAGAGGGCAACGAGTTCAGTTACGAGGACTATATTGCTTTGAAACTGAGGTTATCTGGCAAGGTAAAAGATGGGGAGCAGAACCATATCTATATCTCTCTTAACCCTGTTGATGCTCATAACTGGATAGCAACCAGGGCGGTTAATGAATCGGATGTTGAAGTTATCAAATCCACCTTTCAGGATAACCCGTATCTTGACAAAGGATATATTGATTTACTCACCGATTTAATCAATCAGGATGAGAACTCATATCGTGTCTATGTTCTTGGTGAGTGGGGATTACTTGAAGGGAAGATTTACAGTAATTACAAGGTTATACCGGAGTTACCTGAATTTACTAATGCTAAATGGGCTTACGGGCTTGACTTCGGGCTGGTCAACCCATCCGCTATCGTCAAGGTGTATCTCGTAAATGACAAGTTCTATGTGGTAGAAAGGTTATACCAAACAGGGATGACCAACTCGGATATTATAGAATTCTTTTCCCACGAGGAACGGGGGGATATATATGCTGACCCCAGTGCCAAGATGATGATAGCGGAGATACAGAGAGCGGGATACAATGCGTTTGAAAGCATAAAAGATGTGAAAGCAGGGATTGATTTGTGCCAGAGACAGATGATATATGTCCCACAGTCCTCTTCCCACATGATAACGGAGTTGCAGAACTACCATTGGAAAAAGGATAAGAACGCTACTGGGGAAGAATCATTTACGGCAGAACCCGTCAAATATAATGACCACCTTGTAGATGCCATGAGATATGCAATATGGGGGATTACTTCACGGTTCGGGTTTGCTACCGCCAGGCCACGTTCTACTGAGCCGATTAAGTCATTGACTTTTGCTGGCTCTGGAACTAATGACAAGGCACTTGAACGATGGATGAAGAGGAATTAGTATGGCGTATAAAAAAGACAAACCTACGGTGGATGAAGTTTTAGCCCTGTATGATGATTGCAAGAACCGTTATGACGAATCAGGTCTGTTAAATGTATTTGATACGGATAACAAGATTTATGAATTAGACTTTAGAAATGAGTTGATGCTCCCTACTGAGTTTGAAAAAGAGGGTATTGTGTTGCCAACGGCAAGGGATGTTCTTGATTCCTGCGTTGACAATACGGATATTTACAACGTCAGGGTGTGGGTAAACAAGAAAGGCACTTCCAATAAATCAGATGAGGAAGCTAACCTGTTGAGGAAGTTCGGGCTTGGGGTGCTTTACAGGAACAATGTTGAAGCCTCTATCTCCCCTATTCGTGTTGCCGCCAAGCACTACTGGCTTCACGGTCTGGGCGTGTTCAAAACAGTGTGGGATGCTGACAGGTGGATGGGCAGGCCGGACAGGAAAGATGAAGAATCTGAAAATGATTATGCGGCAAGGATTGACGAGTGGAGGTCTGAAACCCACGACAGTATCCCCATAGTTATTCAGGGAATCAACCCATCAAACATCATGCTTGACCCATATTATGACGGTAATATGTTCGTCTTTGAGGTAAGGGAAGAACTTTGCTTCAATGTCAAGCAGAAGTTCCCCAACTGGGGCAACCCGAAAACGAGGAAAGTTACCGATAAGGTAGAGCATATCTCATTCTGGTCTAAAGATTACAGGTGCGAACTTTATGATAGGGAACCCGTATTGAAACTTGGTGGTGGTGTAGTCAAGCATAACTACGGATTCATCCCTTATGTAACTATTGATACGGGTCTGGGGAATATCACCAATAATAATGACCTCAAAAAGAGGTATGTAGGGGTTTTAAGGTATGTTCGTGAACTTCTTATTTCCGAATCACGTGATTACTCTATAGGCGATGTGATACTCAAGCGTACTGCTTTCCCTTCTGGTTATCTGACTGGGCCTAATGCACAATCAGTAACAGATATATCCTTGAAATTTGGTGAATATACTCCTTTGCCTGATGGGGTAGAGTTGCATGATACAGTTCAGAAACTTCCTCCTGATGCGCTTTTGACTTGGCTCGGCGTAGCTTCCAACTATCTTGCCGGTCATGCTGCGCCCCCGTCTGTAAGGGGGCTGGGAGAAACTGGGGTAAGGTCTGGTGCTGACAGGAGACTTATCATAGCTCAGGCATCAACACGATACCAGTACAGTAATGAGGCTTTCAAGCATGGTGTGGCTAAGGTTCTTTCCAACTGCGCCCGTATTATGAAGAACGTAGTCCCAGGGGATATTAATGTGTGGGCGAGGACTCCAACTGATGAGTTTGATATTGAGATTAAGAAAGACAGGATGAAGGAACCATTTACCTTCTATGTGGAGTTTGCTCCTATCAGTGAGGAAGATGAATACAGAAGGCATGACGACCTTGAAAGATTGTATAAGGGCGGTCTAGTTACAAAGAACTGGGCAAGAAAGCAGATGAGTAATGTTGACCCAATTGCTATGGAAGCCGAAGAGCAGGTTGAAATGCTGAAGAATGACCAGTCTATCCAGCAGATAATATCACAGTATATGGCCGGCAAGCTGGCGGCTGCTATAAGTAAGAGGCAGGCTGCCGATAGCATAAATGAACCGCAACCTGAAATGGGGATGGGGATGGGTGCAGAGCAACCTAACATGCCGCAGGGCGAAATGCAACCAGGGCGGAATGTAGTATCACCCATCCCCAATGTCCCAGTCCCAGGTGGTGCTCAGGATATGCAGAACAAGTTGAAGCAGATGAGAAGCCAAGTTCCGATTAATCCCATGCAAGGGCAAGGCGGAGGCGGCAACCGCAGATGAACAATTTAATTCAGGTGATTGATGAAGTAGTAGAACTCAAACTAAAGGCAGTTGACCGTATCATTGAAGAGTTTATTGACCCTATCGGTGAAATTGGTAATCCTGAAAAACTGATTGGGAAGAAATATGAAGAATGGAATCCTCAAGATGTGCAGAGGTTATCTCAAGTTTATGGCACTGGGGATGATACACCCTTGTCCAAACTTATCTTCAAGAGGGTATATGACAAGGTTAAGCAACTAGAGGCGGAGGCATTATAAGATGGCTACAGCATTTCAACAGGCATTGGCAGAAGGTAAAAGTTGGAGTGAGGCAGAGGCAGCAAGCAGAGGAGCAGCTGCGACCACCTATGCGGCAGGCGACCCTTCAAGGCTCATAGGTACACAATTCCAGAACTATGCAGCTGACTACAACTTGTGGAATCCTCCGAAACCTGTTGCCCCAACCCCAACACCAAATGGTACTACTGGTGGTGGTATAGCCAACTTTAATGTACTAGACCCTTATGGGAACTATGACTATACTCCTGCCCCAATAGTAAATAAAGCACCTGCCCTTACCTACCAGCCAAGACAGGATTCCGGGGCATCAACGTTTCCTGTTAATCCTACTACTGGTAGTACTAAGAAAGTGTCGGAAGATGTTGCCCCACAAATAGGACAGAATAAAGCTATGACCTTTGAACAAGCCTATAATCTGGCTTTTAAAACAGGAGGCCGAATAGTTTATGATAATGGTCTAAAGGGATATACAGTTATAGCCAGAAATACTACACCTGGCCCTAATCAGACGTTGTATAGTGCTGAGTTGTGGCCTGCTGGGACATCTGAAGAGGAACGCCAATCTGTTCAGGATAACAGAACAGCACAAACAGCGTTAGACAAACTCATTGGGGGAGAACTTGGTGAGACAGAGAACGTCCCTGAACTTGTAACTTTTGGTGGGCAACAGGGTTATTGGACTTTCGGTTCTAACGGGTGGCAATTCAATTCTGTAACCAATCCTGCTGACTTCAATGCTCCGTCTACACCACAAGACCAGGGGCAGACATATACTGATAGTGCTGGCAACACATGGATGATAGACTACGACTACAATTCAAGTGGGCGTGTGTGGGATAGAAATGATGTAAAGGTATCCTCTGCCCCTGAACCTATGTCTGAATACCAGAAACAACAACTAGAATTGCAAAAGCAACAGGCAGATTGGCAGAAGCGGTATGAAGAGTTGATGCTTGAATATCAGCAACAGCAACAGTCCCAATCTGCTAATTTACAAAGCGCACAGTTAGAAGCGGAACGCCAGCGTCAACAGGAGATGATTAACTGGTATCAGCAACAGCAACAGGCTCAGTTAGCATGGGAACAACAGCAACAGCAGATGCAACTTGAGGCAGAGAGGCAAGAGCAATTAGCCAGTCTTAAAGCTAATCCTGGGAGTTGGCTGGAATATGCTGCCCTTTCTGGGCAGTCGCCTACGGTGCAGCCCTGGATGTTGCCTCTTGGATATGAAGATTACGGATTCCAGTTAGGTTCTCCTGTCCCTGGATGGAACGCAGGTGCTACTTCTGGTACTGGTTTGCCCGAACTTATGACACCATCAGCGCAGTTATGGGCTAGGATGTCCCCATCAGCGCAGCAACAGTATCAGGCGTATCAGGCATCAAGAACCGGTATGTCCCCTTCCGATGTCCAGTACCAGTTGTGGGCAGGTGCTCCTGGGGGAGCTTATGGCGGTTTACGGCAATTACAGTATGCTAGGTAGGGCCACGATAATCTTCGGGGTATTTGGTTTTCCCGCTAATAGCATCCCATATCATGATAATGAAAACTACTGGCAACATGATAAGCCAGAATACCCAGAAAAAAGGTATTTTGAGTATTGTCCATAATAGTTTCATTTGATGGAAATTATAAAACTATTTTTTAGGTTTTGTCAAGTATGGTGGAGAACTTAGTAGAAACTATAAATAGCCTTAGTCCTGCTGCAAGACAGGTGCTTGCCAAGAAGATACAGATGCTTCCTGAGCGACAGAAGCAACTGGCTCTTAACAGGTTGCGTGGGCTAAATATACAGACAAGTACACAGACAAGTATTCAACAGAACACCCCAAGTGTTCAACAGCAGCGTATTCCCAGTGCTCAGAGCGATATTCCACTATGGCAGAAGGCAGTATCCACAGTTACCAAGCCTTTCCAGTGGATTGATGAGTATGTTACCAAACCATTTGGGGCTATTGTAACTTCTCCGTTTACCCCATCTACTGCCGGGACTCAGGGTATGAACTGGTTGGAGAGGGAGAAAGCCGAGTACAAGGCATGGGATGACCCGAACTGGGGATTCATAGGTGCCAAGGGTGCGGTTGAAACTCTCCCTTGGCTACTTGTCCCAAGTGCTGCTGGTGTAGCTGGCAGGTTGGGTTCACTGGCGGCTAAGGCTGGCACTATAGGCAAGATAGCATCGGTAGGGGCAAAGATAGCGAAACCGATAGCAACTGCCGAGAGGATAGCCACTTACCCTATTGCCAAACCACTTGAGATGGCTGGGTCTGCGATAGCCAAAGCTGCTACCGGTAAGTTCACGGCACTATCAAGCGCAGAGATAGAGAAGCAACTTACCAAGCCTGACTGGATGAGGTCATTTGCAACTAAGTTCGGTAATACCCCGATTGCCAAAAGTATTATAAAAGCCGTTGGTGGCAAGGCGGCAAATGTAACAGAAGCAGAAGGGGATACTGCTATCAGGGCTATTCTCGTAGGCATACGGGCGCAGGAAAGTTTACTCAGCAAAGGGCAATCCACTTTAGGTTCATTACGAGTGATAAGTGATAACCCCATACGGTTATTCGGTGTTGATGAAGCTACTGGGATAGCTGGTAGGGTAAGTGCCAAAGTATCAGGGGCATCAAAGCATATAGCCGATATAGCGGAACACCCTGCCAATTATATCCTGTCATCCCCTCAGAAACAATATATCAATAAACTCCATGAGATTGAGGACTGGGTATTACAGGGGCTTAAAGAAGAAGGCATTGAAGTTAATGAATTAAAGTTTGATGAGTTTTCCCACTGGGTACACAGGCAGGTAATTGGTAAGAATATTGATGATGCCTTGGCTAAAGTTACCCCTTCAATCGGCAGACGTGTTGGTAGTAAGGCAAGTTGGGAGAAGACTAGGTTCTACGAAACTGCTGCCGAAGGAGTGAAGGCAGGTTTGCTTTATGAGCCGAGTCTTGACAAGGTATTAAACCTTTATGTTCAGAGTGCAGCCAAGAGAATATCAGACCAGAGAATAGCCAACATGGTAGCACCTCTTGGTCAGAAAGCACTTGAAAGAGCGTGGAAGCAAGCCCCGCAAATTATGAAAACTGCTCAGGAGACAACTTCGCAACTAGCAGGGGCGAAGCAATTACAAAGGGTTATCAATCGGGCTATCAGGGGTGAAACGTTACCTGAAGCAACACTGGCAGCACAGGAGCGTAAATTCCCTGGCATGGCACAAAAACTAAAAGATGCTATGGGCAATACTGATAAGTTAAAGCAATTAAGTACTGAAGCAAAGCAACTAGAGCAAGGTGCTAAAGCCCCTTACTGGCAGGCGAAAGCAGTCAGAACTAAAGCTATGGAGATTGCTAGAACACCATCTCTTGGAACTGAAGCAACTATCCAGCATCCCGCATTTCAGGGGAAGATATATCCCAAAGAGGTTGCCGATACCATCAATAAGTACTGGAATGATACGGGGTTTGGGTTATTGAACTCTGCCGCTACTCTCTCAGGAGAGATGAGAACATTGGTAGCTGCTGCTGACTTCTCTGCCATGTTCATTCAGGGTTTGCCCTCAATCGCTTTGCACCCTAAAGAGTGGGCTAAGGCGGCTGTTATGTCCCTATCATCATTTATTAAGCCAAAGATATATCAGGAATATCTTGCCAAGAATGAGGCTTCGTTTATGGAACGAGGGCATTTTCTTGGTTATATTGGCGGATTTGAGTATATGGAAGCTATGCCTGCCCTACAGAAAACAGCAGGGGCAGTTACCAAGTTTGTTACAAAGAAACCGCAAATAGGGAAGGAAGCTGTACGCCAGACCTACGGCAGATTTGAGGCTTCTTTCGGTTCATTTGGCGATGTGGTAAGAAATGAGATGTGGCTTGCCCTGAAGGGGAAGGCCAAGAATACCAGCGAGTTACAGGAAATAGCAAGGCATATAGACAGGATGACGGGAGTGATGTCCCAGAAGGGTTTGGGGATAGGTAAGACGCAGAGAGACTTTGAGCAGGCTTTTGTGTTCTTTGCCCCCAGATACACAAGGGCTGGGTTTGCTTTAGTGGGTGATACGCTGAAGGGTGGTATCACAGGGAATGAAGCAAGGAAGGCACTCGGTTCAATGATGGCGGCTGGGTACTTTATGTATGGGGGTATCTGTAAGGCTCTTGGTCAAGAACCAAACTTTGACCCTTCAAGTGCCAAGTTTATGACGGTAGAGATAACAGACCCGATGACCGGCACAACCAGACACATGGGTATCGGCGGTATGATGACATCGCTTACCAGATTTGCGGCTGATGTTACGGCATCAATGATAGGCATGGGCGGTAATGAACCGTTAGATTTAGTCAAGTTAAACAGGTTTGATAACCCGTTCATAAAGTTCATGTATTCCAAGACTGCCCCATTGACAGGTGTTATTGAAGAACTGAGGGAAGGGACAAACTATTTCGGAGAGCCGTTTGAAACTAAGGCCGATTATGCCAAGTACATAGGTGAGAAGATTATGCCTATCGCATTACAATCCGCAGTTATGGAAGAGGGCGGGTTTTCTCCGACTGCTATCATAGCCGAAGAAGCAGGGCTAAGGACATTCCCCCGTTCCGACTGGGAGAAAAGGGATATTATCAGGGAACAGTTAGCTCAGGCAAAATATAAGATGTCATGGAATGAAGTTGGGCAAAAGATAGGGGAACTTGGGCAAAGACAATTAGAGATGTCATCCCCTGAACTACAGTCTGCGACTGCCAGAGCCAACGAAACTTCAACCAAGATGGCAAGAGGTGAAGGTAAAGTATGGGACATGAGAAAGAAAGAATCCCAGTCCATTGAAGATGCTTACCGTAAAGAGATAACCCTAGCTTCTCATGAGTTTGAAGCTACCAAAAACGGGCAGAATTTCAGAGATAGGGTGGATGCTGCCTCTAATGCAAGGAGGGTAGCGTATGCCAGGATGGAGACAGACCCCAAGTACAAAGAGGTTTACGATTACTTCAACCAACCTCTATCGCCTCAAGCTATGGCGAATATGTCTCCCAACGATAGGGCAAGACGTGAGTACTACCAGACCATGTTTTCCCCAGATATGTATGACCAGTACGGTAACTATAGGTTTGATGAAGCCAATGCAAGGGAAGCACAATTCATACAGAAGTACGGGCAAGCCGCCCTTGATTATATTGATGAGTTCAGTGCTTCCAAGTGGGATGAGCCTATGCCATTAAAGGCACTCAGAGAAGCAAGGCAATTACTGGAACCTTACTGGGGAATAGAGGATAAGATTTGGGCTATGTACCCGCCCCAGCTTAAAGTTGTTTCCGACCAGGCAAAGGTAATGGAAGATAACGACCCGCTACAGGCGAGGAAATTACTGATGAGACACCCCCAGATTTTAAGGGCAAGGGAACTGATAGCGATTTACAAGAAAAGGTACATGATTCAACACCCAACAATCAAGAAAGTATATAACCTGTTCTATTAAGGATGGAATACATCTAATTAAGAGGTGAAGTCGTGCCGGCAGATTTTGAGAAATGTGTAAATGAAGGTGGCAGAGTACGAACTGTGAAGGTTGGCAAGGATAAATACCTTCATGTTTGTTACGATAAAGAAGGTAAATCACATTCCGGCGAAGTAAAAACAAAGGTAAAGAGATAGGAGGATTGTATGGTAATGGACAACAATGTTGTTCAGGTACAGGAGACAGCTTCTAATCAGGAGCAGGCTTCAGAACAGCAAGCGGCAGAAGCAAAAGCTGCCGAGCAAGCAGCACTTACCGAGGAAAAGGTAAGGCAAATGATAGCAGAAGCAACTGCAAAGGCAGTCGTGGAAGCAAAGGAAATTGGGAAGCGTGAATTACAAGCTGCCCAAGACCGTAACAAAGCGGAAATGGCTAAGGCGCAGAGAAGAGCGCAGATAGCTGAAAGCGCGTTGGGCGCAGCCCGAACACAGATAACAGACCCAGATATAGCAAACCAGTTAGAATTAGCGGCACTCAGGGCGAAGGAACAGGGGCGTATGACATTAGAGCAGGAAGAGGCTATGGTGAGACAGCAACAGGAGTTTCATCAGCAGTTTCAGGGAAACCTTACTCAATTTATCACAGGTCTTGGGGTTGACCCAAAAGACAACAGGATAGATTGGGCGACTGATGCCCCTAACTACCTTGATGCCCAGAGGCGGGTACTGGAATCCGTATCTAAAATCCAGAAGGAAAACATACAGGCCATGCAAAGCGGCATGGAAAAGCGACTGAAAGACCTTGAATCTAAAGTTAGTCAGGTAAATGTAGAGGCCAATTCAGTTGAGACAACTACTTCTGCGGGAGTGGTTGCTGGGTCAGATGCCGAATTTATAAAGAAATTTGGTGCTGGCGATTTACCTATGACAAAGGCAAATGTTGATAGGTATAACAAGATTCAAAGTCAATACGAATAAGGAGAATAGATAGATGGCGACTGGATGGACGACAACTGGTTCACTTGCTGACAGTTTGGATGATGTCCGTAGTTCAGCAAGGATAATCAGAGAATACGAGGGGGTTATGCCCCAACTCGTAGATAAGCAGACTCTTGGTGAGGGTATCGGGCTTTCATGGCAGGAAATCTCATATTCTGCCCTGACTGCTCAGGCAATCACAGAAACAACCGAGCTTGAAAACCCGCAACAGATAGCGGATTCCATAATCACGATTACCCCGTCTGTGGTAGGTATAGAAACATTCATCACCGATAGGGTAAAGGCAAGGATAAACAAGAAAGGGCTTTCTAAGATAGGACAGCTTGCCCAGAACGCAATTCAGAGGAAGAAAGACCAGGATGGGTTGACCCTCTTTGCCAGTGGGACTGGAACGGCTGACCCTGGGGCTGGTGGTACTTTGACTAGCGGCTATATTGCAGCTGCGTGTGCTAAGATTCGTGGCAATACAACCGAGCCTGGCCCTGAACCGATAAGGTTTGTTTTACATCCCTATCAGGTAAAAGACCTGTTTGACGAGCTGGTTGCTGGTGTGGGGACTTATGTGGTCAATGAAGGCCCGACTGCACGTGTTTTCAGCACTGGGTTCAAACTCCCTATAGACGGGGCTGAGGGTTACCCTGATGGCAATATCACCATTGATAGCTCTGACGATGCTACGGGTGGTGTCTTTTCTCAGATGGCTTATGTGCTGGTGCAAGGCAAAGCTCCCAGAATCGTTGCCGTGAGGAATGAGAAGCGTGGTGGTGGTGGTGAGCATATCTATCACTATGACGAGTATGCTTACGGGCAGCGTGGTGGTGGTGCTTGGGACTACTCAATGGTTTCCGATGCTACTGCTCCAACGAGCTAAGGATTAACTGATGCAAAAGAATCGTGAGGTATGGCAAGAGGCTCACGGTGAAATCCCTAAAGGGTGGTTAATCCATGCTTTGAACGGGGATAAGCGGGATACCCGTTTAGAGAATCTTGCTGCAGTTCCCCGCTACCCTATTCATTTAGGGCAAGTAACTGCTCCCTATATTGAACGGATAAAGAAGTTAGAAAGAGAACTAAAGTTCTCAAAAGGAGAAATATAGATGACTATGGTACAAAGTGGATACGGCAAAATCAGAGCCTTCAACGACTTCACAGCCGAAGAAGTAAATACTGCCCCGACCACTGTTGACCATGCTTCAGCAACAGGCGCACTCTGGAACATCGGGGGTGGATTCACAATCAAGGGCTATAACCTCAGTGATGACAAAACCCTCATTGAGTCTGTGGAAGATGGTCTGAACGGGCAGGTTACTCTAACAACATCTGATGCTGCCGATGGTGATGCAATCTACTGTACTACGGAGACTTGTTTTAAACCCAGTGTCAATGCCCCGATGGTTTTAGAAACGAGGCTAGAGATGGCGGCTCTTACTGCCCGTCAAGTTTTTGCTGGTTTCAGTGGTACGATAGCCGATGCCCAATCTGACATCTGCTCCGGCTCAACCGGCACCCTTACCCTCGCTGAATCAAACATATGCGGGTTCTTGTACGATGTCGGTCTGACCGAGGCAGTGAACTGGTACATGGTTTACAACGGCGGGACGACTACGGGCAATACGGATGCCAGCGATGTCGCTTCAGGTGTAACCCCCGTAGTGGGGCAAATGGATGTGCTAAGGGTGGTTATAGATAACAACGGGACAGCCCGATGGTACATCAATGGTGCATTGTTACAGACCGTTGAAGGGGCTGTAGCACCTACGGCAGTTTTTGGTGGTTGTGTTGGTGCTATTGCTACCAGTGCTGCATCGGCAACGGTTACGGTTGACTACATCGCTGTAGAAGCCAATAGAGACTGGACTATATAGGAGGTAGAGTCTAATGGCACAAAGTGGATATGGAGAAATAAGGTTATTCAATGACTTTACAGGCGAGGAAGTCCAGGTAGCAGCCAACATGGAACACGCTTCCGCTACTGGTGGACTTTGGAACATCGGCAAGGGGTTTACTATCAAGGGACAAAATCTTGACCAGACCGATGCCGGTGCTGCTGCTGTAGAGGATGGGTTAAACGGGCAGGTAATACTTACCAGTTCGGCAACTGCTGGTGGGGATGCCTGTTTTGTTACTACGGAGACTTGTTTTAAACCCAGTGTAAACGCACCTATGGCGGTAGAGGCACGTGTAGAACTGGCAGCCCTAACTGCTAGAAGGGTTTTCGTGGGTTTCAGTGGCACAGTGGCCGATGCTCAATCAACTATTGTTTCAGGTTCTACTGCTACACTTACCCTTACGGAATCCAACTGTGTAGGGTTCTTGTTTGACAGTGGGCTTACTACCGATGTTGAGTGGCATTACGTTCATAATGGTGGCACTACAACTGGGGTTACTGATTCTACAGCCTTGAATAGTGGTGTAGCCCCTGTTGCTACCTACATGGACGTGCTGCGAGTAGAGGTTGACAACAATGGGACTGCTAGGTGGTTCATCAACGGAGTTCTCAAGAAGACACTCGCAGGGGCGGTATCTGCTACGGCGGTCTTTGCTGGGTGTGCTGGTGTTGTCAGCACCACGACTACAGTTGGTTCGGTAACTCTGGACTACATAGCCGTTGAAGCGAACCGAGACTGGACAATCTAACAACTGAATAGCGGGCTTTGGGGGTGAGCCTGAAATCATCCCCACCTATTCAAGTCCCGACTATTCGGGATAGGAGGAAATAGAATGGCGATAAATACGGCTGCCGCCAAGAGGGGTTGGCGGTACGATAAAGCAAATGCCCGCATGGACTGTTATATAGATGGCAATCTGATGATTTGGCTTGACCCTTCACTTACAAAGATGGTGTTTGATACCTTTGATGTCCAGTTAGGGGATACCGATTACCTGAAGTTCGGAGATGCAACTGCGGGTGATGTAAGTATAAACTGGACAGGCTCAGTACTAGCTGTACTCCCTGCTACCGATGATACGGGCGCAATCAATATTGGCAATGGAACTACTGATATTGATTTCACAGTCTTTCTTGGGACTAGTGCCAAGTACGTTCAGTTTGACGTAGGCAACTCTTACCTGAAACTCGTTGGAGTTAGCTTATATGCCCCGAACCTTTCCCAGACTGCGGGTCAGGCTGGAATCATCTACTACAATGCTGCTGGATACCTCATAAGGTCTGCTGGCTAGGAGTAAAAGTGGGGGGAGATTAATCCCCCCCACTTTAAGAATAAAAGGAGGGTTATGAAATTAACGTACCAGAGGGCTGTTGAGGCGCAGGTGGCATTGAACGAACTATCCAAGATAAACCTACCCGTTGAATCCAGTATTGAGATAGCAAGGCTATCCAACCAGATTGATGTAGAAGCTAAAATCTTTGCCAGTATCAGAGATAAGCTCATCAATGACTATCAGGTAAAGCCCTCACATACAGAGAGGGAGGACATGTTATCTTTTACCTGCTCTGCTCTTGGGGTGGATTCGGAAGATACCCAAAGGGTAAAGGAAGAGAATTTAAAAAAGTTTGTCCATGAGTTCCAAAAACTGCTAGACACCGAAACGGTAGAATTACCTGAAAACAAGATTAAGTTACCCAAAGATATTCTGATAAAACCCAAGTCCCTGAAGGCAATAGCTGACTTTATTGAGGTTGTGTAATGGCATTAAAATACCAGACGATATACTCAACGCTACCCTGCCAGGCTCTTGTGATTGACACTATCAAGACCCCAATCCTTGAAGCCGTGGCTACGATATTTGACCAGGCTGCTTCCAAGTTTGACAAACTTAGAGCAGCAAATAAGTTGTGGAGAGCTTTCAAGTCACTATGCCAGTTACCAAAACCTACAAAGGAAAACACATGGCACCCTAACTCGCACAACATTATAGACTTGAGAGACTGGCTCATGGAACGCCTTATGCTTGGTGGTATCAGGAAATCCTTTGTAGAACGGATGTTTAATCTGGTTATCATCATATATGACTTTGACCCGCCTTGGAGATGGGTAATTGATTCCGTTATCAACAAGGCGTTTGAAATGGAATGGAAGCCTAGAGGTTATGGAGATGATTGGTATGAAGGTTATCACTGGTGGAATGATGATGGTCAAAAAGATATTTAAGTGGTTCATAGCTAATGAGGTTACCAATCTAAAACAGCAATACATAAACGAGGTGGCAAAATGGCAGAATTGACTATCGCAGCCAATACTATAAGGGGAAATGAGCGGGCAATAGGGCTTGTTGAAACCAACTACCAATCACCGGGCAATCACGGTTTCCATAGATACCAAATCATCTATGTTATCAGGGACGGGCGTTTAGCCGAGTTCCGTAGAGATATGGGTGTTTCCGAAAACTTTAAGGGGATTAACCCAATGAATATCCCCAGCCTGCTAGAGCATACGGTGGACGAATTGATGTTCTTAGCTGACGATTTTAGAGGGCAACCGAAACTAGATGTTCATGAACTTTTGGAGTTAGATAACTTCAAGCTAGTGTAAACGGGAAGGACAAAGGAGGAAAAATGTCTGAGGACACACAAGCAATTGAGAAGGGCAATGAGGCACTGATACAGCAGATGCTCAGGGATGCCCAAAAAGCGGATGAGCCAGGGGATTTGAAAACAAACCCAATCATCCACAAGGGGGACGCTGAACTGCAAGCCCCCATGACGGTCAAGGAGGTTTCAAGTGCTGGGTACGTTTGGGTCTGGGATACCAGAACTTATGAAAAGATTCCCATTCTTCATTACATGCTTCCTAGTAAGTTGCGCCAGCGCAGGAATGATGGGTCTTTCATATTCACCACTGTTGACCCAGGGAAGTTACCCAAACGAGGTTCTATCAAGTGCCTGCTCCATGCAGATGGGGAAAACAGGGAACATTATAACCAACTCGGATTCCGTGTCTGCCCAAAGGATAATATCATCAACCAGTACCAACTAGAGCAACACATGAAGAAAAAGCACCCTCAAGAGTGGCAGGCTATTGAGCAAGAACGGATAAAGAAGGAAAAGGATGAGGATAGGGCTTTGCAGCACCTTCTATTGACTAGTCAGATGAACAAGCAGAAGGTTGAGGTTGCGGAAGTATCAACTGAAACTGTGCTCAAGAAAGACAAACCAAAGCGTAAATCTAGGAAAAACAAGGAAGATAAAACTAAAGTAGCCAAGTAAAACTTTCAAAGGGGGAGAATATGGGACTTAGACCTATAAGTAGCGGGGTAAAGACAACTGACACGGCACTAAAGGATGGGAGTTCGGAGATTCACTGGATAACCGTCAGCGATACAACGGCAGCCAGCCAGATACAGATAAACGACAGCTATGATGATAGTGGAACTGATATTTGGACAATAGAGTTGCCTCAAAATGGTTATGCCCATTGTACTTTCCCAGCACCTCTTTTCTGCGGAACGGGAATCTATCTCGATATTCCAACAGGTGCTCCGAGTGTAGTAATCGGTTATATATAGGAGATTCAAATGAGCACAAGTTTACTGAATACTCTAGTTGCTCTAACTAAAGAAATGGGCGACTACTGGGCCAGCACGACTACGGGTGCGGGGTCATCTACCACTATGGTTGATTCCGCACTCATGGCTAAAGCAAATGACTGGATAACTGATAACACCCATGTTATCCTGACGGAAGAGCCTGCGGGTGCTGCTGCTATCTACGATGAACGCAAGGTATCCAGTCTGGACAATACTACTGGAACACTGACTACACTAGCCTTTGGTGCCGCCCTAGGGACAGGGATAGATTACCAGCTTACTAGACTATTCTCCCCCAGTGAGTACAGAATTGCCATTATCGCTGCGGCCAAGAATGTTTACCCCGACTGTTTTAACGAGATATGG
>Ga0265297_10004745_pt1 | contig 21712 bp, 26 predicted proteins | sample Munlanlwell13791_FD_192502 | JGI IMG/M metagenome (GOLD analysis project Ga0265297, IMG submission 192502) | Leachate microbial communities from a municipal landfill in Southern Ontario, Canada - Leachate well 137-91 | ecosystem: Engineered > Solid waste > Landfill > Unclassified | place... | reverse complement strand
CTTTGCCAACAACGCCTCGAAAGCGCGCCAGGCTACCAGCCGCAAAAAGATATTGGAAAAGCTGACCATTGAAGATATAGAGCCCTCTAGCCGTAAATATCCTTACATAAATTTTGAACAGGAACGTGAAGCCGGTAATGACCTTCTAAGTATAAGCAATTTATCCAAGTCGGTTGACGGCGAGGTAATGTTTGAGCGTTTAAACCTTACCTTCCACAAGGGCGACAAAGTAGCTTTCGTCGGGCCTGATGATCTTTCCAAGTCGGTGCTTTTTGAGATCCTTACGGATAAATTAAAAGCTGATAGCGGAACTTTTAAGTGGGGTGTTTCAACCCGCCGGGCGGACTATCCCAAAGATAACGCCGCTTTTTTTAGTTCAGAATTAAATATAGCCGATTGGTTAAGGCAATATTCTCCGAATACAGAAGAAGAATTCATCCGTTCATTTTTAGGGCGGATGCTTTTTTCGGGAGAAGAGGCGCTTAAGCCGGTTAATATTTTATCCGGAGGGGAAAAGGCCCGCTGTATGTTTTGCCGGATGATGGTTGCCCAGCCTAACGTCATTATTCTGGATGAGCCGACCAACCATCTTGACCTGGAATCGATAACTGCTTTAAACCGGGGGCTTTCCAAATTCCAGGGAACGATTTTATTTTCTTCGCATGACCATGAACTGGTTCAAACCGTGGCCAACCGGATTATTGAAATTACCCACCAAGGTTATATCGATCGGATCAGCACGACTTTTGATGAATATCTGGCAAACGATCAGATCAAAGAGCAGCGCCATCAATTATATAAAGCGGGAGATTAAATATGAAAGTCATCGCTTTTAATACCAGCAGCCGTCTTGATGGAAACACGGCGGTACTTATTAAAGAAGTTTTTAAGGAACTAAAGATAGAGAATATTGGGACTGAACTTATTCAGCTTGCCGGGACTAAAATTCAAGGTTGCATTTCTTGCGGCAAATGCTTTGAAAGAAAAAATGCTAAGTGTTCTATTGATGATCCGGTAAATGGCTATATAGAAAAGATGTTTCAGGCTGACGGCATAATTATCGGTTCTCCCACCTATTTTGCAGATTGCACAGCCAGTGCCAAAGCCCTGATTGAACGAGCGGGTATGGTTAGCCGGGCAAACAATAATATGCTGATGCGTAAAGTCGGAGCGGCAGTTGTTTCAGTGAGGCGTGGCGGGGCAATTCATGCTTTTGATACGATTAACCATTTTTTTACTATAAGCGAAATGATTATAGTAGGCTCATCGTATTGGAATATCGGTATCGGACGGCAAGCCGGCGAGGTAGCGGATGATGCCGAGGGCATTAATACAATGAGCGTTCTGGGTAAAAATATGGCCTGGCTTTTAAAGAAAATTAAACAGGGAGAAACGATTGAAAAGTAAGGTTTATTTTATTTCCCAAAAAGATTCCAATAATTTAAAAGAAGTTAATATTCGCTTAAAGTTGTTGCTTGATAAAAGCGGCATTCTTAATTTTATCGAAAAAAGCCAGAAATGCGCGGTTAAAATGCATTTTGGGGAAGAAGGCAATACCGGTTTCGTAAGGCCCGAGCATCTGAGAATAATTTGCGACGCAATTAAGAATAAAGGCGCCTATCCTTTTTTATCCGATGCCAATACTCTTTACCGGGGAAGGCGATTAAATTCGCAAGACCACCTTAAGTTGGCTTATGAGCACGGATTTAGCCAAGAAACTACCGGCGCTGAGGTTATCATCCCCGATGATACCAGGAGCGAAGAAGCGGTTGCTATTGAAATTAACCAGAAATATATAAAAAGCGCTAAAGTTGCCCGTATTTATATCGATAGCGAAAGCCTTCTGGTAGTGAGCCATTTTAAAGGCCATATTCTTACCGGTTTTGGCGGCGCATTAAAAAATATCGGGATGGGCTGTGCGACCCGGGCGGGAAAGCTGGCTCAGCATTGTAATCTTGCCCCGGTGGTCCACCTGGAGCGTTGTATCGGATGTAGTGAATGTCTAAAGGTCTGTCCGGCTGGGGCGATTTGCATTCAGGACAAAAAATCAATAGTCGACAGCCAGAAATGTATCGGCTGCGCAAGCTGCTTGGCAGCTTGTCCGACCATGGCCATGTTTATCGATTTTGGCGCCGGGGACCTAGTCCAGGAAAAAATGGTTGAATATAGTTTAGCGGTGCTAAAAAACAGAAAAGGCCAAACAGGTTTCATAAATTTTGCGACCAGAATAAATAAGGAATGCGATTGCTGGGGTATGGAAAACCCCCGGATTGCTCCTGATGTCGGAATTCTAGCCTCGATGGATCCGGTAAGTATTGACAAAGCCAGTTTCGATTTGGTTAATAAAGCCTGCGGCAGGGATATTTTCAAAGAAACCCATCCCGACCAGGACGGGTTAAAACAGCTTAAACTTGCCAACCGCCTTGGGTTGGGAAACCTTGATTACGAGTTAATAGAATTATAGCCGGTAAGATGTTATAATATCGGTTTAGGAGCCAATGATGAGTGAGTGGAATAATAGCCTGAACCGAAGAAGATCCGAACGCATAGATGTCGCCTATACTTTTACCTATAGCGTGGAAGAGCCTTATGATTTACGGATCAGCCTGGGGGTGCCGGATAATGTAGAAGTTTTAATGTTGAATTTAAGCGATCTGGGCATGGCTATTATTACCAAAGATGATCTTCCTGTAGGAGCTAAATTAATCCTTAAATTTAACCTTATTAATTTGAACCTAAGTGGAGAGGACCGGTTTAGGCACATAGAAATTGCCGGAGAGGTTACCTCGAATATTGTCTCTGCGCTTACAAATCATAGAATCGGAATTTGTTTTAGTAAAATTTCGGATGCAGATAGGGCGGCTATCGGCGAATTCGTAAAGTTAAGCAGGATTCCTTCACAATAAAATTTCAGGGAGGTTTGAATGTTCAGGGAAAAAATAAAGGTTCTTGACTGCACAATCCGCGACGGTGGCTTAATGAATAAACACGATTTTGAGCCGCGTTTTGTGCGCGAGGTTTATAAAGCGATCTCCCAGGCCGGGATCGATTATATGGAAATCGGCTATAAAAATTCCAAGCGGCTTTTTAGCCCGAAGGAATACGGCAAATGGAAGTTCTGCGAGGATGAAGATATATACAAAGTAATAGACGGGATCCAATCCCATACTAAGATTTCCGTGATGGTAGATGTGGACAGGGTAGACGTTGATGATGTAGTACTTAAGAAGGACAGCCCCGTTGATATGGTCAGGGTAGCAACCTATGTCAAAGATGTGGATAAAGCAATCTACCTGGTAAATCAGTTCGCCGATAAAGGGTATGAAACCGCCGTAAATATTATGGCGATATCCCGGGCGCTGGATAATGAGCTGAATGAATGTTTGCAGCAATTGGAAAAAGAGTCAAAAGCCAATATAATCAATATCGTGGATAGTTTTGGCTCCCTTTATCAGGAAAGCACCGAATTTTTGATTAAAAAGGCAAAACATATTTTAAAATCCAAAGAAATAGGTATGCATGCTCATAATAACCAGCAGCTTGCTTTTGCAAATACAATCGAAGCGATTATTCACGAAGCCAATTACGTTGATTCATCAATATATGGGTTAGGCCGGGCGGCAGGAAATTGTCCTACCGAATTGATCTTGGGATTCCTGAAAAACCCCAAATATGATATCCGTCCGATACTGGATGTTATTTCCAAAGAGTTTATCCCTTTACAGAAGAAAATCGAATGGGGTTATTTTATTCCCTATGCTATAACCGGGATTCTTGATGAGCACCCGCGCACAGCGATTGCCTTACGCGAAAGCGACAAAAAAGAGAATTACCGTGAATATTATGAAGGCCTGGTGGGTGAAGTAGGCGACTAATTAAGGAGAGAAAAATGAAAATTACCTTACCGCTAATAGGTTTAGTTTTGGTTTTTTTAATCTCTGGTTGCGCTACCATGGGGCATCAGGATAAGGCCAAAGTAAGCGAGGAAAATTATAGCTATACGGATGAGCCGGAAATCTGTTTCTTTCCCAGAGAATTGGCCAAATGGGACGGGTATAGGGTCAACAATAAAAACTGGAATAAGCTTACCGATTTTCAGAAGTTGATGTTTGTTTTTGAGGGTTCAAAAGAAATGGAACGCCAAAAAAATGTTACAGTAAATATAAAAGATACCAATCGGGCGCTAGTTGCTTTAAATTTCGGGTTGGATAAGATAAACCAGGAAAATCCGGGAGTAACGGTGCCGGTGATAGATTTTCTTTATGATATTTTAAACGAAGCGAAAATGATTACTCCCCGTTAGGAGTCCAAAAGAATGCTTAGCTTGATCTTTTTGACAGCAGTTTTTTTATTTGTCCTTGCTTATATAAAGTACGGCGGCTTTCTCAAGAAACATTTTCAGCTGGATAATAATAACCAAACTCCTTCGCACAAGCTATATGACGGGATTGATTATGTCCCGGCGCCCGCCCCAGTTTTATTAGGCCATCATTTCTCATCTATTTCCGGAGCAGGTCCGGTTTTAGGGCCGATAATTGCCGGCGTTGCTTTTGGTTGGCTTCCTGTATGGTTATGGGTTGTGATCGGTTCGATTTTTATCGGTGGCGTCCATGACTTTTCCAGCTTAGTTATCTCCATCCGTAACCGCGGCCGTTCGATTGCCGAAATCGCCAATACTTATATGTCTAAGCGCGCCTATCATTTAATACTAGCGTTTATCTGGCTTTCCCTGGTTTATGTTTTGACTGTTTTTGCCGATCTTACCGCCAATACGTTCAAGCTCGATGGAGGAGTAGGGACTTCCTCTTTGCTTTTTACGCTGCTTGCTGTAGGATTCGGGATTTCTTTATACCGGTTGAAAATGCCGTTAAAATGGGCAACCCCAATCTTTGTTTTTTTATTGTTCTTTTTTGTCTGGTTGGGCCAGAAAATTCCCATTAATAATATTCCGTCAATTCTCGGAGATACAGCCAAGACCTGGAATGTTATTTTGATAGGTTATTGTTTCATTGCGTCAGTTACCCCGGTATGGATATTATTGCAGCCCAGGGACTATCTATCCAGTTTTCTTCTTTATGGTTCGGTTATCGGCGGTTTATGCGGAATCCTTTTAGGAGGTTTTACGCTTAACTATCCCGCTTTTATCGGCTGGAATGCTAAAGACCTGGGGCCGATGTTTCCGATTCTTTTTGTAACCGTCGCTTGCGGAGCAATAAGCGGTTTTCATGCGATCGTGGCCAGCGGCACATCATCTAAACAGTTAAATAAAGAAAGCGATGCCTTGCCTATCGGCTACGGAACCATGCTGATCGAAGGGGTGGTTGCGGTTATTGCTTTATGCGCAGTGATGATTATAGGGCGAGCCGACCCATTAGTAACCCAGGCGCCTTTAGCAATATATGGGGCAGGGATGGCTAAGTTTTTATCGGTTTTCGGCATCCCTGAAAAATTCGGTTCATCTTTTGGATTGCTGGCTTTATCCACTTTTATTCTGACTACATTAGATACTGCTACCAGGCTTGCCCGTTATATTTTCGAAGAATTCTTTAATATGAAGGGTAAGCGCATGCGTTACTTGTCAACTGCGGCAACATTAATTCTACCCGCGATTTTTGTTCTGATTAATATTAGGGACGCAAGTGGCAATATTATCCCTGCCTGGAAGAGTATCTGGCCGATTTTTGGCGCGACTAACCAGCTTCTGGCCGGGTTAGTGCTTATGGTTATTGCTGTTTGGCTAAAGAAAAAAGGCAAGCACATCTGGTTCGTGGTTATCCCGATGTTCTTTATGCTGGCCGCGACTCTTTGGGCTTTATTATTGGTTATTATCCAGTATAAATTTAGTGTGATTAGCTTTATCGGCGCGATAATACTGTTCTTAGCGCTTTTACTTATTTTAGAAGCCATAGAAATTTTTGAAATAAAACGGCATACTAAAAGAATTCTAAGAAGAAAATAAATAATTGAATAAATTACTCAAATTTTTAATAATTACCGTTTTAATATTATTTGGCAACAATATGGAAGTTTTTTCGAAAGAGCAAAAATCCGTCGGTTTAGAAAAAGCCACTTTTGCCGCAGGCTGTTTTTGGGGCGTGCAGGCTGCTTTTTTAGAAGTAAAAGGGGTTCTCCGGGCAACCAGCGGTTATAGCGGAGGTAATTTTAAAAATCCTACCTATAAAGATGTCTGTTCCGGTGATACCGGACATGCTGAAGCAGTTGAACTTGAATTTGACCCCAAAGTTGTTTCTTATGAAGATTTACTTGAAGTTTTCTGGGATATCCATGACCCGACTACGGCCAATAGGCAGGGGCCTGACCTAGGAAATCAATACCGCAGCGCGGTATTCTACCACAACCAAAAACAGAAAGAAGTTGCTCTGGTTTCCAAGAAAAAAGCAGCTTCTAAATTTAATGCTCCGATTGTTACCGAGATTGTGCCGGCAGGAGAATTTTATAAAGCCGAAGATTACCACCAGGATTATTATAAAAAACGCGGGATAAAACCGGCCTGTCATATACCGGGTAAGAATGAAAAAAAGAAAAAAGATCCGCTTTAAAACCGGTTCAGCTAAAAATAAAGTTAAAATATTAAAACCCGATAAAAAGAGGGATGTTTCTAACTATAGTTATAAAATCGGAAACAAGGTATATAAATTAACTGTAGAGAAAGTTGATATAGAAAAAAGATCGGATCAGACAGATTCGATCTTTTATTATAGCTGCCCTTTTTGCAGTAAGGATTTTGATCCCAGCATAGATACTTGTCCGGGATGCGGCAAGCCTTTGACCAGGGTAAACCTAAAAAAATGCCAGTCCTGCGGAGCTAAAAATAATCCTTCTAAACTTAACTGCTGGGTTTGCAGCGCCCCATTTCCTAAGATTGAAGAAATTATAGAAAAGGAATCGAAAGTCTTATTGACCTTAAATATAAGTAACCATTTTTACCGGAATACGGATAAAATTCTTGGATTGGGCATGCGTAAGCTTTTTGACGATTTGATAGCTTGCAACTTCAGCAAAGAACCGTTGGAGGCTTGGGCAAAGTTATATCAGGGGGAGGAAGAGTTTAGGAAAGAATCGATTAGAGAAGAATGTAAAAACTTAGCCAAAGAATCTAAACGGCAAAGCCTTTTTTACAACTTGGTTATGGTTCTTGTTCCGATTTTTATTATTGTAATGGTATTTGTCGTATTCTTTGTTAAATAAAGCGAGGGAAAATGATAAAAAACATTATTTACTTTGCGATTATAATCTACGGGGTATTTTTCTTTTATCAAAAATTTGTCGCTTCTACGGTTGAGCCTTTTTTTAAGGGCAAGGCCGGTAATGTCGACCTTTACCAGATAGGTGCTCATGATAGCCAGGAAGTCAGAGCAATTTTAGAAGAGGAAGAAAAAACAGAAGGGCAAGAAAAATGAAAAGCAGGGATTTTAAAGAATATGAAATCGGCGAACCGGCAATCGATAAATTAATCGATGAGTTAGCCAAAAAATCCGCATCTTCCGAAAACGAAAGCCTGCTCAAGCAGATAATTACAACTGCCGTAAAATTAGGAAGAGAGTCGAATGATAAAGGCGACCTGAAGCTGGTAAACAATGCCTTAAAAGAATTAAGGTATTCATTCAGGATTTTTTCTCCTTACCGTAAGCATAAAAAAGTAATCATCTTCGGCTCAGCCCGTTCACCCAAAACATCGCCTGAATATAAAATGGCCGAAGAATTTTCAAAGAAACTTTCTCAAAAAGGCTATATGATCGTAACCGGAGGCGGGCCGGGGGTAATGGAGGCAGGCAATAAAGGGTCTTGTCATGGTAATGATTTTGCTTTAAACATAAGGCTTCCCCATGAACAAAAACCCAATCCTTACATAGACGAAAAAGAAAAGTTGATAAACTTTAAATATTTTTTTACTCGTAAACTTACCTTTGTTAAGGAAACCGATGCTACTGCCCTGTTCCCCGGAGGTTTCGGCACCAATGACGAAGGGTTTGAGATGCTTACTTTGATTCAAACCGGAAAATCCCGTCCCCGGCCGGTAGTGCTTATGGAGCCTGAAGGCTCAGTCTATTGGAAGGATTGGAAAAGTTTTATTCAGAGCCACCTGGTTAATGCCGGGTTTGTCAATAAAGAGGATTTAAGTATTTTTAGTATCCAAAGCAACGTCGATGAAGCAATTAAATATATAGAAGATTTTTATAAGGTATACCACTCGATAAGATATGTTTCCGGCCTTACCGTGCTTAGGTTGAACAAAAGAATCAGCGAGAAAAACTTGAAACTATTAAATCTCCAGTTTAAGGATATTCTAACTAAAGGCGAGATTACCATTTCCTCAGCCTTAAAAGCAGAGGTCGAAAAGAATGAGTATCCTGAACTTGCGCGCCTGGTTATGGAATTTGATTTACGCAGTTACGGCAGGTTATGCGAATTAATCCGGGCAATTAATAAATATTAATTATATTGTAAGAAGATTATCCAATGTTATAATATGGCCATGACGGTTGAAAGAAGAAAATCGCGCAGGTTTCCATTAAACCTTTCGGTTAGTAAGATCAATATCCGGGGTATTTCGGGTAAAGTAGTTAATTTCTCACGCCGGGGGATGAAAGTAATTTTAGACGCCCCTGATTTTGATTCCAAGCCTGATATAGATATCGAATTATATATCGATAGGCCGGATTATAACCAACAGGTGTTGATCACTGCTTCAGTTGTCTGGGTAAAACCTTCTAAAGGCAAATCTTTAGTCGGTTTAAAATTCAAAAAAATACCTATCAAAGCCAAAGCCGATTTTTTAAAATACGGCTACAGCTGGCAAAAAAATAATCCGGATAATTAAGGATATTCCCATGCCGAAAGCTATTTATTATTTTTCCGCAACAGGAAATTCTTTATCGGTTGCCAGGCATCTTGCCCAGAAATTAGGCGATACCAGGATAATTGCCGTCACTAAAGCCTTGAAAGACAACCGGGAACAACCTTTTGATACCGTGGGAATTGTTTATCCGGTTTATATGTTTGGCCTTCCGCAAATCATCGAAAAATTCCTTAAAAATATTAATTTAAGACCTAGCGCCTATATTTTTAGCGTTGCCACATTAGGCGGTTTACCCGGAAGGGCGCATACGCTGGTCAAAAATATCCTGCAAAAACGGGGATTGAAGCTGGCCGCAGGTTTTTCCGTGTTGATGCCGGGAAACTATACTCCTTTATATGAAGCCATTCCGGAAGAAAAACAGCAGGGAATGTTTAAGGAGGAAACAAAAAAAATTGAGGCTATTGCTGAGGCGGTCCTGGCCGGCAAAAGAGGTATAATTGAAGAGAAGCCGCTGATTATCAACTATTTCCTGTATAGAATTCTGTATAAGGGAGGAATGTCATTGATTCCTTCTTCGGGCAAGCATTTTTGGGTAAATCAAGCCTGTTCCAAATGCGGGCTTTGCGCTAAGATTTGCCCGGTTGAAAATATCCAGATGGGTAAAGATAACCTTAAGTGGCTTGATCATTGCCAGCAATGTATGGCCTGTTTGCAATGGTGTCCGACCGAATCTATCCAGTATAAGAAAAAAACTCCGGGCAGGAAACGCTACCATCACCCACAAATAAGCGCTCAGGATATATTGCAGCAAAGGGAATAAAATGAAAGAAGATTTTCCGAATAACCGGGTGATTGAGCGCAGGCGTTTCATCCGGCATCCTATTTCGCTTCCCTTGGTCTATAAAGTAATTAAACCCAATACCAGCGCAGATGGTAAGTCTGAAACAAGGAACATAAGTATCGGCGGATTATCATTCCCCTCCAAAAAAGCGGTTCGGCCTGATTCGATGATTGCCATAAGAATGCCATTCGAGGACAAAGTTTTTAATATTAAGGCTAAAGTAGTGCGTTGCGAAAACAATTCTGAGACAAAGCTTTATGATATTGCGGTAAATTTTTTCCGGCTTCACGAAGCTTTTAAAGTTAAAATGATCGAGCAAATCTATCTTATCGCCGAATACCGTGATTTACTGATACTTCAATCGGGCAAAGAAGTATCTCTTGAAGAAGCCTCCCGCAAATGGGTTAAACGTTTCTCCAAAAGGTTTAAAAGGTTGTACTGGTGATTTAGTTCTTAGAAAGCTGAACGAAAATGGGGTCAGAGCTAATTTATTTAGCAACAAGACTGGAAATAAATTAGCTCTGACCCCATTTTCTAATAAGGTATAGATTTAGAAAGAAAGGAATAATGGAGATTAAAATTGTCCGAAGCAGCAGGCGTTTACGCACGGTGAGCGGACGCTTAGTTAAAGACACGCTTTTAATTAATGCGCCTTTGGTGCTTTCTAAGGAGAAGCTTGATAAGATTATTTTTGAATTTCAACAAAAATTTGAGAGAAAAATAATCAAAGACAATCTGGATAAAAGCGATGATTTATTTGTTAGGGCTGCCAGGCTAAACGAAAAATATTTTTCTAACAAACTTAAGATTAGATCCATCCAATATGTTACCGGCCAGAATAGCCGTTTTGGCTGCTGTAATTATCATACTGCAGATATCCGTATATCCCATAAAGTAGGACTTATGCCGGAATGGGTCAGGGATTATGTTGTCCTGCATGAGATGGCTCATTTAGTCGAACCCAACCATGGCCTAGCTTTCTGGGAGATTGTCAACCGGTATAAATTAAGCGAAAGGGCCAAAGGTTTTCTTATGGGCTCCGGTTTTAACAGCAATGATTATGTTGAATAAATTATTAGAAAAATTTTCCCGGCTTTTGGTATTCTGGGTGGTTTTAGCTGCAGCCATCGGCTATATTTTCCCTCAGGCGCTGGTTCCGCTTAAGCCTTATATTGATTGGCTTTTTGCTTTTACTATGTTCGGAATAGGTTGCTTACTCTCCCTAAAAGACTTTAAGCCGATCCTCGAAAAACCCAAACTTATTTTTTTAGGTACTGCTGCCCAGTTTATAATTATGCCGTTTTTAGCCTTTGTCATAATTAAAACTTTGGGGCTTACGCCGGCTCTGGCAATAGGATTAATCCTTGCCGCCGCTGTGCCTGACGCAATGGCAGCGGGAGTAATGTCATATTTAGCTGAAGCCGATGTGGCTTTTTCGGTGGCGCTAACTACGACAACCACTTTGGTTTCACCCATAGTTACTCCGGCTTTGACCTATTTTCTAGGACGGCAGTATATTCCGATACAGTTTTGGCCGATGATGCAGAGCATTATGATGATGGTGATATTACCGTTAGTTCTAGGGTTGGCTTTTAAACACAGATTTAGTGACGTAAGCCAAAAGATAAAGCCGGTGTTCCCGGCGCTTTCGACCTTATTTATTGCTTTTATCTGCGGTTTAGTCGTTGCTTTAAATAAAACAGCCCTGGCTAAAGTTACCCCGCTTATATTTATTGCTGTAATAGCGCTTAACCTGCTGGGATTATTCTTAGGTTATGGAGCAGGTAAACTATTTAAGTTTGACCTTGCCAAACGTAAGACACTGGCAATTAATGTTGGAATGCAAAACGCAGGGATGGGGGCAGTGCTGGCTATAAAACATATTTCTGCAGAGAGTGCAATTCCCAATGCTCTTTTTGCCACTTGGTGTATAATCAGCGCCGCAATTTTAACCCTTGTCTGGAGTAGAAATAAACACTAAAATGCGATGCCGGAAATCTACCCGATTAAGACCTTAATTAATAATTACCAGGGAAAAATTTACCGTTTGGCTTTAAGTATCTGCCGGAACGAAAAAGATGCCGAGGATATCCTGCAGAATACGCTTATTAAAATGGTGGGTAAGCTTTCTACCTTTAAAAGCCGTTCGAACATATCTACCTGGATTTACCGCATTGCCTACAACGAATCGCTGATGTTTCTTCGCAAAAAGCGCCGGCTCTATAATTCTTCAAATGCATACCGCGATTACAGTAATCGCCTGCCGGGGCTTTCTATGAATTGGTCAAGCTTGCCTGATCAGGAATTACTGGATAAAGAATTAAAAATGCGGATCGAACTTGAATTAAAAGGCTTACCCCTTAAATTCCGTATGCCTTTATTGCTTCATCGTGTAGAGGGATTTTCTTTGGCTGAAACTTCCAAAGTTTTGGGCCTGGCCCAGAGTACGGTTAAGACAAGGTTGCACCGTTCATATCTTATGGTAAAGGACCGGATAAGCGGTTATTTTGCGGACCTTCCAGCTAAAGAAATGGAAAAAAGTAAAATTTGCAGTATTTGGACCGGTTTTTTATTTGACTATTCCAATAAAAAGTTAGGACCTTCTAAAAAAGGTTCATTCGACCGCCACATCAAAGACTGCCCTGGATGTAAAAAATTCCTCAATGCCTATCAACAAGCCATCCGGATAACCGGTTCCCTTGAATGTCCGGATATTCCCCCGGAACTAAAAAATAAACTCAGAAATTTCTTTTTAGAAAAAAGCTGAAACCTTTTCTTAAATCCGGCATCTAAAGATTGAAGAAAGAGAGGTAGCTATGGTTAATAAAATTACTAGAGATGAGCTAATAAGTATGCGTAAATCCGGCCAAAGATTTATTTTAGTAGATGTGCTTGAAAAGAGCAGCTTCGAAAGGGAACATATCCCGGGCGCTATCTCGATTCCTCTATCTGAGCTAGAGACAAAAGCTGGCAGTTTGCTTAATAAAAATGATACAGTTGTGGTATACTGCGCCAGTTTTGACTGCGCAGCAAGCACAAAAGCAGCTGAAAAACTGCAAGCCATGGGGTTCTCCCGCGTCCTGGATTATAAAGGAGGTTTGAAGGATTATGAGGAGGGAGGCGAAAAACTGGAAGGTAGTATACATGTGAGCGCTGATTGCTCAAGCGTTAATTGCGCTTCATGTTGCGCCTGCGGCTAAAACTTCTTTCCGCAAACCTTCTTTTACAGGTCTTTTATATATAAAAGGGGGTGTATTGTGAAAAAGATCAGATCAAGAAATAAGGGGGGCGATGAATGCGGATGTGATTATTGCTGCGGTGCATTTATCGTAAGCGATGAATGCCAAATAGCCGAAGCCGAGAGAGGGTTATCCAAAAAAATCAGGAAACGACATTAGTATAATCCTAGGTGGAGGTAAGGAAAAACAAGGCGTTTTAAATAAGTCGCCTTGTTTTTTTATCCAGTCTTTCGTATAATACCCATTAGGAAGCGCGAGATTATTATTCAGATAATAGGAGAGTGAACTTGTATAAGAAGAAATTAATATTAACCTTAGTGGTTTTATTCTATCTTTCCGGTTCCGCTTATGCCAAAACTATCTATTTAAAGCGTAGCCATAAACAGCACAATTATAAACGCGGTGAGTTTGCATCTGAGCAGGGAGTATTTAGTTTTAAACTCCCGAGAGAGAAGATGAGGAAGGCGGTTTCAGATTTTAAATTAACTACAGGAGAGTTTAGATTCTCTCTGCCTAAATAATATTAGTATCATTTTTTTTCTTGACAAACCACACATTTGTGTGGTATATCTATTAATAATATGGAAAAGAAGCCGTATCTAACGCCAAAGCAGGAGAAGGTACTTAATTTTATCCGGGAACGGATAGGAGAGAGGCTCCCTCCTACAATCAGGGAAATAGGGAAGGAACTGGGGTTTAAATCAACCGGAACAGTAAGGGACTATTTAAAAGCTTTAATACAGAAAGGTTTGGTGAGGCGTATGAATAACAAATCCCGGGCAATTGAGTTAACTGAACGTGCGTCTTTTAAAATTCCGATAATTGGTACCATAATGGCCGGCAAACCGAATCTGGCTTACGAAGAAATCCAGGGTTATGTCAGCGCTGACGATCTATTCCTTGGCCGCTTGGGTTTTGACGATGTTTTTGCTTTAAGGGTTAAAGGCGACAGCATGATTGATGCCGGTATCCTTGATGGTGATGTCGCTATTATTAAGAAACGCCCTGATGCTAATCACAACGATATAGTTGCCGCGCTATTAGAAAATAATGAAGTTACCTTAAAAAGACTACGCAGTAAATCCGGTAAGTTTCACCTGGAAGCCGCCAATGTAAATTACCCGCCAATTTTTGAAGAGTTTAAGGTTATTGGCAGGCTTATCACAGTAATCCGAAAATACTAAACCGAAACTGTTTCGTTTCTAATCGGGAAATAGGGTTATGAATCAGAATAGTTTTAATCCGCATGCCCGTTGGGACAGGTTTGAGCCGGATAAAACCGGCTTTAATCCTGATCGCCTGGAAGAAAGGATTGATGTTTTGGTCTTTTTTAAGCATGCTAAAATCTACCCCAAAAGTTTTACCTGGAATAATAAGGAATATCCGGTTGAAAAAATTACCTATAATTGGCAGGAACGTTTTGGCCAGGCTTTGATCAACTATTTTTCCGTTTTAAGTGCTGGGCAAATGTATCAGATATCTTTTAATAATTCTACCTTCCGCTGGCAGATTGATAAGCTAATCCAGTAAAATCCCGGTAAGTTTAAATAAGGAAATTGATATGATTTTGCATGTGGATATGGATGCTTTTTTTGCTTCAATTGAGCAGACAATTAACCCGCGCCTAAAAGGTAAACCTTTAATCGTTGGTTCGCGCGGGAACAAAATGCACACCGTAGTTTGCGCGGCTAGTTATGAGGCTAAAGCCTTGGGGATTCATTCCGGAATTCCTTCTCGGGAAGCCTTTGCCAGGTGCCCGAATTTAGAGTTTGTTTCAGCGGATCAGTCTAAGTATATCTGGACTTCGGAGCAGATTTTTCAGCTGCTAAAAGGCTTTAACTTGCCCTTAAATTATGCCTCGATCGATGAGTTCCAAATGGACCTAGCCAGCTGCCCAAACCCGGTAAGTTTGGGTAAAGAAGTTAAAGAGCAGATATATGCAAACTTTAACATTACCGCTTCAGTAGGGATTGCCAGGAGTTGGTTGTTGGCAAAGCTGGCATCCAAATTAAATAAGCCAAGCGGCTTGACTGAAATTAATGATTCAAACTTTGAACAAGTCTTACGACAAACACCGCTAGATAAGCTCTGCGGAATGGGTGGAAAAAACGGTCAAATTTTTATGGCCCAGGGTCTGCAAACCTGCTGGGATTTATACCTAAACTTACCGCAATTTTTTGAGGCTTCCCCGTTTTTCTCAAATGAAAATCCCGGTAAGTCTAATGAAAAGCCTAAGTCGGTGAGTCATTCATACACCTTGCCAAAGAACGAAATAAACCCCCAGGTTATTCGGGCCTGGATCCGGCTATTGTCTGAAATGGTTGCGGTCCGGCTTAGGCAGCAAAATTTAGTCAGTGCAACCGTACATCTTTGGTTAAATGGCCCGGAAATAGGCAATTTTGGGGCTCAGAAAACCCAACAGGCTCAAACCAGTGACGGTTTTGAGATCTACCAAAGAGCCTTAAAAATAATGGCCAAATCCGGCCTAAAAAACCCCAGAATCCGGTTAATTGGGGTTACCTGCAGTAACCTTTCTTGGGCTACCTACCAACCTTTACTTAGCGAAGAAATCCGTAGAGAGGGGCTTATTAAGGCCCTAGACCGTATCAACAACCGCTTTGGAGAGAGGGCAATTTATCCCGCGGTAACCTTTTTAACTCATTAGAAAATTATTTAATTAGACGCAAAAAATCCAGGGAAAACTTTACACTAATTCGCACTTGGATGGTGAGCATAAAATAAGGCGGTAAGTTTAAGTAAACGAAAAAATGCTTTTCCACAGGATAAATACAGAGTATCCTAAACATAGGCACTCCATAACTTTAAGCTAACTTAGCCAAGATTGACAAGTTAACATAATATATATTATAGGAAGTACACCTACGGCTAAGAATGAGGCAAAATCGGCTCTTTGCAGTGCGGTTTAAGTTAACTTTTGGGGTTGTTCTCGTTCTTGATTGGACGTTCTTTTATTGGATTGTTGATCTTGGAGCTAATTACGTATTGGCCGCCCTGGATTCTTATGGCGGATCCGGTAGCTAATCCTTTAGCTATTAAGCCTCGGGCCCTTTTAAGGATCCGGCTAAAGGTTTGCTGGGAAATTCGCATTGACCTGGCTGCCTCTTTTTGGCTTAAATTCAGGTAATCTGCCAGTCTTAGGGCTTCAAACTCATCCATCTTAAGTTCTACCTCATCCGGTCTACCGGGCCTGCCTCTGGGGCTAAATTGGCTGATTTTGGGGTCAACCTTGACTATCCTATATTTTTTTGGCCTTCCTCGCGCTCGCACTTATCTTACCTCAATTTACCTACTTTTAACGCCCCGGTTAATTTGAGTACCTACTCATAATTATCACATAAATCTCAATTTGTCAAGCGTAAAAAATGGGGTCAGAGCTAATTTATTTAGCAATAAAACTTGAAATAAATTAGCTCTGACCCCATTTTTATTATTCCTGGAACTGGTAATTCTGGCACAAAATATGCTATACTTGGCTTATGGAATTACGCCAAAGAACCGAGCTCAGGCATTTGATGGCTCCGGCCTTAAGGCAGTCTCTTAAGGTTCTGACCATCTCTTCTATGGATTTAAAAAACCTTATTGAGGAAGAGTTGGTAAATAATCCTTGTCTAGAAGAAATTGCTCCGCAAGAGGATTTTGACCCTCCCCTGCCTCCAACTAACCATACAAAAGGCCTCCCTCAAGAGGATTTAACCGATAAAATTATCCCCCGTGAAGTTTCTTTGCAGGAGGTGTTGTTGAGGCAACTGGGTATGTTTGCCAATAGCGATGAAGAGTTAAGAATTGGCCATGAAATTATCGGAAATATCGATGAAAATGGGTACCTTAAGGCCAGCTTTGATGAGCTGTCAACCGCTTTAAAACTGCCAAAAGAGCAAATCGTAAAAGTTCTAGGGCTTATCCGCCAATTCGAGCCTTCAGGCGTAGGCTGCCACACAATTTCTGAATGCCTTAATGTCCAGCTGGTTAGAAACAACGAATCAGACCCTTTAATTTTTAAAATCGTAGAGAATCACCTGGAAGATATTGCCAAAAAAAACTATTCTTTTATAGCTAAACAGTTAAAAGAGCCATTAGAAAAAATCGAACCTTTAATCAAAAAAATACTGAAACTTGACCCCAAACCCGGCCGGAATTATTCTTCCCAAATAGCTCAAAGGATCATTACCGATGTTATAATTAAGGAAAAAGATGAAGCTTTAGAGGTAGTCATTAATAATGAATATTTTCCTGCGGTCAACATCAGTAGTCATTATAAAGAAATGCTTAAAAAGGACAACCTGGATCCGGCTGCCCGGGAATTTATCGAAAATAAAATACGCGCTGCCCAGGAGTTACTGCGGGCAATGTCTAAAAGGGTTTCTACATTAAGAAGAGTTGTGGAAAAATTGGTAGCAATCCAGCAGGATGCCATCCGCGAAGACCTATCTTTCCTTAAGCCCCTGACTTTTGCCGAACTGGCCGGGGAACTGGATATTCACGAAACTACCGTTTGCCGGACAGTGATGAATAAATATATTGATACTCCCTGCGGGATAGTTGCCTTAAAGGATCTTTTTACTACCAAAATTAATAATGGCAGCGGTCAAGCTGTATCAGTAAACTACATTAAAAAGGCAATCAGGGAGATTATTGACCGGGAGGATAAAAAACACCCTTTAAGCGATAGCAAAATAGTCCAGTTGCTTTTACAAAGATATAACCTTAAAGCTGCCCGCCGTACAGTCGCCAAGTACCGCGATGAATTTAAGGTTCCCTCAACCGTTTTTCGTAGGGAACGCTAAAAAAAATGGGGTCAGAGCTAATTTATTTCCAGTCTTGTTGCTAAATAAATTAGCTCTGACCCCATTTTTAACTTAAACTATTTACAATCTTTTTCCTGAAGCTCTCCGCCTTTTTCAAGCACGATAACTTTTTTGCCTGTTACATTACAACTAACCGGCTCGGCAACTATCTTATAAGTATTAGTAGCTAAATCCAGAAAATACCTATATCCAGCAATTTCCTTCTCATTATAAGATTGAGATAAATAAGCCGGATTTTTATATACCAGTTCATATTCTGAGTCAGGATATTTCCCATTATTTGCGGCTGCGTAAGTTTCAATGGCAGTAGATATGGTTCTTACGCTTGCCTTGGCAGCGGCAAAATTAGCGTCTAATCTGGCTCGAACAAGATTCGGTATTGCTAAAGCAATCATCAGGCCAATTACAGTAAGAATCACCAATATGCTTAAATATGCAAAAACCGCCCTTACAGTGCTCATATTGTGGACCCTTTTAAAGCCTTTTACCCCCACTACAATGCTCCAGATTCCGCTAACAAGGCCTCCGATAAAAGGAATTATAGAAAAAACCTGGGTAGATGATGCATAGGCTAGAACATTAAGCGTCCCTTTATAACCGCCTTTTCCTCCGAGCATAAGTACCCCTAAATGTAAAATTCCCGCGCCGATAAATACGGCAAATGAAGTAATTACCGCCATAAATATAACTGAAAAAATAAGAGTAAAGGCGGGATTAGGCACAGGCTTAATTGCCATTGAAACTATTATGGAAAGAATGCCTGAGGTATAGGCAACGATATAATAAAATAAATAAGGACTTTTAATGGAGTCTTTGACAACTAAAAGAGAAAAAAACTCACCTGGTTTAAACAATACGCGCTTGATTGTTTCGAACAAAGCTTTTAAAAAACCGATGCTTTTCCTATCTTCCCATGGATTATTGCTCGGTACTGCATTACTTGTATTCTCCATGCTTTTCTCCTTTTTTAGTGTAGGGCGACGACTACCAAGTTAACTAACTGGTCCATGATTTTTAAATCATTAGAGCTAAAGGTGACCGAAGAGCTTTGGTTAGTGCTTAGGTTGACTACCCCCAGTGTTTCTTCCTTAAAATTTAGCGGCAGAACCATTGAAGATTTGAGGTTTGGCCGGTTAAGGAAATTTTTGATGCGGTTATCATCAATCCGGTCATTAATTAAGACCGAAGCTCTTTCTTGGGCCACAGTGCCGGATATGCCTTCTCCAAATTTAATCCGGGCGTTTTTGATAATTTCTTCATCTAAACCTTTGGCAGCAAAGATGGACAACTCCTCTTTAGCTTTGTCCAAAAGCATGATCGATCCGGCATCCGCTCCGGTGACCTGGAAAGCTACATCTAGAAATACTTTAAGCAGACGGTTTAGTTTATCTGTGTTTACTGTAACAGACTCTCTCTGGTCAGTGATATTTTTGTAAGCAGTCTTAATGAAGTAATTGCCCACATCCTCAATTAATTCCACCACCGAAAGCATGGAATTAAACGATGAAAGTTTTACTTCGCTAATCGCGCTGTATAATTCGTCAAGATTTAAGTTAAAATCTTCGGCGATCTTTGCATAATCTGCTTTTTGTTTATACTTAATTAAAGCCACCGGCCCGATAATTACATAGGCCAGCGGAGTTTGCGCATTAAGCCTTAGGGTGACTACAAAGTTACGCAATCCTAATAAGCAGGTATAACTTAGGTTCTGGTCCACTTTTGCTTTACCGCCCAAAAATACCGGCAAGCAATCAAGGCATTCTTCGATTAGAAGCGGCGATCCTTTTAAATATTCGGAGCAGAGCTGTGGGGCACCGCTGAATTCTGTTAGCGGCAGGCCTTTTGGGTCTACGGTGCGCATGGGTATTTGAGTGACTGCAGAAAAATTGCTTTGAATTTCCTGCCAGGCGTCTATGCCGACTAAATTTTGAAAATCTAAATTATTCGCCACGTTGGATTTTATTATTTGCCTTTTTTGGAGTTATTTTTTAATAAACCGAAGCGCAGCATTTTTTTATAAAGCGTCGTCCTGTTTATCCCTAAACTTTTAGCAGTTTTGTTACGATTCCAATTTGCTGATTCTAATGATTTAACCAGCAGGTCCCTTTCCGGTTCCTGCAGGGCCTTTTTTAATTTACAGCTAGGCTCACTGCCATGATTATCCGGTATATTTATAGCACTGCAAACTTTTTTATTTAAAGCATCCGGAAAATCCGTAGGCGTAATTACCTTATTCTTGCATAAAATAATCGCTCTTTCAATTACATTTTCCAGTTCGCGGATATTGCCCGGCCAATCGCAATTGGTTAGAATTGCCATTGCTTCTTTGGAAGTACCGGTGATAGTTTTGTTGATTTGTTTAGCGTGCCTCTTAATCAACTCATCTACTAAAAGCGGAATATCCCCCCTTCTTTCTCTTAAGGGCGGAATTTCAATCGTAATGATATTTAAACGGTAATATAAATCTTTGCGAAATTTATTCTGGGTAATTAAGTTTTCAAGATTCTGGTTGGTAGCGGTAATTACGCGTACATCTACCTTGATAGTATTATTATCTCCTACTCTTTCAAACTCCCCTTCTTGCAAAACCCTGAGCAGTTTTACCTGTAAAGCCGGTGAAAAGGCATCGATTTCATCTAAAAATATCGTTCCGCCGTCGGCTAACTCGAAACGCCCGGGCTTATCTTTAATTGCCCCGGTAAAAGCGCCTTTAACATGGCCGAAGAGTTCGCTTTCTAGCAAGGTTTCGGTCAAGGCCCCGCAGCTTACCTCTACAAAAGGCTTGCCTTTTTCCAGTTCGCTGCATTTATGTATGGCATGGGCAATCAGGCGTTTTCCGGTTCCGCTTTCCCCGCGGATCAATACCGTAGCCCGGGTATTGGATATAGCTTCAATTAGCGTATAAATTTTGCGCATCTTTTCATCTGCGCCCACAATACCGTGGAAAAAATCGCGCCGGCTGGCAGAAAGTTCTTCTTTGAGCCGCAGGTTTTCATCCAGTATATTTTTTTCATTGACTATTCTTTCGAGAAGAATTTTAATTTCATTATCGATTATCGGTTTAGTAATATAGTCATAGGCGCCCATTTGGATGGCGGTTACGGCATCATCAATTGTTCCATAGCCGGTCATCAGAATCACCGGAGCAAGGTATTTGCGCGCTTTAATCTCTTTAAGTAACTGCATGCCGTTCATATCCGGCATCTGGATATCGCTAAGGATGATATCGGCTTTATTTTTCTTTAATATATTAAGGGATTCTTTGCCGTTACTGGCGCTGGAAACTGCGTAACCTTCGAGGGTAAGAAATTCGCTTAGGGATCGGCGGATTAACGGTTCATCATCAACCACCAACACATGGATGTGTTGCTTGCTATGCATTTTCTAAATTTTCCTTGGGGATTAAAACCGTAAATTCGGTGCCGCTTCCTAATTGGCTCTGGCATTCTATTCTTCCGCCGTATTTAGAGATAATTTCATGCGAGATCGCCAGGCCTAATCCGGTGCCATTAACAATACTTTTGGTTGTAAAAAATGGCTCAAAAATACGGGCTTTAATTTCTTCAGGAATACCTGCGCCGCTATCCTTAAATCTTAGAAAAATAGTTTCGTTATCTAAGCCGTTTGAAATTTCCAGTATTCCGCCTTTAGGCATCGCATCAATTGCGTTTTTGATTATATTAATGCAAACGTGCGAAATTCCGAAATCCGTAATTCGCGGCAGGTTATTATCCAGGTTCGAATCTACCCGGATATTATTTAAAGAGATCTTATCTTTAAAAGCATCCAGGGAATCATGGATTAATTCGTTTATCGAAACATAAGATTTTATTTTACCGGATTCGGAATTTACCTGATGTGAAAATTCTAAAAGCGATTTAGTGGTTTTGGCAATGCGGGTCAGCCCTTTTTTGATTTCAAGCAAATATTCATGGGCAACCGAATCAAGATTTATTTTGGTTAAGAGCAAATTAGTGTAGCGGAT
>Ga0265297_10004744_pt1 | contig 21715 bp, 23 predicted proteins | sample Munlanlwell13791_FD_192502 | JGI IMG/M metagenome (GOLD analysis project Ga0265297, IMG submission 192502) | Leachate microbial communities from a municipal landfill in Southern Ontario, Canada - Leachate well 137-91 | ecosystem: Engineered > Solid waste > Landfill > Unclassified | place... | reverse complement strand
ACAAATTTAATTTAAAAGAAATCTTTAAAAAGCAATTCTAACATATTTTCTCATGCCTCAATAGTATAGTGGTTAGTACACGGCCCTGTCGCGGCCGGGATCCGGGTTCAATCCCCGGTTGGGGCGTAGTATCTTCTTGGCACCTGCAAGGGTGTTGCATTATTATTAAAAAAGAATTTCCGTCAAGGTGCCACAATAAGCCCCTATCCGGCACGGGCGTAATACCTTTGTGGCACCAAGCAGAGCGTCGGGTTTTACAAAAAACAGATTCTCTCTCCGGTGCCACACTAGGACACTTTTCGGTGCGGGCGTTGTATCAAGATGGCACCGGAGTGGGCGTCGGAAGCCAATTCTCACCAAAGTGCCAAGATAATACACACTGCGGTTCGGGCGTGTTACCAAATTGGCACCAGCCAGAGCGTCTAATTTTTTCAGAAATTACAATTTCCGTTCAGGTGCCAATGTTATGCACCCTGCGGTGTGGGCGTAATACTCTTCTGGCACCGGTGAGAGAATTACTTGTTCTGAATTTATCCAAGAGCTATTTAAAAATGGAGGATTCTATCTTAATATGAAAATTGATCCTTACAAACATAAAGAGAAATACTTAACTTGGAAATCTTTAACTAAGGACAAAATTGAAAATCTTTCTGAAGAGAATTCTAGAATAGTTTTAGATTATTTATTTGATATGGAACAAGGACTAAATGTTGCAAGCGGTAGCAAAAAAGGAGCAAGAAGCTATATTCGACTTAATAATCTAAAACAAAGAGTAATTTTTTTAATAAAACAATTTGAAGAAAAATATGGAGTTATTAATGTGACTAAAATAAGCGAAAGACATCTCCATGAATTTTTTACTGGAATGAAAAATGGATCTATTACTCGATTGGATGGCGAATTGTATAGATCTCCAACAGATTATGTCAAGGTGTTCAAGGCTTTCTGGCACTGGCATCAGAAAATAAACAGAAAACGAGGCATTGAAATTCAAGACATAACTTTAGACTTAGACACCAGTAAAGATAAACCTGAATGGGTATATTTGACTGAAGAACAAGTTAAGAAACTTGTAGATAATTCAATTTATGATTATAAATTATTAATGATGTTCTTATATGATTCTGGGATTCGTGCTCCGACTGAGCTGGTGAATATCAAAGTTTCTGATTTTTATAATAATTTTAAAGAACTAAACATAAGAGATGAAGTGAGTAAAACTTTTGGTAGAAGAATAAAATTAATGCTTTGCTCGGATATAATAAAAGAATATGTTACTAATAAGGGGCTAAAGCCGGAGGATTATATTTTTTCTAAGCATCCAAGAGTTATGAACAGATATCTCAAAAGACTTGCCAAAAGAATACTGGGAGATGCAGTTAGTCCGGCAGGACAGAAATATTCAGAATTAACTATGTATGATTTTAGGCACTGCTCATGCTGTTATTGGTTGCCAAGATATAAATCAGAATCTGCCCTTAAATTTAGATTTGGCTGGAAAAAATCAGACAAAATCCATTATTATAGCGAGATGTTGGGCATGAGAGATACCATAAGCGAAGAAGACCTTTTAGTAGATATTACAAAGACTGAGATTGAACACAGACTAGTAAAATCTGAGAATGAAAAGGAAATGCTTAGCGATAGAGTACAAATCCTTGAAGCTCAGATGAATCAGATTCTAGAATTAGTAAATACTCAACGAGAAAAAGTTAGGTTATTATAAGTTTAAATTATTTTAGAAGATATCAATTTTAGATATTTTAATTTAGGAGGTATCCTTAGATTTAGCTTTCATAAGTTTTTCCTTTCTTAAATTTAATTTTTCTTTTAGAAAATTATATTTTAATCTTAAATCAGAGATGATATCTGTCCATCTCATTACATAAAGTTTTATATTTGCAGATTCTATTTCTTCCATTAGATATTCTTGTTTTTTTTGATAACGAACTTCAAAAAAATCATCCTTAAAATCGTGTCCCACTAATAAAAAGTGCCACTCATGTTTTGTAGGGTCATTAAATTCGGGTCTTTTTCTAATTATTTCAGCATATTCAAGTAGTTGTTCATTATAAATTTCCTTAGATAGTTTTATACTTGGTTTTTTAATCTCGACTATGAGATTTTTATTTAATTTATCAATTTCAACAAATCCATGAATAAATAAATCCACTTGCTTTTGAGAAACTTTATCTTTAAAGTTATTTGGATCTTCCTTAAGAATTTCTTTAATATATATATTTCTCATTTTAGTAAAATCATCTTCTTCTGAACATATGAGTGAACTATAATTATCCCCAAAAATCCAAAAATTATCATTTAATATTTCCTGTAATTGGTCTTCACTATATTCTTTGTTATTATCATTATGATGCATTAAATCAATTTTTTGAATTATTTGAAGTCTTTTTTCAATCTCATGTATCAAAGATATAACTCCCCCTACCTTATATTTCTCTAAAATATTCTTGAGGTCTAATAAGGATTCCTCATTTTCCGTATTGAGCAATATTTTCAAAATATCTAAAAGAGTATCTTTATCATCATCCATTAATTTATTTATTAAATTTAGAAATACCAATGTTTGTTCCTTATTCAATCTCTCAATAATTTTTGGAGCAAACTTAATTACTGCAGTCGTTGTTTCTTTAATAATTGGTTTCTTAAACTCTTTGTCAAGCTTGCTTTTTAGGATCTTATCAAAGTATCCTTTTTTGTCTAGGCTATCTACTTCTAATTTCGCAAATTGTTCATTAAACGGCTCCCTTGTTTTATTAATAAAATTGTTTGTTATTTCAATTAATTTAGAATATATTTCAAATTTTTCCTTATCAAAAAGACTTTCTTGCTTTGAGTCATTTTTTCTTAATTCTGATGCTGGGCAGAAGTCATTAAATAATTTTCCAGTTATATAACAAGAATGTAAAAATTTTGAATCGTATTTTGAAATTGAAGACTTTTTATGATAAATTTCTTCTCCCCCCTCATTTAAAAAATGATAACTAAAATCATTACAAAAGTCTTTTTCCCAATTCACAAGAGTCATTTCAAATTCGTTATCCTTAATCTTAATTTTCTTTTTATATTCTTTTTTTATAATATCATTAATCTTTATTTCCTGCTTATTTAAGGAGATTTTAATTCCATATAGCCTCATAACCTGATAAAATTCTTGGAATAAATAGTTTCTAATACTTTCTAGGGGGTTTTTTTCATTTTTAATTAGGTCTTGGCTTGCATCAATCCGACTAATCTTTACTTCGGTTCCAGTTTCTTTATGAGTCTTTTCCTTATCTTTAATCTTTTGAACATTATTTAGAGAGTTACTTTCTATTGCAATCTCATAGTTAAAATTACCTTCTCCGTTTTTGTAAGTGGTATTCCAATTTACTTGATGGGCAAACTGAACAAAAGAAAATCGTCCAGTACCATATTTTCCATGAGGAAGAGTTAAATATTCTTTGTGTATTTTTGCTTTTGGAGTATCGCTAAGAAATTTAAATAAGCTTTTTTGTATTTCATCATAATTAATACCACTTCCATCATCGGTTATTTTTAATGATTGAAGGGTATTGCCGGAAAGGTTTATATTAATTTCTATGTTTTTAGCTTTAGAATCAATAGCATTCCAAATATATTCACTAAGTGCCTGAAGAGAATTTTTAATCTTTTCTTTGATTTGATTTTTAACCGTTTCATTAGATGTAGATATTTTGAAAAAGACTTCTTGAGACATGAAAATTAGATATTATCCGTATTTATATTTGTTATGTTTTCAGCTTATTCTCTTCCTAGCCATCTCCACATACTTTTCATCTAATTCAATCCCAATCCAATTTCTGTCAGTTTCCTGACAAGCTACACATACAGATCCGCTCCCGCAAAAAGGATCTAGGATTAAATCTCCTTTCTTAGAGCTATGTTCAATCATCTTTTTTATCAAATCAACGGGCTTTTCATGGGGATGATTTTCTTTATTATGATTAATGTGACTGCAAGCTTGGACATCTGAAAAATTTGTTAAATTATATTTTGGTTTTCCTTTTTCTAAAATGAGAATTAATTCATATTGATGTCTAAATGCCCAGCCCAATCCAAAATTGTGTTTTTTCCATACAACTAGATGTCTAATGCTGAATTGAGTATATCTAAGAATAAATTCCGTAAGGAAAGGATAATGTTTCCAGTTTGTAAATAAATAAAGCGAACTATTTCTTTTTAACACCCGATACATTTCAACCAATGCAGAACAATTAATCAGAGGATTTTCATCATTTTTTATTCTTTTATTATTCCAGCCATATTTTACATTGTTCCCGTAAGGAGGATCTGTAATAATCAAATCAATATAATTATTGGGGAAACTTTTCATAACTTCAATACAATCTCCCTGAATGATTTTATTGGTGTGAATTGATTCATTCATTTTAATTCACACCCTTTGGAATTTTCATAAAACAAAACCAATGTGTTGGGATTTTACTCCCATTAGGATGACCAAATAAAGGTTCCTTTTGTAAAAGTTCTAATATCTCTTTCTTTTTTACACTGACTTCATTCCATTTAAATATCAAAATGCCATAATCCTTTAAAACTCTCCAACATTCTTCAAAGCCCTGTTTAATATCTGCTTTCCACGTTTCTCTATTAAGCCAGCCATAATCTTTAACCATTCTAAAAGTTTCGCCTTTAGAAAAGATATGGGGAGGATCCATAACAATTAGTTTAAATGATTTATCTAAAAATGGCAAATGTCTAAAATCTGCAACGATATCCGGGTTTATCTCTCTATTTTTTCTGTAATCATTATATCCTTTTTCTCTTTTTCTATTATCTAAATAAAGGGTATTTGGGTGTTGCTTATTAAACCAAAACAATTTAGGACCACAACATACATCTAGAATAAATTTATTTTTATTTTGCTCCATTTTTCATAATTTTTTCTAATTTATATTCAATCCTGTCTAACTGAAGACTTGTCCGCAATTTTAATCTACAAAATTCAGAGAGAGTTAGCATTTTTTCTCTAGCATCTTGCTTAAGAGAATTAAGAAACTCTGTTTCCACAACTAGATGAATGTGGGCGTTTTTTGTCATTATCTCTCTCCTGTTTTATTTTTTCAAGAATTAATGTGAGTTCTTTCAGCTTTGATATGATTTGTTCCCCGATATCTTCGGAATATTTTTCGTTCATAAAAAACTAGAATTTTCTTTGTTTAAGTAATCATAACTGAATTTTATTGTATAAAAAATTGTACAATTTTTCTCAGTTATGGATATATAAAATCCCGCTAGGACAAGACATTCATGAAAAAATTGCAGGAGGTCAAAATGAGTGATTGTATAATTTGCGGTAAGGAGCTTGAAGAATTAGAAAGGGATGTATGTAATTCCTGCTTTAAGGTTTTGACTGCAAAATATCCTAGAACTAAATGTCTACAGGAGGTTATAAAATGTCACAAGAAAAACGCCAAAAAGCTAAAGCAATAATTATACCTGTACTCCTTTTGTCTATTTGCTTATTGCAAATAATAATGGTTAGTGCAGCAGATACGGCAACTTATGACGAGATTCTGAAGCCAGTTCAGGCAATATATGATCTTGTCAAATATGCTGTAACAATTATTGCGGGATTAGTTTTGCTTTTTGCAGGCATTACATACATACTTAGTGGTGCAGACGCAGGAAAGCGTGAGAAGGCAAAGAACATGATTATGTATGTCTTGATTGGTTTGGCATTAATTTGGGCAGCACCATTTATTGTCAAATTAGTACTTGGCACGTAAAATGAAAAAACAAATCCTTATATGTTTGGCTTTAGCATTGCTCCTGCCCCCAACTCTTGCATTTAACTGCAATAGTTTTGGGGGCGGAGACCTTTTTATTTGTAATTCCATTCAAAGCACAAATTTAAGTTCTGCAGAAAAGGATTTATTGATATCCGACATTTTTAATAAAAATAAAACGCTTCCTAATTTTGACTTTGTTTATCAATGGAATACTAATTTAAATGTTCAAAATAGTCCGGACGGTAAGGTTTATTCTTCAGGAGTTATAAATAATGCATGGCTAAAAATATTATCAGTAATGCCTTCTATAATTGAGGATAATACATTATATGTTTCCCAAAATGGGAAACTTCAGACAGAATATAATTACAAATATTCCTTACCTTCTGCAAGATATAAGAAAGATTGCAAAACAAGATATTATTTAGAATCAAATACAGCAACATTAACAATTTATCTTAATGGAAAGAATATTGGAAACAGCAAATTAACAAGTTTTAATTTAAATCAGGAAAATGCCAATTTTATAGCGGTTCTTGATATAAGAGTAAGATACAGAATAAAACATTATCGGGATTATGGGGATGGATGTGAATATTACAATTCTGATTATGTAACTGATACTTTAACACGATCTGATGCTCTTAATGCACAAGTATACAAAAGCCAGCTAAACAGCTCATTCAAAATAACAGACAAATATCTTAATATTACAAAGGGCGTTTTGACTGCAGACAATTTTACAAGCCTAGTTTTAGAGTTTAATAATTCTCAGTTTCAAAACAGCAAATATGTTTATTCATTAAATTATACCCTGCCTTATTATGTTTTAACATTAAAAGCAGAAAAGATAGAGAATACCAAGTTAAATAATATTCATATAGAAAAATATGAAAATATCTTTTATTTTAATGTAAGAGATAACTCAAACTGCAAAATAAAACTTTATGATCACTTCAATTCTTTAATAAGAAATTGTGATTTATCTTTTAACAAGACAGAATTTTCAATAAAAACCGACAAGACCAATTATTATGAAAATGACACAATAAAGGTTTACATTACCCCAAACAATATTGTTGTAAATCTAACTTACGGAAACCAGACTAAAATAGCCAAGAATTATACAGAGTTTAAGGCAATTCTTTATGAAAATAAAATAAGTGCTAGATTAAATGCAGACAATTCCTACTGGCTTGTAAATGTAAAAAAGAAGGAAAATACAATCATTTTGTATAATCTGGGAATTCTGTCTTTCTTGGGATATTTCTTTTATAAGGGAATTAAAATTTGTTGCATAAACTTGGGGATCTAAAATGAAAAATAAATATTTTATTTTATTTCTTCCAATATTTTTTATTTCATTAGTCAGTGCTCAAGAGTGTGGGATCACGAATCTTGCATCATGCATTTCTGAAAGCCTGTTTAATTTTTTACTCGGAATACTAAATGCCCCAATCCAGCCACTTTTAGACTTGGTTTATTATTTATTAACTCAACCAGTTAATATTGACATCTTCTCTCCTATTTGGTCGATTATTGTTTATATCTTGTCTTTGTTTTATGGTATGCTCTTAATGTATGTAGGATTTAGATTCTTAATCTCTGGACACTCCGTTGAGCAAAGGGAAAAATCAAAGGCAATGCTTGCAAACATCCTGATAATGATGGTTTTAGTCCAGTCCAGTTTTTATCTTTACTCTTTGGCAATAGAAGTGACGTCTTCTGTAACAACCGCAGTATTAAACATGGTTCAACAAAATTTCTTTCTTTTAACAATCGATAATATTGCAAATATTGGACTTCAATTTGTTTTTCTAGTGCCTTATCTGACCAGTGTTCTAATTACTCTAATTCTTTTAACATTAAGATATATGATTGTTAGTGCAGGAGTTATTTTATTTGCCGTAGGAGTTTTCTTTTATTTTATTGAGCCATTAAAAGAATATGGAAAATTAATCATAAACTTTTTGTTCGCAACAATGTCCCTAACATTTTTTTATGCAATTGTTTTCTTAACTTCGTCAAAACTTCTGGAGCTGGTTGCTTTTCAAAATACAAAAATATTGATTATGATTGGGGCATTTAGTTTTGTGAATCTTGCTACAATCTTTCTTATTTTATTTGTTGTAATTAAATCCGCTTTGAAAGTCGCCTCACCAATTATGCAGGTCGTTTCAGTAGTTGGGGCAGTTGCAGGAGCTTAAAATGTATGAAATCCCCCAGCAACTAGAATATAAGGAAAAGATTGTTTTTGGTTTAACATTTGGGCAGTTAATATATGGACTAATCTTTTTCCCATTTGCATTTGCTTTTTTCTTCAGACTAAACGCAAGTATGCCTGTCCGAGTTTTTCTGACTTTTATCCCTATCTCTCTAGCTTCAGGCTTTATGTTTTTCAATCTATCTTCCAGAATCAAGGACTGGATTAATTGGTATAAATATAGAGAAGTAAAAACTCCTGAAAAAATGAATAGAATATTTGGCATTGAAGAAATTAAAGAGAATCTGGTGTATGCAAAATGAAAATAAAGAAAACGAGAAAAATAGCAATACTAAAAGTTGAATCTATTAATTACTCAATAAAGCCAGATGAAGAAAAGAAGGCAATAATTTATGCTTTTCAGAAATTCCTAAACTCCCTCGACTTTCCTGTTCAAATTATAATGCATACAGACGCCTTGGATTTGGATGAATATTTTAAATTTCTTGATCAAAAAATACAAACAGATAAAATGTTTCAGGAAACTTATGTTGAATACAAGGCATTTATGAAGAAAATAGTATGGGAAAACAGCATATTAAACAAAAGTTTCTACATTGCAATTCCTGAAACAACAAACATCGATATTCAGATAAAAATTTGTGAAGATAGGTTGGGAAGTTTAAATTTAAGATCAGTTAGATTAAAGGACAATGAATTAAAGTCTGTGATGTCAAAATTCTTTAATTCTTTTAAGCTTCCTAAAAAAATAAATAATTTTATTGATCATGCAGAGATTGATGGTATTTTTCACAGAATAATTTATGCTTATGGATATCCCCGAATGGTAGAATCTGGATTTTTAGACAAGCTAGTCAGTTGTTCAGGTAATTTTGATTTGTCTTTGCATATTCAGCCATCTTCTGTTGAAAATACATTGATTATGTTAAATAAGGAGTTACAAAAGCAAAGAGCTGATCTTTATGCTGCAAAAATTAAGGGGCAATTAAATCCTAGTTTGGAAATAAAATATGCAGACACTCATAAAATTTTGGAAGAGTTGCAGAAAGGAAATGAAAAGCTGTTTAACATAAGTTTGTATATTGACTGCAAAGCAAATACTTTAGATGACTTAAATCTTTTAACTAGAAAGATAGAGTCTGAATTAAATTCTTTATTGATTATCCCGAGACAAGCTAGCTTTAGAATAATTAAAGGTTTTAAGTCATGCTTGCCTTTGGCTTTAGATGAGCTTGCTGTAAAAAGAAATATTACAACTTCTGCACTTTCTGCATTTTTCCCATTTACTTCAAGTTTCTTTAAATTTGACAGCACAGGAATTTGGTTAGGACTAAATAAAAATAATATTCCAATCATAAGGGATATTTTCAAACTTTCAAATGCAAATGGGATTTGTCTTGCTACATCGGGTTCAGGAAAAAGCTACATGGCTAAACTTCTTATCTCTAGATATTTGCTAAATGGCACAAAAGTTATGGTTATTGACCCGCAGGGAGAATATGCCGGACTTGTTGAGAAGTTTAATGGACAAAGAATTGATTTATCACGAACTTCTGAAACAATGATTAATCCCTTGGATTTAATGGGGCATGATTATAATGAAAAGCGTCTTGCACTAATGGACTTAATGCCGGTTATGTTAGGCGAACTTTCTGAGCCACAAAAGGCTTTTTTAGATGTTGCACTAAACAGAGCATATCAGTCCAAGGGAATAGGGGAAATCTGCGAAACGTGGGGCAACGAGCCCCCGATTCTAGAGGATGTCGTAGAAATACTCAAGAAAATGGAAAAAACTGCCACAAGCCTTGAAAAAACCTCAATCCGCAGTTTAATTAATAGAATGAATATGTATGTTGAAGGAGTTTTCTCTTTTCTTAACAAACATACTAACATAAATTTTGATAATAGATTTGTATGTTTTGATATTGGAAATCTACCCAAACAAGTAAAGCCGGTTTTAATGTTCCTTGTTTTAGATTATATTTACACAAAAATGAAAAGTTCCTTGGAAAGAAAGCTCTTGGTTATTGATGAGGCATGGAGTTTGCTTTCAAGAACAGCAGATGCATCATATATTTTAGAGATTGTTAAAACTTGCAGAAAATTTAATCTTGGATTGTTTTTGATTAATCAAGAAGTTGAGAATATGTTAGATTCGCAAGCGGGGAGAAGTGTCTTGGCAAATACATCTTACACATTATTATTAAGACAAAAACCCGCAATGATAAAAAGCGTGCAAAATGTTTTTCATTTAAGCGAAGCAGAGAAAATACTTCTTTTGACAGCTAGACCCGGAGAAGGGCTTTTGCTTATGGAAGAGGACCATTCTGAATTAAAGATAATGGCATCTGACAAAGAACATAAAATTATCACAACGAATCCTGACGAAATATTAAATCAAAAGAAACAAGACACAACTAAAAATATTAAACCAATAAAAAGCAAAATAAATTTAGATCAAAGAGTTCATCTTAAAAAAGGATTAAATGATGCAGACGTCAAATTTTTGAAGGCAAGAAAATATGGAGAATATAATCTAAACGATGCCTTTGGAAAAAAGCAGTCTTATCTTGTAAAAATCAACAGAAATGAAACACCTTATCATGCAACAACAATTTTTGAGATTGCGGAATTTATAAAAAAGTTTACTCAGGAAATTAGAACATATCAAAGCGTTAAGCCAGATATTATTTTCAAAGTAAATGATAAGGAGTATGCGATTGAAGTTGAAACAGGAATTATTTATAAAAAAAACAGAAAGCAGTTGCTTGAAAAATTGGAATTATTAAAAAAGAATTTTGGAGATAACTGGTTTTTTGTTGTTTCAAACAAGAACATAAAAAAGTTTTATAAGAAATATGGAGAAACCTATGACAAAAATATCGCAATAAGAAAAATCTCCAAGATGTTCACGAATTCCTCCAGTGCCGAAAAATCCAACTTGCACATTTCAGCCGAAAACCTCAAAATTCCGACGAACAAAAAGAAAAAATAGCGATTTCGCCCACCAATGAATATACTATCTTCTGGGAGGTGGGCAAAAATATCTGCGGAAGGAACTAGTGGAGTATAGCCCTTCCGCTTAATCGAACTCGATAAATTAATAAAATATGTTTTTGTTTATATTACTAATTGAATAAAATGAAATTTAAAAAATCATTACAACTATGGATGAAATAATTACTAAGGGATTGCTAAAAGAAGGATCATTGTCAGCGAGAATATATTTTTTATTGCTTAATGATCCAATCACCCAATCAGAATTATCTAGACTGATTTATGGGGGGAAGGTACAGTTAGATAATATAAAGAAAAATCTTGACGATTTAGAGAATGAAGGTTATGTTAAGAAATTAGATCGGGAGTTTGGGGCAGGCAAGAATTACAATCAAATTAAATATACCTCAACATTAAAGCCTTTAATTGATTTTATCATAAACTCCGTAACTTCTAGAAAAAATACAAGCAAATCCACTAAAAAAGAAGAGATAACAAAAGAGGATATAGATTTTATGAATAAATTTTTTAATTCTAAATGGTTTAAAAGATTCTATTCTCAAGAGTATATGAATGTAGATTTAGAATGTAGTGGAAAAATCAACAACCGATTTTGTTCCTGTCCAATAAGATTTTTGGCAAGACTGATAGAAGAGGTTTTTGTTATAACCGAAAGTTTTGGACATTTCAAATTCTTATTTAACAAACAAGAGTTAGACATAGAAGACTTTGATAAATTTATAATAGAAAATCAACTTTCAATTTCGGAAACGGACAAGAAAAGAATTAAACGAATTGTAAAATGGGCCAAATCTTATTTGGGGAGTTATGATGGAACTAATAAAACCATTGATCTTTATTTTTATAACTATGGGATTTTATTTTTGCCTTACTCCCTTTCAAAAAAACTATCTTCAATAGGAAGAGTGCCACTTACTGTTTCAATTGCATTTACTGATGCTCTTAAAAGAGAGTTTTTATATTAGTAACTTTATTAAATCCTAAAATTCTCTTATAGTTATGAAAAAAGAGGACTTCATGCGTTCTGCAATTGCTGATGCAAAAAAGAACAAACATCATTTTGGGGCAGTTGTTGTAAAAGGAAACAAGATAATTTCTAAAGCAGGAAAACGCCCTGTTGGAGATCCGAGATTTCATGCAGAAAGTCAAGCGATAATTAAGGCAACTAATAAATTAAAAACTCTTGATTTGAAAGGTTGCACTTTATACTCAACCTGCGAGCCTTGCCCAATGTGTTTCTACATGGCTTGGATAACTCATGTCTCTGAAATTGTTTATGGTGCAAGCATTAAAGATGCGATTAAATGGGGGTCTGATGAAATAAAGATTTCAGATAAATTACTTAATCGGAAGGGTGGAAAAAGAATAAAGATTACTGGCGGGTTTTTGAGGGGGGAGTGTTTGGGGTTGTTTGGCGGGTAATCCCGAAAGAAATAAATAGCATATTTTCATACATTTTCTATGAATGAGAAGAAAGATATTGTTATTGAGTCTAAAGATCTCCCAAAAATGTTAGAACAATTAGAAGAAGGCTTTTATGCTATTCCTATATTCCAAAGAGATTTTGTCTGGGATCAGAATAATATCAAGTCCTTATGGGATAGTATCTATAGATATTATCCCATCGGCTCTTTCTTAATTTGGGAAACCGAAGAAAAGCTGCCAAAACATCGAGATCTTTTGGGAATTGAACTTAAACAAAATGAGAGAGGAAACTATAACTATATTTTAGACGGACAGCAAAGAATAACTTCTTTATTGGGCTCGATAAAAGGAGTTAAAAGAGGAAAAAAAATTATTAGACTATTTTTTAATATTAGGAAGGGAGCACAGGAAGATTTAGAATCAACAAGTAATGAGCTTGAAGATTCTCCTTTTATTTTCGAAGACGAGTTAAATGAATTATCTGCTGAGGAAAAATCTTTTGTTGTTCCAATTAGCGACCTATTAAATTTTAATACGGAGATATATAGAAATTTACTAAAAGTAGATGAATCGCTTGCCGAATTTTATAGGGAAGTTTCTGACAAATTAAGAACTCGCTATAAACTATCTATAATAAAACTTAACAAAATCCCTATAGAAGAAGTTTGCGAAATATTTACTCGAGTGAATCAAAAGGGTAAAAAACTCACTCTGGTAGAATTGATGACTGCTAAAACATTTAAAGCAAAAACCAGCACCACAGAGGAATTTTACTTAAGAAAAATATTAGATGATTTTAATGATCATATCGAAGAATCCTATCGTGGCTATAAAGAAAATATAGATGAAACATTATTTTTAAGATTTTTATCTATAATTGAATTTAGAACTTGTAGGGAGAAGGATTTGTTAAGTTTAAGTGCCGAAAAAATTCAGAGTTTTTGGAAGAACTCATCAACGGCTTATGGAAAAGCCATACTTTATCTTAAGGAAGATCTGAAAGTAAGCTCTCCTGTTATAATGCCCTACCCTCCAATGCTAGTTGCCCTTTCTTATTTTTTTCATAAGCTGGGAAAAACGGTTTTAGATGACAAGCTAAGAGAAACGATAAATCGCTGGTTTTGGGTAAATTCTTTTTCGGCTGCATATCAAGGTGCAACGAATGAAAAAATTAGACAAGATTGCGAGTGGTTCGATAAAGTTTTGCTGGGAGACACTAAGCTAAATATTAAACTCAAAAAAATCATTGAGCCAGAAGATATAATCGGTCAAGAATTGGTATTGGGAAATGCCTTTTGCAAATCTCTCCTTTGTATGTTAAACAATTTGAATCCAATTGATTTTCGAGATCATAGTAAGATACACATTAATCAAATTTTAGTTAAAACCAAAAAAGATGAATTGCACCATATATTCCCCATTAAATCGGAGATTGGTAAACGCAATAAAGATTCATTAATAAACAGTATAGTAAATGTGTGCTTTCTACCAAAAGATACTAATAGTAGCATAAGCAATAAAAATCCCAAGGATTATTTAAAAGAATTTAGATCTAAGAATGAACATTTTGACGAAGACATAAAGACTCATTTGTTATCTATAGAGGAAGCATTAAACAACGATTTTGAAGGATTTATTAGGAAAAGAGCCGAGCTAATGAAGGACGAAGTTTATTCTTTAATGGGCATAACTTCAGACATAGCACAACAGCTTAAAAAATCTCCAGACGAACTTTGGAATAAATATGAATTAGAACTCAGAGGCAGAATAGATGACTTATTAAAAGAAAAGTATGGTGAATCCTACTGGAGTATAGGAACCATTCCTCAAGACATTCACGATAAGATAAACGAAAAAGTAAAAAAAGAAATAAAAATTAGACCCGACTTAAAGGAACAAATTTTATCATCTCGAGGAAAGCTTGAAAATTGTGATGTCATGGATTACTTAAAAATTATCCAGAAAAATTGGGATTTGTTTGAGTCCCTTTTTGGATCCAAGGAAGAAACAGAAAATCAATTCAAAAATCTTCAAGTCTTTAGAAATCAACTAAAGCATGTAAAAAATTATCAAAATTCAACAGAGATGGACGAATTGACTAGAAAAAAAGGAGAACTGGCATTGCTTTGGTTACAAAAATTACTAAGAATAGACTTAGAAAACCAATCTTCCTTAATAGATTTTACAAGCATAGATGATCTGTATAAGTATCTCATAGAGGGCATTTTAAGAATAGATCCAAAAATTGAACAGCACAATAAGAAGCATTATACTGCTTTTAGAAAACTTAGTAATTTTGCTTCATTAAAATTACAAAATCAACAGATCAAGGTAGCTATTAGAATTCCTTCAGATAAATTAAAAGATAGTAGAAATTTTGCCAGAGATGTCACAAATGTAGGTCACTTAGGAACAGGAAACTATGAGATAAAGCTAACTTCTAAGGACGACTTAGTTTATGTTTTGGATTTAATAAAACAAGCCTATGAAAATAATTATGTAAAAGGATCAGATCAAGAGTACGATCTAAAATATCACTTTTCAAAGTTAGAAGATGCACAAATGTTGTTAAAATTAAAAGAACTTATGAAAAAGATAAAAAATATTTCTAAAAATGTTAAAGAGATTTGCTCAAAAAATCATATAACTTACGATAACCATCACGCATTTACGGCTCTTTACATTCAAAAAGAACAATTTTGGACAGACATTAAATTATCTAAAAATAAAATCACTGATTCAAAATTAGACCTAAGACCTCACAAAGATAAAATTTGGAGTCACATAAGAATTGATCATGAAACTGATTTGGACAGGCTTATGCCATTTATCAAGCAAGCTTATGATAATAACTAGCTAATCATCTCATCAACTTCAATTTTATATTGCTCTAAGATCGCTTTTCCGAGAAGTTTGTGGATTTTTTGATTTATTTCACTTAATTCATATCTGTCTTTTACGAGGAAGGCATAATATAAATTAACATAACCTACTGCCTTAATTACAATAACAAACCTCGGATCCTTCTCGGTAAATTTGATAAATTCTTCTAATTTTTTATGATGAGATGGATCGATTCTTGAAATAAAAGTATATTCAGTATAGCCAAGCTTTTTCATGTCAAGAATAGGATAAAATCTCTCAATAATTCCTTTTTTCTTTAGCTCGTTTATTTTTTTAATTACGGAATTAGTATTTAGTTTTAATTCATGGGCAAGTTTTACAACAGGAATTTTTGAATTTGATTTTAATTTATTTATTAATTTCCAGTCAGAATCTTTTATCTCAAGATGTTCTGGATTTCCTTTAACATCAACAAGTGCTTTTTTATTAGGATTTAATCTTCTTGCAAAATATGTGAACGATTTTACACTTTGAAAAGACAAGTAGTTATTTATCTTGTTCTTGAACTTGCTTATTATTTTTGTCTGAATTTCATCATATCTCTCAATTGTTTTTGTCCATACAGAAACATATAACTTCCATTCGCTTACTTCGTGAAGCATATAGCAACATGAAACTTCGTTAATGCTTGTTATTTGCTGAAGATACTTATCTACTTCCTGTGCTGAAACCCCCTTGACATCTAAATATAGAGAATGCCGGCTGAATCCAAGTTTGGGATAATTAATATTTACTGCATATTTTTTTATTATTTTAGAATCTTCCAATTTCTTTATTCTATAACTAACGGTCTGTTGGGGGAGTTTTACAGCTTTTGCTATCTTTGCAGTTGGCTGTCTGCAATCCTGCAGGAGCTCGAATAAAATAAGTCTGTCCTTATCATCCGGCATGTATTCCATAATGTTAGTAAAAATACTAACTATTTAAGATTTTTGTAGTAGATTTACCAACTTTTTCCCAAAAGGGTTTAAGTAGAGATTTGCAAGTCAAATCTAAAGCGGTGGTGGGGTGATGCTATTAAAATGGAAGCACAAACCCTACGACCACAAAAAAAGGAAATTAACCTAAAAGGAAAGTTGTCTTATAGTTGGGAAGTTAGAGCATGGAATACTATTCGCCTTAAAAAAGAGATTGTAAATGAATTCCCCCAATTAAAAGAAAGGCTTTCTGCTTTTGGTTATAATCTGGTTTTCTTTCAGGATTATAATGATTTTGAAAAAGCAACACGCAAGATAAAAAAGAATAAAGAGGCTTTGCCCATCTTACTATGGCTTGTTAAAGAAAAAACATTATAAAGTCTAGTTTAGTCTATTTACCATGGCGACATATAGTCATTCAAGAATTTCTACTTATGAAAATTGCCCAAGAAAATATAAGTTCCAATATATTGAACACGAAGAGCAGGATATTCAGGAGACCATAGAAGTTTTTATGGGAAAAAGAGTCCACGAAACCCTTGAAAAGCTGTACAAAGATAAGAAATTCAAAAAATTGGTTTCTAAAGCCACCTTATTAAGATTTTATAAGGAACAATGGGAGAAAGAATATTCTTCTGATGTTTTAATTGTTAAAGAGGGATTAACTGCTGAAAACTATAAAAAAATGGGTGCTAAGTTTATTGAAGATTACTATAATCGTTATAAGCCATTTGACCAATTAACAATTCTTGATCTTGAAACCGAAGATAGGATGACACTAAAAGATGGAAGTCAGTGGCATGTGAGAATAGATAAATTTGCCTGTGATAAAGAAGGTAACTATTATGTTTGTGATTATAAAACAAATGCAGGAATGAAAGATCAAGACGAAGCAGATGCTGATAGGCAACTTGCAATGTATTCTATATGGGTTAAAGACAAATTCAAAGATGCGAAATCTGTAAAGCTTGTTTGGCATATGCTTGCATTTGACAAAGATGTTTATTCAGAGAGAACAGAAGAGCAATTAGAGAAGCTTGAACAGGGAACTATAAACACTATAAAGAAAATAGAAGAGGCAACAAAAAAAGATAATTTCTCGACAAGTGTAAATGCCTTATGTAGTTATTGTGGATTTAAATCAAAATGCCCATCTTTTAAACATCAAGTTGAGTTGGAAACAAAAAAAGAAGTTAAGGAGTTTAAAGAAGATGATGGCGTAAAGCTAGTAGATGAATTTTCCGAAGTTAAATTAAAAAAGAAAGAAATTGAAGAAAGAGAAGAAAAATTAAAAGACGAATTAATTGAATTTGCAAAACAAAAGAAAATTGATATTGTCTATGGATCAAATACAAAGGCATCAATAAAAGAATTTGATAAATTGGTTTTACCCGAGGATAAAGAAGACTATCAGAAGTTTATAGAACTTCTAAAAAATAAAGGTTTCTGGGAAGAGTGCTCAATGATATGCTATCCCAAAATTCAGAGCAAGGTAATCAAAGAAGAGCTTCATCCCGATTTGATTGAAAGAGTAAAATTAGAGAAAGATAAGAGAATCATTCTGAGCAAAAGGAAGGATATTGAAGAGGAAGAATAAGTAAATTGGATTTAATCTATATGGGTGCAAATTTCCAAAAGTCTATAAATGTTATATCCCTTAATCTAAAATGAAGAATCTATGGATTTTAACTGAGGAACGACCAAAAAAAGAGGTTCTTAAAAAGATTATAGAAAAGTTTTGCCTTGATAACAATTTTAAAGTTGCCTTTTCAAATCTATCTATTAAGCCCCTTATGCAGGGCGAAAAGTTTTGCTTTACCTATCAACTGACAGGTTTAGAGTCAAAGGAAATAAGTAATGTTTATATAAAAACTGTAAGTGGAAGTGGAAGTTTTGTGGATTTTTTAGTATTTTTTCAGGAAAAAGAACCAGTAGAAAACGAACAACCTCTTTATGCTATTGAAGAGACAAAAACCGATGATAGTGAATCAAGAAATACAGGGGTTTATCAAAGATGTTCTAAGTTTGTTTATCTAAATTTCTTTTATCCAAATTGTAAGAAGATCATGTTATATAATTTAAGTATTATACAAAAAGAAGAGCCAACACAAACGAATATCTTTGGAACTAGAATGTTATTAACATTGGGAGTAGAGATACTTGGCAAAAAGTTAGACCCGGAGGTATTTAAGAAATTTGACAATCTTGATGATTTAATTAGTTTTAAAAAAGCTATGAGAAAAGCCCCCAAGGGAAATGTTCCTATTTCTATAATTAAAACTTTAAACAGTATTTCTATTTCAGGTAGATTGTTTAAGTCAGGAGGACTAAGTCATGATCCGAATATTGGTGCTTTGTCCTTAATTTCTCAAACAATTAGAAATTTGGGATGGGATAAGGAGATAAAAATAACTCTTCATGGTTTATCACAAAAAAATTTGGCTAGTAAAAATAAGTTTGTTAAAATTGCAAATAAACTGGGGATTAAAATTGATGGACTAAATTTACCTCCAAGCGATTTGTCTGAGAAATATTGGCACTATGAAAAAAATTCTGAAAAAGTTGGAACAATCTTTGTCCATTTAATTTTGGAAGAATTGAAGGGAATAAAATCAATTTATGAAAACCATGCGGGTTGTGAAAGAGGTTACTTATATTGTCCAAAGGGCATTTGCATTGCAATACATAAATATGTTGAGAATCAAAAGAAAAATGGAGCAATACCTAAATTACCAGATCTAATCATTCTTAATGAACCTGAAGCAAAATTATATGAATTTGAAGGCAAAACTAGTGAAAATGTTAGTGATGGAATTGCAGAAATAAAACTTTTCGGGGCTATTGAAAAAGAATATCTAAAAAAATATTATCCTAAATACTCTGTTGAGAGGGGAGTAATTCTTTTTGGTGGGGAAGAAAAAAGAATAACAGAAAAGGAAGTAATATTTTTAATGAATTCAGATGGGGAGATTATTGTATCAGCTAAAACTCCTAAGGTTATTCTAAATGCTCTGAAAAATATCAATTAGTGATTCTTACAAAAAATAAAAGCTCTTTAAGATTCTCTTTGAGCAAATCTCCATTAGAGTTACTTTTATATCTCCGATAATCTTGATGATAAATAGTTACCTTTCCCTTTTTTGAAAGAATTCTCATTATTTCATTTTGAGGTATAATTCCCTCAGTATTATAGCTCATTAAAATGAATTCACACCTTGCATTGTTTATTAATTCTTCAAAAGCAGTTATACATTTATTTTTATAACAATAATCAGATTTTTTATCTTCATAAGGTCTAAGACCTGTTTTTGAATCAGAGATCTGCTTATCCCAAATTGCAACAGATTCAAGAATGTGGTAATTAGAGGCATATTGTCTTTCATTATATGGAGGATCAAGATATAAAATTGAGGGAGAAATTTCTTTGATTAATTTATTAGCATCTTCTTGATAACATTCATGTTCTGAATAACTCTCAACTAGGGTTGGGACTTCTAAAAGTAATGGCTTAAACATTCTAGGATCATTTATTTTTAAAAATGCCCCATAAGTCCCAGAAATATTTGAGACTGAGGGGATAACTTCTAGCAATGCACAGAGCAAGATATAAAATTCGTTTTCGGTTATTTTTCTATTATCTTTCCAATTTTGTATTTTTTCTCTTATAGAATCTATTTTCATTGCATTTTCTTTAGAGAAATAATTTCTAATAAATTTTTTATCTCTTGTTCCATCAGAACAATAGTTTTCATAAATAAATCCCTTTTTACCCTCTTGATTATTTAGAAAAGTAATGACCTTAAATATATCGGGTTCTTTTATTTCATTAGATAGTCCAGAAAATGAAGGCATTTTATTATTACAAATATATGCTCTTGAGAAAACATAAGAGTAAGTCATAATATCATTAGAAATTATTTCAAATCCCTTGCTTTTAAAGAACTTTGCTACATTTGCAGTTCCAGCAAAAATATCACAAAATGTAGCTACGGGTAATTTGTTTTCTATAACTACTGAATAAATAAATTCAAGTAAGTTTTTTTTATTCCCAATGTATCTCATTGTTCTTTAGGCTCCAAAAGAGTATCCCCTTCATAATTTAAAATTAATAGTTCTCCTATTTCTTGATTTCTTTGTGAAGACTTACTACTAAGTAACCTTTTCTTAGAAAATTCTATAATTTTATACCCGGAGTATAATTTTCTTATAAAATCACAATCCGAGTTTGATAACATCACAAAACATTTTTTTTTCGTTAGTTCATCAATGGATTCTTTTAGTCTCTTTTGGTCTTTTTCATAAAATTTCTCTTTAGTATATCTTGTAAAATCAGAATATTTTGAGATGGGGGAATATGGAGGATCAAGATAAACAAAGTCTCCCTCACTAGCAATTTTTATTGCTTCAGAGAAATCAGAACAGGCAATAGTTGTATTCTTAAGTATATTGCTTGCTTGTTTTATCCGGTTAGAATCACAAATTGTCCTATTAAGAGAACTTCCAATAGGAACATTGAATTGCCCCTTTTTATTTACTCTGTAGATTCCATTAAAACCTGTTTGATTTAGATAAATCATTCTTGCTGCAATTTCAAAATCTTCAAATTCTTTAATTATATTTTCGTTTCTATCTAAATTTCTAATAAATAAGTATAATTCTTTTGAATGCCTTTTTCTTAATTCACTTAATAAAAAGACTACTTCATCTGGCTTTTCTTTTACGGCTTTAAATGTTCTTATTAGTTCTAAATTATTGTCTCCTAAATAGGCTTTATCAGGTTTTAATTTGAAAAACATAGCACCGCCCCCCAAAAAAGGTTCAAAATATTGATTAAAACTTTTAGGAAAATAAGATTTATAGTTTTCTATTAATCCTCTTTTTCCTCCCACCCACTGAAGAAATGGAGAACCCTCTTCACCATTTGCTTCTTTTTTAACATTTTTAGTTTCTGGAAAGTCTTTAATAAATTCCATAAAACTTTTTTTAATCTCTTTTTCCATATTATTCAAAATATCCCCCATTTAATAAATTTATTTAGTCCATAATAAAAAGACATTCATCCACCTTTGTCTTCTTATACGCTTTTTTAGGTTCTTAATATCTTCCGTTTGCTTTTTTATTGTTCTTTTTAGTTCCTTCATCGATGTGATGTTTATACCTTTAATTTTTAAATCTTGTCCCATATACTCCATCTCGACAATATTTATAAATCATCTCCATCGCACACAACAGCGATGGAAACTATTAAGAATAAAACAAATAATAACCCCCAGTATATATTCTCATCAAGGTGCCAAAATGGTGACGTGTGCGGTTGGGGCGTCTTACCTTTTTGGCATCCGCTAGGGACTGCATTTGATATATTATCCATACAGATTATTTTTAAAAATAGTCTGCCTCGATAAAATATGAAGAGAGACCCGTACAAACATCAAGAA
>Ga0265297_10004743_pt1 | contig 21716 bp, 21 predicted proteins | sample Munlanlwell13791_FD_192502 | JGI IMG/M metagenome (GOLD analysis project Ga0265297, IMG submission 192502) | Leachate microbial communities from a municipal landfill in Southern Ontario, Canada - Leachate well 137-91 | ecosystem: Engineered > Solid waste > Landfill > Unclassified | place... | reverse complement strand
AAACAGGCGCTCTCCCTTAAGAAGATCAAGCCAGCCGACATCGCAGCGATAGGCATCACGAACCAGCGCGAGACGACCATCCTCTGGGACAGGAAGACGGGCAAACCGGTTTACAACGCCATCGTATGGCAGTGCCGTCGGACCGCGTCCATCTGCGATAACCTCAAAAAGAAAGGTTACTCAGGACTCTTTCGCCGTAAGACAGGCCTTATCATTGACCCATATTTTTCAGGCACCAAGATAAAGTGGCTTTTGAGTAACCTGTCCCTTTTTGACACGTCCCTCTGTTTCGGTACTATAGACACCTGGTTGATCTGGAAGCTGACAGGGGGGAAGGTACATGCCACTGATTATACCAATGCTTCCCGTACGCTGATATTCAACATTAGAGAAAAGAAATGGGACAACAAGCTGCTGAGTATACTTGGTATTCCGAAGGCCATCCTGCCTGAGGTAAAGCCTTCGAGCTCGATATTTGGTGCTACCGCCAAGGGCGCATGCGGCCTTCCTGCGGGCATTCCGATATCGGGAGTGGCAGGGGACCAGCAGGCGGCGCTCTTCGGCCAAGGATGTTTCTCGGCAGGGGAGATGAAAAATACCTACGGTACCGGATGTTTCCTTCTGCTGAATACAGGCAAAAAGTTCCTGCTATCGAATAACGGGTTGCTGACGACGCTTGCCTGCGACGCGCACGGGGCTCCGTGCTATGCGCAGGAAGGCTCCATATTCATCGCGGGCGCGGCCGTGCAATGGCTCAGGGACGGGTTGAAGATAGTCACGACGGCCGCCGAGACCGAGAAATTAGCTAAGAAAGTAAAGGATACGGGCGGAGTGTATTTTGTGCCGGCATTCGTGGGCCTCGGTGCGCCGTATTGGGACTCGCAAGCCCGCGGCACACTGACCGGCATAACCCGCGGCACGAACAGGTCGCACATCATCCGCGCTACTCTTGAGGCGATAGCCTACCAGGTAAAAGATATTGTAGATATCATGGAGAAGGAGACCGGAAACCGCCTTAAGTCACTGCGAGTGGATGGCGGCGCATGCCGCAATGATTCGCTTATGCAGCTCCAATCTAATATCCTCGGCATTAAGATCGTGCGCCCCAGGATAACCGAAACGACCGCGAAAGGCGCGGCAATGCTTGCGGGCCTGGCGGTAGGATTCTGGAAGAGTTCAGCAGAATTCAAGATGACGCTTGCCGCTGATAAGGTATTTTCATCCCGCATGAGCAAACCGGCCCGGGATGCGCTCTATGCCGGCTGGCTTGCCGCGGTCCGGAAGGCAAGAGCGATATGAAGCGCGACATAGCGGGGCTGAAAGCCGGGCAGTTTGACCTTCTCGTCATAGGCGGCGGCATAAACGGTTGCGCGATTGCGCGCGATGCTTCATTGCGCGGCCTGAAGACCGCTCTCATAGAAAAAGACGACTTTGCCTGCGGCGCGAGCGGCAAATCCACCAAGATAATCCACGGCGGCATCCGCTACCTCGAACAATTTAACTTAAACCTTATTTACGAAGCCCTGCATGAACGCGGCACATTGTTAAGGACAACCCCTGATAGGGTATGGCCGCTCGAGTTCATCATCCCTGTGTACAAAGGCGACCCGCGTCCGCTGATAATGATGCGGACGGGCGTATTCATATATGACCTGCTGGCGGGCAGGGCGAATATACATTGCCACCACCCGCTGAATAAGAGCGAACTGACATTATTTGAACCGAGCATCACCCCGAAGGGATTAAGGGGCGGCGTCATGTATTGCGATGCCCAGATGGACGACATCCGCCTGTGCCTCGATAACGCGATATCCGCCTTTCGGGCGGGTTGCTGCGTGGCGAACAAGGTGGAAGCTGAAAATCTGATAAAAAGCGAAAGCCGGGTAAGGGGAGTGGAGGCCAAAGACACTCTTACCGGTGAAAAGTTTGCCATTCACGCGCAATATGTCGTTAATGCCACCGGCGCCTGGTCGAACCGGCTCGTATGGGCCGATGAACCGCATGCCGCCGCGATAACCCGACCCACAAAAGGCATTCACCTGATATACAAGAAACTCCCGATAACCCGCGCGATGCTTTTTTCAGCGCGCAAGGACAAGAGGATATTCTTCGCCATTCCGTGGCGCGATTACACGCTTATTGGCACGACCGATACCGATTTCAACGGCTCTCCGGATGAGGTCTATGCCGAGCGTTCCGATGTGGAATACCTGCTTGATGAGATCCGCAGGGTCTTTCCGGACGAGAAGATTGACAAGAGCGGGGTAATAACCACCTATGCAGGCCTGCGCCCGCTGATGAACACGCAAGGCATCGCTCCCTGGAAGGTCTCGCGCGAACATTTTATAAAGGAATCCGGCTCCGGGCTCATATCGGTGGTCGGAGGAAAATACACGACATACAGGCGCCTTGCCCAGCAGCTTGTCGATCTGGTGCTGCGGAAGTTAGAAGGCAGGACATTTAAGCCGTGCGAAACGGCTGAAAAGGGGCCTTCTCCTGCCCAAAAGGCGGGGGAGGGGGACCTGCGCGCGCGCATAGAGCGAGCCGTAAAGGACGAGATGGCCAATAGCTTGAATGACCTGCTTATCCGCCGCCTCCAGCTCGCTAATAGTCGTTCGCTCGGCCTGTCGGAACTCGAAGAATCGGCCAATGTTATGGCCGGGCTTTTGGGCTGGACCCTGGCCCAAAAGGAATCCGAAATCAGGGCCTATAGTGAAGAGATAAGAAAGAATACGTCATGCCTGTCATAGACAGGAATCCGGAATCCCCCTAAAAAAGCAAATATTTCCTCTTGAAAATCCATCAATAAATGGTATCCTGAGTTGACCTCGAAACGTGTCTAAAAATATGAAAAAATCCACTATATTATTAATCGCTATTTTGTTAATGAGCCCTGCGGCGGCAAGCGCCAATCTGCTGACCAACCCGGGATTTGAGACGGGTAATTTCAGCGGGTGGACTCCCTATGCTTATAGCTCTGAAAATGTATCAAGCGCAAACCCTCACACGGGCCAGTATGAGGCAAGAATATATAACAATGGATGGATAACCCAAACCGTCAATTTAACGCCGAATACCGCCTACAAACTGTCTTCATACCTGTATATGCCGCAAGACGGTGGTGACGCGTCGATCTCCATAACTTTTTATAATTCTACCGGCACGACTTCCTTCCAGCAGGAGCGTTCATGGGTGCGGATCCCCGGCAATCAGCAATACGATAAGATAGAAACGGACTGGTTAACCGCCCCGGATTATACCGCTTATGCCAAGGTGCGCTGCTCGGTCGATTCAGCCGGCAGCTATATCGACTTCGATGACGTCAGCCTCGACGTTATTCCCGAACCGAGCTCACTCCTACTGTTACTCTCCGGCCTGACAGGATTATCCGGTTTGTGCTTTAAGAAAAGGACGTAGATCCCGCCTCGTTTAAAATTGACTGACCCTCCCCAAGGGTGTATCATATCCACGTACTCCAAATTAATTTGTTTTGCGGTTTTCTAACGTTTCGCACAAAATAAAAGGAGACGACGGGATGAAGAAGTTTCTTTCAGCGATTGCGGCCTTATCAATGGTCTGTTTGCTTTCGGCGCCGGCGTTTGCGTCCAACGGCCAGTGGATTTCCGTTACTGGCGGCAACTGGAGTACTCCTGGCAATTGGAATACCGGCCCCGGCCCTGCTCCCGGCACAGCGCAGGACGATACCATTTTCTTGGAAACCACCCCTACCACCACGACAACCGTTACCATTGACGGCGGCGTCATGTCACGTATGGCGGGTGTCCTCAATATCGGTTCCAACGGCGGGGGGTCATACACTCTCCAGGCCAACGGGGGCGGAACGTTGACTTTTTCCAGCCTCGGGGGTACGTCCACACTCAACCAAGTGTCCTGGTCGACCGCGGACAATTTTATTTCCGCGCCTCTTTTACTTGATAACTCACTGGATATAGCAAACGCGTCCGATGCTCTCTTGACGGTTTCCGGCAGCATTACGGCCAACGCGGCGGGCGTGAACACTATTACTAATAAAGGCGCCGGTAACGGCGGAGTTACCCTCAGCGGAATTATTGCCAACGGCGGCGGGGGTACTGTGGCGATAAACCAGGACAGCGATACCAGCGAGCTGACGCTCTCAGGCGCCAACACCTACACAGGCGCCACTACGGTCACAGCCGGAACGCTTAAAGCAGCCGGAGCGGGAACTAATGCATTCGGTACCGGATCCGCGGTGACTGTAGCGTCAAACGCGATACTGGATGTTAATGGCACCCGCGAGACCATAGGTTCACTTGCCGGGGCAGGTACGGTAACCAATAATGCCTTTGGGACAGCCGTGACCTTGACCGTGGGCTCCAATAACACCTCTACGACATTCTCAGGAGTTATCAAGGACGGCGTGAGCGCGTTATTCTTTACCAAGTCCGGCGCCGGCACGCTGACTTTGAGCAATGCCAACACCTATGGAGGAGACACCAATATAAACGCAGGAACAGTGGTTGCCGGCAATGCCAACGCCCTCGGAAACGGATCGGCTGTTACGGTTGCAAACGGCGCCACACTTGATGTCGGCACTACGAATGTTACCGTTAATGCCGTCTATACCCAGCAGGCTGGCTCAAATCTCAATCTGACTATCGCGAGCCCGTCATCTTCAGGCAAAATAACATCCAACGCTGATGCGGTCGTATCCGCGGCGAGCAATGTCAATGTGACGGTCGCGAGCAGTTCCTATATTCCAAATAAGACCACATATACAATAATAGACGGCGCGGCAGGCGCCGGTGTAAACGTTCCGGGCACGATCACATCAAGTGATCCCCGCCTGAAGTTCTCAGCGATAAGCTCAAACGGCGACCTCTTCTTGATCGTAGACCGCTCCGGAACAGGTTTTTCCAGTTTATCAACGAATTCTAATGCGGCTTCCGCCGGCACGGTCCTTGATAATATCACAACCCCGTCAACTGACATGACGACCGTCTTAAATACACTCGAGGGATTGAGCAATTTACAAACGGCCTCAGCCCTTGATAGCGTCACCCCGGTCGTCGACAGCGGCGTTACCAACGTAAGCAATACCTCCATCATTCAGTTCATCGGGACCTCTACCGACAGGTTAGAGGGGCTTTTCGCCCAGGCGCATAACGAAGAGACCGGCGTATCAACCGGAAGCGAAGGACGCAAGGGTTTTGAGGCATGGGGCAGGGGCTTTGGCGAATACGCCCACCAGGACCCGCGCGGCCTAAGTAACGGCTACCACGCCACCATCTGGGGCACCGCCATAGGAGGGGACCTGCCGGTATTTAACGACAGGGTCCGCTTAGGCTTAAGCGGCGGCTATGCGGCATCCGACATCAATTCAAAAGACAACGGCGGCTCAACCGACATAGACAGCTACCAGGGCGCGCTCTACGGCGGCTTCATGGATCCCGAGAAGCCCTACTACATAAACGGCGCCTTCTCGTTCGCCTTCAACAACTACAAGAGCTCAAGGAACATAGCCGTCGGCGCCATAATGAGGACCGCCAATGCAGACTATGATGGCCGGCAGTACTCCGTATTGCTTGACGGAGGATATACCTTTAAGGCCGGCAAGAAACTCCGCATAACCCCGATAGCATCATTACAGTACCTGCGCCTGCACTTAGACGGCTATACCGAGACCAACGCCGGAGCCCTTAACCTCGCCGTCAACAGCCAGAGTTACGACATGCTCCAGTCCGGCCTCGGCATGAAGCTCGACCGTTCCTTCGAGGTCAACTACGGCACGATAATCCCCGAGATACACGCCAAGTGGCTGTATGATTTCATAAATGATAAGCAGGAGACGACCTCGACATTCTCAGGCGGCGGCGGCTCATTCGCAACCAACGGCTTTACCCCCGCCCGCAGCGCCTTAGACATCGGCGGACGCCTTGCCCTGGTCACGAAAGGCAACTGGAGCTTCGATGCCAACTACGACTTCGAATACAAGGAAGACTTCACTTCCCATACGGGATGGGCGGATATAAGGTACCAATTCTAGGATTGTTTCCCCGCATGCAAACCTTAGGGAGACGGATTCTTGAATAAGATCTTTGCTCGTATTAAGAAAGAGTTACTGCAGGTCCTGCCGACGTTTATATTCTTCCTTGTAATGTTCCAAATCATCGTCGTGACAAGGGCGCTGACACTCAAAGCCTACGGCATAACCACCCGTTCCACAGCCATTGCAGTGGTTGGGGCGCTCGTCGTAGCAAAGGCGGTCCGGATAGCCGATAAATTGCCTTTCCTCAATTTATACCCGGGAAAGCCGCTTGTGTGGAACGCTGTTTTGAAGACGGTCGTGTTTAGCATCGTCACATCTTTGTTCCTTTTCATCGAGGAACTGCTCCGCCAGTCGCACGAGTACGGCGGCATAGCTACCGGTTACGGGCATTTAAAAACCGATGTAGTCTGGCCCGCTTTTTGGTCGCAGGAAATATGGATCACAGTCCTGATCCTGTTTTACTGCGCAGTAATTGAACTTGCCCGCGTGATCGGCCCTACCAAGGTAAAAGAAATATTTTTTGGCGGGCTTAATCCGAAATGAGGATCTGGGATATAGCGCCCGGAAAGTTATGCCGCAACCATCTGCTGGGTGAGCACAGGGAACTTCACGCCATCTGGTCTGTCCTGACACGCAAAAAGAAAGGGTATTCCCGCCATCCGGAGACCTTAAGGTGGAAGGGCAGGTTAAAGGCGCTGTATTCAAGGCACAAGAAGCTCATAGCGGAGTTTAAAAGGCGGGGTTACAAGCATTACAGCCCTCTCGATGCGAGGCTGGCGATAGGGAAGGGGAGGCAGACGCGATTCGTTAATTCGGTTAGGGAGCAAGTTAAAATTTTGAGAAGGAAAAGCTGCGGCTGTAAGATTTAATCGGATGGCTAAGGCTGAAATCAGGCAGTGTCTGGCCGGCAGTCCTGATGCACGCAAGCCATAACTTTTACATCCAGTGGTTATTCGACCCGCTTACGACCGAAACAGGCCCAATGTCCAAGTATATGATAGGCGAATCCGGTATCGTTTTAACAGTGATCTTTATCGGATTGGCGTTGGTTTTTTGGAGTCAAAGAGGACGACTTCCTAGCGGAATAAAGTCAAAATAATCATAACCCTTTACAATTATAATGATTGCGGCGGGTTGTTGTTAGGAGTAGAATAAAGTCAGCGGAGTATTTCAAAGCGTTGAGACATTAGAAAAAATTGCCAAAGCACTCGGCGCGCCGAGAACGGAATTATTAAATAAAAATATGGGAACAAAATTTTTAAATAAAAACTTACATAAAGCAAATCTAGCCAAGAAAGATGAGTTTTACACCCAACTCGTTGATATTGAAAAAGAACTAAAGCACTACAAAGAACAATTTCGTGGCAAAGTTGTTTACTGTAATTGCGATGATCCATTCGAGAGTAATTTTTTTAAATATTTCGCTTCCAATTTTAACTCACTGAAACTAAAAAAGCTTATTACTACAAGCTATGTTAAATCGCCGATTGTCGGTGAACAGCTATTACTGTTTGAAGTAGAAGGGCTAAAGCCGTCAGGTAAAGAGCCTTTTAAAATCGAAATAAAAGAAGTGCCGGATGCCGACGGCAATGGCGCGATAAACCTTGACGACGTGGAGTATTTACTAAAGCATGACAAAAACACCGCAACCCCTCTGCGCGGTAACGGTGATTTCCGTAGTGATGAGTGCATCAAACTACTCAAGCAAGCCGATATTGTCGTAACCAATCCACCTTTTTCTTTGTTTCGCGAATATGTCGCTCAGCTTGTGGAATATGATAAAAAGTTTTTGATTATTGGTAACTTGAACTCAATTACTTATAAGGAAGTTTTTAAGTTAGTTAAGAAAAATAAATTGTGGCTCGGTTATAACAATGGTGCAAAAACTTATCTAGTGCCAGATAATTATGAGCAAAATAACATTTTTGTCGGCGAGGATGGGAAAAAATATGCTAAAATGGGCAATACTGGGTGGTATACAAATCTTGATATCAGCAAACGCCAGGAATCGTTGATTCTTTACAAAAAGTATACTCCGGAAGAATACCCAAAGTATGATAACTACAATGCTATTGAGGTATCAAAAGTCGTAGAAATTCCAAAGGATTATTATGGGATAATAGGTGTGCCCGTAACTTTTCTAGATAAATATAATCCTAAGCAATTCGAAATTTTAGGAATTACGGATAGAGATCCAGACAACAATTACCGAACCAAAATGTATACTCGGGAAGATTCACCAAAATATAATGATTTAAACAGACGTGCTGCGATAAGGATAAATAACAACCTTAAACCAGTCTATGCGCGCCTCTTAATTAAAAGTAAAAAATAATATGAAAATTGAACTACACAAAATTCAAATTCGTAAAGTGATAGCGGGCTACAAAGATAGCGCAGAAGAAGGCGTTGTCGCTTATAGCGGTAAGCTTGACATCCGGCCAAAATATCAACGCGAGTTTGTATACAAGGAGAAGCAACGTAATGCCGTGATAGAAACAATCAAAAACAGCTTTCCGCTGAATGTGATGTATTGGATGATTAGAGAAGATGGCGGTTATGAAATGTTGGACGGCCAACAACGCACTATTAGCATAGGGCAATATGTTAGTGGAGATTTTTCGTTGAACGACCGCTTTTTTCATAATCTAACGAAAGAGGAGCAGGATAAAATTTTTGATTATGAACTAATGATTTATTTTTGTGAAGGTACGGACAAGGAGCGGTTGGACTGGTTTAGGGTTATTAACACTTACGGCGAAAAAGTGAATGACCAGGAAATCCGTAACGCAGTTTATACCGGGCCGTGGTTGAGCGACGCTAAACTGAAATTTAGCAAATCAAATTGTGCGGCGTATCTGTTGGCAAATGACGGAGGGCAATTATTAAGCGGGTCACCAATACGGCAAGAGTATTTAGAAACCGCGCTTTCATGGATCAACGACGGTAAGATAGAAGATTATATGGCTAAACATCAGCATGATCAAAATGCTGAAAAATTGTGGCAATATTTTCAAGATGTGATTGCATGGGTGCGAAAGATTTTTACAAATTATCGACGAGAGATGAGTGACGTGAGGTGGGGCGAGCTGTATAACGAGTTCAAAGGCAAGAAATTGAACGCTAACAAAGTTGAGGTCGAGATTAAAGAGTTAATGCAGGATGAAGATGTAACAAAAAAATCTGGAATTTATCCGTATGTTTTAACGCGAAATGAAAAATTCTTAAATATTCGTGCATTTACAGATAAACAAAAAAGAGAAGCATACGAAAGGCAAAAAGGTAAATGCGTAAAATGCAAGAAACACTTTGAGATAGAAGAAATGGAAGCCGATCATATAAAACCCTGGTATGAAGGTGGAAAGACTGTTGCAGGGAACTGCCAAATGTTGTGCAAACAAGATAACCGAACCAAATCTGATAAATAGTGATAAATAGGGGACGTGTCAAAAAGGGACAGGTTATAATGGATAAAATTATCGGCCAAGCGGGTAATCTAAACGATTTGGTAGCTTATCAGGAAGGCTCGGTCGTAAGCAAGGAGATAATAAAAAAGGACATAGGTACGGTGACCCTTTTTGCCTTTGACAAGGGGCAGGGATTGAGCGAACACACCGCGCCGTTCGATGCCCTGGTTTATATCTTTGACGGCGAAGCAGAGATAATGATCTCCGGCGCGCTGCATCGTTTAAAGGCAGGCGAGATTATCGTAATGCCTGCTAATAAACCCCACGCGCTAAAAGCAATAGAGCGTTTCAAAATGATGCTGGTGATGGTTAGGGCTTGAAGAGAAAAACCTTCAAAATAATCATAACCCTCTGCAATTATAAATGTTGCAGAGGGTTTTTGTTAGGAGTAAAATAAAATTCTAGGAGTCTTCATGGTGATAACTCCCCAAATTATAAGATTAAAGAATAATGATTATAAATATAAAATACATTCAAAAATATGTTTTCCCCAGATAAAGTAAAAAAATATATTTTATCAGATAATGATGCTTTAAAAGACGAACTTGTTAAAGCAGGTTTATATATAATGGCTTACGAAACATTCAAGAATAATATTATTGATAGCGTCAGAGTCTTTTATTGGGACGGCGTTAAGGATGGTAAAGAACAATATGCGAATGAATATAAGGTTAGATATAGCGGCAAAAGATGCTTTGAAAAGAGTTGCCAATGGTTCGTTAAAATGAAGGTCCTGAGCAAAGACGATTTAAACTTAATAAAGTTCTTTACAGATTTAAGAAATGATATAGCACATAGGTTTTTGAAAAATATTTGTGACGATAAGTTTGAAAGCATTGCAAAAGAGTATATACAGATAATGATTAATATGAATTATAGAATTGATAACTGGTGGATTAGAGAAATTGAAATGACTACTAATCCAGAATCGATTCCAGAGAACGCAATACTTGAAGGCGCTGCTTCTGTTCCTACATATTTGTTAAGTTATATATATGACAAATATTTCAAGAATTAAATGGTAAAATATACTAATGATAGTTAGACTGGGTTAACGATGATACGACTCTATCAGGGATCAGGATCCGGAGAAGTTTCCTTTGTTGCTGAAGTTGATGATTCTAAATGGATCAAATGTAAGGCTGATGCGATAAAGTTATTACGTGCAAGAAATAAGAGGAAAGCAGCAGATGTTCTTGCAAAGATTCCTTTTGTTCTTAATGAAGGCACGAATGTTTTTGGAGATGAGTTTAGCTATCTTTCGGCTATTTGCGACTTAGATTTATATGTTAAATTAGCAAAAGAAGAAAGGACCTCAAAAGCGCATAAATATGCAGAAATTGCAAATACGATAACAGAAATAGGCCCATATATTCGATTCATTGTAGTTGAATTAAATGTGAATGAAGAAGAGGAAAAGATGGTAGCTAGGCCTCACTTAACTGCTACAGCAGAAATAGTTAAGGAAGCGTTGGCTGATTCCGAGCAATTACTACGAACTCGACCTCTTCCAAGCGCAGTAGATCGGCTTCATACGGCATTTCACGGTTATCTTCTCGAGCAGTGCCGAAAAAATAATATAGCCCATAGTTCCGAAGATTCAATAACAGTTTTATTTAAACAACTTCGCCAATTGCATCCGAGGCTTAAAGGAGAAGCAATAGAGCATGAAGAAATTGACAGAATATGTAAAGCATTAGCTATAATTATTGATTCTTTGAATCCTATTAGGAATCAACATAGTAGAGCTCATCCTAATGAAGATATAATCGGCGACGATGAATCGCTATTAGTGATAAACAGCATACGTTCGCTATTTCATTATTTAAATGCTAAATTGTAATCATTGCGCTTAGCTATTTTTATTCCTGAATTATAGCTAAATTCAAATCGGGAGCGGATTTATTAAAATTATGAATAAGTTGCCTGATCCGGTTGGTAAACAAATAGAGGTACTTTATCTTCCCGCAGAGGGACACGTTGTTGTTCTTGGCACTGCAGGAAGCGGTAAGACTACATTAGCCATCTTGCGAGCGGTTTATCTCGCCAATCCTTCTACTGAACACGGTGGAAGGACATTGCTGGTTACATTCAATAAGGCGTTGGTAACATATTTGAAATATCTATGCGCAAAAGAGCTTCAAAGCGTTAGGATTGAAAACTATCATACTTTTGCTAGAGGATATTTAAATTCACGTGGTAAAATGAGAGCAAATACAATTCTGGATAATCGAGAGCCAATTGTTGCGCAGGCAATTCAAAATGTTAGTCGAAATTATCGGGAAAACTTATTTTTTAACCGATCGGTTCAATTCTTTTCGGAAGAAATCGGATGGATTTCTCGGCACGGTATTGTTAAAGAAGAACAATATGTTGATGCGGAACGTATTGGCCAGTTGAGTCGATTAGACAAAAAGAACCGCCCTGTAATGTTTAAAGTCTATTCAGAATATCTAAAAATAAGAAGTGCCCAAGGGAAAGATTATGACTGGGATGATATAGCTACCCATGTTTTACGAGAATTTATTCAAGATGATTCGGAAAGACTTTATAGACATGTAGTGATCGATGAAGGTCAGGATTTTTCACCTGAAATGTTGCGTAGTCTTGCTGCCGCAATTCCTAAAGATGGTTCCCTCACTTTATTTGGCGACATGGCTCAACAGATTTATGGACAAAGAATGACATGGAAGTCGGCAGGTTTGGCAATTAGTAAGCCTTGGAAATTTATCCAGAATTATCGTAATACGAGGGAGATTGCTCGATTAGGTTTAGCAATTTCAAAGATGCCATATTTTGCTGATATTCCCGACATGGTCGAACCTTCACAACCACAAGCACAGGGAGCTTTACCAACACTAGTCAGGTGTCGAAATAAAAAAGAAGAGATTAGCGTAGTTATGAGTTTAGTAAATGCCGACAGCAAAACGAAAAACGTAGCAATTCTTTTGAAGAATCGAGAGCAAGAAAGTTATTTTAAGTCACAATTACCTGGTACAGCGGTGCGTCTTCACCGAGACATGAAAACTTGGATAACCACTCCGGGGGTTCGTTATGGGACGTACAATTCAGCGAAGGGACTCGAATTTGATAAGGTAATCATTCCATTTTTATCGGAAGACAATTTACCCGATTCTGGTAATGTCGCCACCTATGGCTCAGATGCTTATGATGGTAAACGTTTATATGTGGCAGTTACTCGCGCAAAAAAAGAATTAGCACTAATTTATTCCGGAGAAAAGACACGCCTGTTGCCTCCAGATGCAACGCTTTATAAGGAGGTTTCTGCATGAGTAACGGATTCAATAGCATAAAAAAAGAATGCGGAAAAAAAGGAATATCCCGTCTTTGTCATTTTACGTCGTCTCGTAATTTGGGTTTTATCTTGAAAGGTGAAAAAGGAATATTAGCAACTAGGCACCTTGAAGAAGATGAAAGGGCCTTGTTCATACCAACAGATTTAAAACGTTTAGATGGACATAAAAACCATATTTGTTGTTCAATAGAATACCCGAATCCATGGTTTTTTTCATCAGCTCGCTCGAAGGAGGCTCTTTTCAAGGATTGGGTTGTTTTGCTTATTAAACCAGACTATCTTTGGGAAGAGAAAACGCTGTTTTGCCCTTGCAATGCGGCTGCTAGTTATGGTAATAGGATTAAATCTGGAATAACTGGTTTTCTAGATCTTTTTCAAGCTGAAGTTTCTGGTAGCCAAGGAAAACGGTATACAAGAACTTCTACACATCTTTTGTGTTGTCCAACAGATAATCAGGCGGAAGTATTAGTTCTAGATTGTATTCAATTGTCTGATATTTTTGGCGTAATAGTAAGAGATAGGACTCAGGCGAAGAATGAAATTTTAAGATTGAAGATGTCAAATATAGATCAGATTCCTGATATTTTCGTTTCCTTAAAGATGTTTGATAAATATGGCTTAAGTGAAGCAATTAGTTCCGGTGTAAAACCAACAGAAAAAATATTTCGGAGGTAACTATGAGTGATAAAATGCAGAATGATCTACTAAGGCATAAAGCAGTCGGTGCTATTTTGGGAGCTGCATATGGTGATGCCCTCGGATGGCCAAATGAATTTATCAACAAGAACTTATCTCAAAATAAAGAAGCTGAAATTACTCTTAATTTGACATCCTGGACTCGCCGATCCGGAGAACGGTATTATCCTTTTGAAGAACGGATAAATAAGGGGAGCTACAGTGATGATACGCAACTTATTCTTGCTGTAGCTCGCTCACTTCTTTCTGGTATTAATTGGTTTGGTCAGTGGTCGGAGGTAGAGTTGCCCTTATGGACGCTTTATGCACGAGGCGGTGGAGGAGCAACGAAACGTGCGGCAGATGCCTGTTTAGATGGATACCTGCCTTGGATCAAGCCATCTTCTGATGAATTAAAACGATACTTTAATGCCGGAGGAAATGGTGTCGCTATGCGTGTTCTACCTCATGCAATTTTTCATAAGGATAGTAAATCTTTTGAAGAAGTGGCTGAAAGTATATTCCTTGACGGTATTGTAACTCACGGACATCCTAGGGCATTGTTGGGAGCTCTTGCTTATGGGTATGCACTCTGGCGGGCATTACATGCTCCAATAGATCTTGGTTATGGACAAATTATTCAAGAGATGTTGGATGGGAGGGATATATGGTTAAAGCTACCAACGTTAAATGAAAAATACGCTCAATGGATAGAAATTGCTAATAAGCATAACGAGAATGATTATCTTCGATTATGGAGAGATGTTGGTAATGAATCGATCAGTCTAATTGAACGCTGTAAAGCTGAAATAGATAAAGGCGCGCTTGCTGTAGATGATAAGTTGCTTTCGGATGTGGGTGCTGTAAAATCAAAATTTACTGGGGCTGGTACTGTTTCTATGGCCGTTGCGATTTATTTTGCTTCACGCTACGCAATTGATCCTTTACATGGGATAGTGAAACCGGCGTTTGCTGGAGGCACAGATACCGATACTATTGCTTCCATGACTGGAGGATTATTAGGTTTAATTGCGGGTGATTTATGGCTTTCGAATATACGCAAAGATATCCAGGATGCAGATTATCTGGGATCTGTAGCAGAAGCACTTTTATTAAAAAACGAAAGAAAAGAACAGAATATTTCTCATATTCCCGTTAGACGTAGAACTATTATGGAGCTAAGGGGGTATATTTTTAAAGAAACAGGAGGCAGTAAAATCGCTATGCCCGATAAACGAGTAGGCACAGTGGAAGTGTTACCAGATCAATATAGCAAAAATGACCGTTATCGGGTTCAATTGCGCAAAATTAGTTTCGAGGATGGTCAAAGTATTTTCTTACATAAAATAACAAGGGAAAAATTTTCTTCCTTCAAAGTCCAGGGAAAAGATAAAATTATAGTTAAGAGTATTAATACGAATGTTTTTTTAGGTATCAAAAGCGGCATAAAAATTCCCGTCAAATCTCTTTCTGGTTCAAAGGCATTTTATAGAGATCTCATAGGATTGCATGTTATCCAAAGTTCTCAGGATATAGTGGTTTTTGAAGAGAAAGTCGTCCTTGTGCAATCGAAATATTTATCAAATTTGACGCCTAATATGTCAACTTGTTCGATACTCTATTTTGAAGTAAATGACTTAGAAAAATACTTTACGAAATTGAAGACGGCAAACAAAAAAATTATCACAATGATTACAAAAGACGAAGGGACGGGACACCCCTTTTTCCGCGTTATTGATCCCGATGGTAACATTATAGAAATTTCGCAGTAGATTATAAAAAGAAGTCTTTTCTGGAAAGCAAGTTAACCAAAAATTCTATATATACTATCCTTTTTATCTTGATGAGCCCCGCTTTAGAGCCGTACCATTCCCGGATAAGCTGTATACGGAGAGTCTTTCTGTCGCTCAATATTTTTGCCTTTCCATGGACATCTCTCAACTTATTGTCTCGCGGATCTTAGTAATTGACACCCACACAAATGTGTGGTATATTCCTGCCTATGAAACCCCAAGTGGAATTAACTGCCAAACAAGAGAAGGTCCTGAAATTTATCCGCGAGAGAGTGGGGGAGAACCTGCCTCCAACCATAAGGGAGATAGCAGGGGAGATGGGCTTCGCGTCGACCGGAACAGTAAGGGATTATCTCGAAGCACTTCATAAAAAGGGTTATCTAACCCGGACAGGAGGGAAGTCTAGAGGTATTGCATTAGTCGGCAGTATTGCGGCCGGGGAGCCAAAATTGGCCTATGAAGATATCGAGGGCTATGTCGAGATCCCCCGGGAGAATACCTTTGCCTTGAAAGTCAAAGGCGAAAGTATGATCGAGGCAGGGATCATGGATGGCGACATAGCGGTCATCAGGAAACAGAAGACGGCTGATAACGGCGACATCATCGCCGCGTTGCTGGATAATAACGAAGTTACCTTAAAGAGGTTGAAGCGTGGCGCCGGCAGGTTTTTCCTGGAGGCGGCGAACAGCAAGTATCCTCCGATACATAAAGATTTCAGCATCATAGGAAAGCTCGTAAACATAGTAAGAAAGTATTGAGAAAGATCTTCCATAAAACAACTTGACAGGAAAAAGGACCTGTGATATAGTTCTATCACTATGGAACAATCGAACTATTCAAAGATGTTCAAGGCGCTTTCGAGCGAGCAGCGGCTCAAGATCTTTATGATGATCTATAAGCAGTGCTGCGCCCCGGCGGACCAGCAGGGGGGATCGGAATTTAAGGCAGGAGGGGATAAGTTGTGCTGCGCCGGCGCGACAAAGGTCATAAAGAAGGCCTTTTCGCATGCCTGCGATTGCATGAAGCTGTCGCGGTCAACGATCTCGCATCATTTTAAGGAGCTCCAGAACGCCGGCCTGATAACATGTGAACGCGAAGGCCGGACGTACCGCTGCAAAGTTAACGATCAGGCCGTAAAGGCCATAAGGGATTTCCTGAAGTAATTTTTTTTTGATGAATAAGTTCGATGGCCATCGAATTATATGATCGGGAAAGGAGGTGAAATAAATGAAAGGTTGCTGCTCGGTTAAGAAGACTAAAGAAGGCGTCCAGGTTGAGGTAAAGTCAAAGGACCCGAAGAAAGCTGAATCAGCCTTGAAGGCGCTGGCAAAGGCCTGCAAGAGCTTTTGCGGTTGCTGCAAGTAAGGGGTAATTCAGTAAAGAATGCCCGGAATAGGGCCAACCAGGCGCAAATTCCGGGCATTTCTTATGCCATAACCAACATGAAAACCGCCTCATAAACCAACCAATAGGGACAAATACCCGGTGAAAGGAAATACTTATACACAGCTTGTTCCGTGTGCTCCTGTACTTAACATAAGATATATTATAGGACGTTGCCTGCAAGAGGAAAACAGCCGTCTTTTATCGTTCTGGATGGTTATCAGCATGCCGCGGATTGTGTAATTTTGGTTACTTTTGCCTTCGGGAAAGGATCTTTATCATCTGCTTGTGGATCTTGCCGTTCGTTGCCAGGATCTTATTGGAATTATGGCAGTATTGTTTTCCGGTAAAATCAGTCACCTCTCCCCCGGCTTCTTTTACTATTAGCCAACCCGCTGCGGTGTCCCATGGGAAAAGGTCCAATTCCCAGAATCCTTCAAGCCTTCCGCAGGCCACATAACACAGGTCAAGGCTTGCGCAGCCGGCCCTGCGTAGGGCTTGCGAGGACATTAGAAAATGCCTGAAATGGACAAGATTCTCTTCCATGCTCTTTCCCAGCTTATAGGAAAACCCTGTCATGAGCAGGCTTTTTTTAAGGTATTTCTGGGTGCTCACTTTAATGGATTTTCCGTTAAGGAAGGCGCCCTTGCCTTTTTCCGCGTAAAAAAACTCGTTATGTTCGGGGTTATATACTATCCCAAGGATGGGTTTTCCTGCCTTTTCCAGGGCCACGGATATGGCATAAAAAGGGAAACCATGGGCGAAATTCGTGGTGCCATCGATCGGATCTATCACCCATGCCAGGCCGGGACCATAGTCGATCTTGCCTGATTCCTCGGACAAGACGCCTATTTCCGGGAATGCGCTGCGAAGGGATCCTATCAGGATATCCTCTACCTCGTGATCAACGTTTGTTACGAGGTTTATGGCCCCCTTGTAGGATATTTTCTTGATCTTCCTGCTGTTATCCTTCAGGTATTTTCCGGCCTTGAGGACTATGCGGCAGGCAGGCTGCGCCAGCTTTGAGATCTTATTATTGACCGGGTGGCTAATCAAAGGATTTCAGCGCTTCGCTTTCGGTGGGATATATCTCAAATACCTTGTCAAGGTCGGTTACCCTGAACACCTCCTTGACCTTGTCCCTTAATTCGCAGAGCTTCAGCTTGCCGCCTTTATCCTTGGTGAGTTTCAGCAGGTAGACCATCCCGGCAAGCACCAGGGATGAGATGAAATCGAGGTTCTTGAAATTAAGGATGACATCCTTAGAATCCTTTTCGAGGATCTCGGCAACGGCTATCTGCCCGTTTTTACGGACAGAGAAAAAGCCAGCCATGCCGATTACTTCTTCGGGCCCCTGTGGGCTTTGCCGGACATGCGTTTCTTCCTTCTCTTGTTCCTAAGTCCTTTTGGAACTGCCATTGCTTTTCTCCTTGTTTTCGTTTAGGGGTTTAAGCCCTATCTTGTTAGCGATATCCGCAACTTCATCGATCGACACGTCATCGAGAGATTTGCCGCGCTTCTTCAGTTGCTCGTTGAATTTTACGGCTTTTTCCCTCATTACTTCATGGGTCACCTTTGACCCGCCGTAAAGCCTGTAGTTATCGCCTACCGTTATCCTTTTCCGGCCGTCATCGCAATCGAACCCGAGCCCCATCAGCGCGCTTTTGACCTTCTCCCTGCCGCTCATAAAGACGCGGGCCTGCTTTTTAAATATGAGACCAGCTCGTTCTTGTGTTTCGCGTCCGGTTCCACGAATTCCACTCCGGCTACGAATGTCCTCTTGCCGTTGCCGTCTAACCTTTCGGGCCCGCTACGGTCCTCGCACCAGGCCACGCGCCCTTTCATCTTGACGCTATCTTTCCTGCCGGGAAGCGATATCTCCATATCCACCAGCGAGTTCCTGGGAAGTATTTCGTATAAAAGCATCGCAATGCCAGTTTGGCTGATATTCTTGCTGTTTGTGCGGAGATTAGCAGGTGAGGATCTCAGGACGCTGTATTTTACATCTAATTCCGCGTCAAAACGCTCGGATCTTCTTCTTTCGGGGCCGCCGGAATAATAGCCTTCTACCTTCCCGTGCGGGGCAAATCTGTCTGTTATGTCCCTTTCTTCCCTTGAAGAAAGCACATATATTACAAATAGTACGGCGGCTGCAAGTATCGAGATAAGTATTATAGACATTTTATATAAGTATATACAAAATATGGCGGCATGTCAACACGGACGGTCACACATTCCACTGTTGCGACTCGTAATCGTCCGACGGGAGTGTTATCTGGATCGCGCCGAATTCGGGGCAGTGTTCGATCGCCGCGCCCGACCGGTCTATAGTAGCTATAAGTTTAAGCGTTTCTCCCCTCGCCGCCTCGATGTCATCGAATTTTACCGCTATTTCAAGTATCCTGTCAAATGCCGAGGTGCAGCATTTTTTGACGGCGGACCACGATTCATCATCGGAAAGCCTGGATATGATATATTCAAGGGGCATATTGTTTGACAGCGCCGGCACGGATATCTTCAGGCCCTTATTGATCAGCAATATGCTCAACCCAAGCGCGCCGTTACCGTTGCTCTGTGAAAGGTCGAACCTGAAAAACAGAGTGTCTTTGTTAAATCCGAAATAAAGCTGTTTCAGTATGGTCTCCGACTGGTGCATCGTCCCTCCGCGCTTGCTCACATCCACGAGCCCGGAGTTGACCCATTCGAAGTAGTTGGTGTCCCTGCCGTCTATTACGGGGTTCATGAAGCCCGCCGGTTCCCTGGCTATCCTGGCTTTCTTTGCCCGTATCGGTATTGACAGGTATTCGGGAGGTGTCTTCCCTATGAACGAGTAGACATTGGAAAGGTGCATCCTGAAAAGGCGGTCAAATTCATCATCGTTGGCCGAGGAGTTGTCCTCGCCGTACCACCAGTTCCAGTCGCTGCCTTCCGCAATGAATATCTCCTTCCAGGCATTGCCCAGTGCGGCCTGATCGGGCTGGGTTTTTTCGAAATCCTTAAGCATCTCCCTGGTCTCAAAAAGGTATTCCCATGCCTTGTTCTTTTCCTCATGCCCTATCCATATATTGAAATTCCCGTTGATCCATGAGCCCGGGTGGATCCTTTCAAGCCTTGATTGCGATGGGAACTGCTCGAGATAGCCGGAGACGGTCGTTGTCCTCAGGCCCGGGTCATTCTGGATGCCCCTGTAGAGGCACCTGAGGAAGTCACGCCCGTCGTTCGGATAGAATTCCCAGGCGTTCTCGCCGTCCAGTATTACCGGGACGAGGTACGGAGTTTTGGATCTCGGAAGTTTATCCTTGATGGCATGGAGTTTGCCTATGAAATCGGCTGCGGCGTTTTCCGGCGGCCAGCTCTGGTAAACGAATCCTATCGCGTCGGAAAGCGTCCTATCCCTGAATATCAGCGATAGGCCCTCTTTCTGCGTGTTCGCGGAGTAAGGCCTGTAGAGCGCCTCCGGCGTTCTCTGCCTTTGAAGTGACCGGAAAAGTACCTCCTCGTCGGTAGCCGCCCATTTTAAACCGGCTTCGCTTATGATGCCGACAGCCTGGTCGCTCACGGACCCCTCGGAAGGCCACATTCCGCGCGGCGGCCTCCCGAACCTGTCTTCATAATACCTTACGGCCGATTCGACCTGTTTCTTGGCGTCCTCCGGATGGCGGAAAGTCGTCTTTGGCAGCACGATCTCGGGATAGGAAGTTTTCGCTATATCCGTATCGCATAACAGCGGCAGGATCGGGTGGAAATACGGGGACACCGAGACCTCTATAATGCCCTCATCCTGCAATTTCCTGTAAGCCGGGATAATAGCCCTCATTATCTCCATCTGCTTATCAAGCACAACGGCCTTGTCCTCGTCGGTATAGTACTTCCCCTTTTTCGATAATGCCTTGAGTTCCGCGTCTTTTTCCCTGAAGAAGGGGTCGATCCAGGACAGGTTGAAAAGCACCTGCAGGTCCGTATAGTCCTGCGGCGTAAAGCGTTTTGCCGCAGCCGCGGCCTCATCGCGCGAAAAATGCTTCCCCCTCTTTACGAGCAAGTCGTAATAGCGCGGGAAAGGCTTTATCATCGTGTCCCAGTTAGCCATGAAGAAATTCCGGAGTATGAATAATTTGTCGGCCTCCGTAAGCTCTTTCGCGGGTTTTATCGTGAGCTCGAACGGCAGGTCCTTCCTGGACCCCGGGCTTGAAAGGTCCTCTATCTGCTCCAACAGGGACGGGACCATATTGAAAGTCTGGTGTATGCCCGGATGATCCCGGAGCATCAGCGCCATGTCCAGGTAATCTTTTACGGCATGCAGCCTGACCCATGGCATCGAGATCTCTCCGGTCAGCGGGTTCCTGTAATATGGCTGGTGCATGTGCCAAACAAACGCTATATGCAGCTGGTCTTCGGACATTACCTGATCCTGTTTGAGATGAGCCCGAGCGTCTTCCTGCTTCCGTAAGGCGTGTAAGCGAGCAGGTACCCGTGGTTCTTATTGGAGCTTATGTAGTCCCTATATGCGCTAAGGTCTATTATGCAGAATACCCTTTCCTTTGAGAGCAGGTATTCGTTAAGCTTATCGTTGCCGTCAAGCTCGTTTATATGGCCGCGTCCGCAGTAGTAGATCCAGTATACGGGGTTTATCCTGAATGTGGACAGCCTGCCATCCGGGCCGATGGCCTCCCTTATCTCGGATGAGAGGTACTTCGGCGACTTGAGCCTGTCGATATGGGGCATTACAAATAATGAGACGGAGGCGCTCAGCGCGATGATCGCCGCAACGGAGATCATCAAAGGTTTTAAGGGCTTCCGTTCATGGTCCCAGTAATATGCTATAGCGATGGCGGCAGCAGGATACATCGGCAATATATACAGTATGTTCTTTGATCTCGATGTCGTAAAGAAGATGAATATGGATAAGGCCCAGCATGCGAGGAGCTTGGCGCGGCCGTCAGCCCGGTTCTTTACGAGGAAGAAACAGGCCGCGGGCAATAGGATTATCCACGGCAGAAACCCGCCTGGGAACGCGTAAAAATAGTAATACAGGGGTTCCTTATGGTCGAACGCCT
>Ga0265297_10004742_pt1 | contig 21724 bp, 56 predicted proteins | sample Munlanlwell13791_FD_192502 | JGI IMG/M metagenome (GOLD analysis project Ga0265297, IMG submission 192502) | Leachate microbial communities from a municipal landfill in Southern Ontario, Canada - Leachate well 137-91 | ecosystem: Engineered > Solid waste > Landfill > Unclassified | place... | reverse complement strand
ACTAAAGGAAATTATCAAAAATAAACAAGTTGTTTTATACTCTGGAGTTAACAAACATCGTATCCAATGTTATGAAACTGTGAAATTACACCCAGAAGTCATCAAAAATTTAGAGACAATTGGGTAACTCTCCCCTCTTTTTGATACTCTTTCTTTATACTGACATAAACTATAAAACCTTAAAATCATGCCATATATTACAACAGAAGCGGTAAAGAAAAAAAGAGAAACATTAAAAAGGGAATTCCCAAAAGTAAAATTCTCGGTAACTCGTGAGCATGGAAGTTCAATCCGAGTAGTTATTTTGGAAGCTCCTTTTGATATTAAGAAAGACAAAGAAGACGTAAATTATTATTACATAAAAGAACATTATAAAGACTCTCCCGAAGTTATGAAATTTCTCTTAAGAGTTAAAGAAATAATAGATGAAGGTAACTATACAGAAGTATATGACGGAGATTATGGTGCAGTTCCAAGCTTTTATATTCATATTGAATTTGGCAGATGGGATAGGCCATATAAAAAAGTAATTAAATAAAATATTTCATAATTTGGTTTTTTGGTTTGAGGGGTGAGATTCCCCTCTTTTTTGTTTTAACATTCTTTATATAAGAAACTTTATATTATGATAATAACAGAAGATTTTTTCAACAAATTGGCTAGTGAACTGGATAAAAAATATTTTCCAGATTTAAAATATTATAGAGATAATGAGGATTGTGCTAAAATTCATTATGCAATTGAATTGTTCAATAATGGATGTTTGACCTATGATAAGTTAATTAAGAAAATTTCTTCTCATAGCAAAGATAGTTGTTTAAATATTCACAATATTGTATCAAAATACATTAAAGATTTTGAAGGCTATAATTATAAAATAATATGAAAATTTTTTATACGCAGGACAATATTGGAAAAGCAAAATATACTGTTAGTTTTCACAATGGTATTGATAAAAATAAAGACGGTAGTGATTTTTTTGCTATTGCTATTTTTCATAATAAGAAAAAGCGTAAAACATTCATAGATAATTTAAAAAAGCAAAATTATATTGAAAAATAATCATATTTAAAATGAAACAAAAAGCGCAAACCAAAGCAAGTGCAATTAAATTGAAAAAACAAATGATTGCAGAAGGCAAAACTTGCATTGATATTTATAAATTTGCCACCAAAAGAAAATGGCAATATTTTATTGGCAATTGGTGGGAATGGCTGAGACAGATTAGCTAAAATTCGCCCTCTTTTTTCGCTATTTCCTTTATTTTTACATAAACCAAAGAAACAGTCCCATGAAAAACAATAATGGAAATATTTTAATTCACGGCAAAGAATTAACAAATGAACAAAAAGGAATGTTGAAATTCAATCTAATGAAAAACGAATCTGCTGTTAAATGTCACTCATTCTGGTTTAAAGATGGAAAACCGTCAACAGATGAAGGATTTTATTATCCTGTATGCCACTCTTTAAAATTCTTGCCATATTAAAAGAATTAATAAATCCCCAAACTAAAAACTTGGGGATTTGTTTTTTTAAATTTTTTTTGGTTTCTATTTTATCGTATACCAAAGATTTTAATAATTTATTTGCAATTCGCAAATCCCCTCTTTTTTCACTGTTTTCTTTATTTGCACATAAACCAAAAATTAAAATTATGAATAAGTTATTAAAAAAACACGGTTTTAATTCAGATATGCAATATTATCAAATGATAGTAATGTCTGTAATAAATGGGCAAATACAGCAAGCTAAAGAACAATTCAAGGCTATGCCAAAAAACAACAAAAGTTCATTTGTTTTTTCTATTTTAACAAATTGGGAGACATCCTTAAATAATGATGAAAAAAAGATGTTTTTTGATTTACTTTAATATTATTATATCATTCGTAAAAAACATTATACAACTAATTAAATAATATTATGAGAAAAGTATTTGTAGAATTAAAAGTAAAACTTGTTATTGAAGTCGAAGAAGGAGTTGAAATTTCAGAAGTCATAGGGGATATGGATTTTACATCGAGTACAGATAATTCTGAAATTGTAGATTCTAAAATTATTGAACATGAAATAATTGATTCAAAATAAGTCAGACAAAATAAAATAATTAATAAATCTCCAAACTAAAAACTTGGGGATTTATTTGCAATTCGCAAATTCCCTCTTTTTTCACCGTTTTCTTTATTTGCATATAAACCAAAAATTGAAATTATGAATAAAGATGCTTTAAATAAACTTGTAGTCATTTTAAAAGAAGATGGCAAAGCAGAAAGTTCAAAGGTCTTAGACCTAATAGCAACTGAAATTACAAATACTGTTGAGGCTTTTAATCTTGGCAGAGATTTACAAAGTATATACGAAAGAGTGATTGAAGAGTCTACCGTTTTAGACGTTTCTGAAGAAGAAATTTTAGAAACTATAAGAAGTGTAGAAATTAGATTATCTGATAATTAATCGCTTTAAAACTAAATAATAAAAATTGGCTTCCCTCTTTTTGAGGGAAGTTTCTTTATATCCATATAAACCAAACAAAATGAAAAAGTCATTAATAAAATACACAGATTGTTCAATTGCAGATGTAAGTATTGAAAACTTGTATACAAGCAGGAACAATGATAATCCCCACAAAGTATGTGCAATTTTCAAAAATAGTCCTCATCATTTTGACGTGATTTTGGATGGAAGAGATAACACTCCAGATTGCAAAATTTCCAGTTTTGGTGCAAACTTGTACTTTCGTACAAGAAACGGGATAAACAGGGAAAAATATGCAAATATTAAAGCCATTGCAAAAGCTGTAGAAAATGTCTCAAAAAAATATGAATTAGAATTGGATTATTTGGAGATATCAAAAGGAGAACCCCATACAATTTAAAAATTTTGCTTATATGAAAAAATATGTAATAGTGAAGGATGGGCTTGTATTTTGGGGCGCTATTACCCCAAAGCGAATAATAAGTGCATTTACAAACGAAAAAAGTCAGGCAGCTAAATTAACTTTCAAAGAAGCATTACGTGTTTCTAAAATACTTGACAATTCAAAAATTTTATCTATAAAAGACTTTGAAGAATATAAATTAAATGGGAATTAGTAAACAGATTCAATTATTTTTATAAACAAAGTTATGAATAAAGAATTTAGATTTTCAGATATAAACCTTATTAATGAATATAAGGGAAAAAGCAAAGGACTTTTTTTTATATTGCCAATAAAAGCATTTGGAAAAGATTGTACACGATTATATAAAATACTTGGGTTTGAAAAAAGTCTTGTTTACGCACAAAGAATAAATAAACGTACAGGAAAAGTCCCTGGTAATGCACCCATATTTGAAACTTTTGACTTTGATAAAATATTTAAATAAGGAACTCTCCCCTCTTTTCGGGGGAGTTTCTTTATTTTCATATAAACCAAAAATCAAAAGAAATGAAAAGAGAAATCCTAATTAAAGTAACAGCAATTGTAATTGCTTTTGTAATATTGGTATCTTTACTTGGGGGGTGGAATGCTGTTTTTTCAGCAGTTGGAGAATTTATAAAGTTTATAATTTTTTTGTTTTTTGTATATCTCATAGGATATGCAGTAATAAAATGGTGGAAACAATTTTAAAATTATTATATATGAATTCTTTATATGTAATTCCAACAAAAACAAGGACAAAAGAAGAGTATTCTTTTCATCTTGTAGGCACTGACATTGATTATTACTATAATTTATCTGAAAAGAAGTTCCAAATTAATAGGGGAGACAAAATTGTTAAACAATGGGAAAACAAGTCTTTATCTTTTGAAGAATTTGAAAATATTTGCAAACAAGGTTTTAAAACAATAATAAATAAACCTTGGAAAAGAAATTAAATTTTTTAATTATGAATAAGAATCAGGAACTCATTAATTCATTTAATCTTTCTTCGACAAGAGTAAAGAATGAAAATGAATTCTTTTACCATGTTATTAATACAGAAGTGGATATTAAATATAACATAAAAGAAGGTAAATTGGAATTCTTTTGTAATGGAGAAATAATTGAAAGCTTTGATGAAAAAATTGAATTCGATGAATTTGTATTTAAATGTAATTCAGCATTTAAGGGAGAAGTAAATTCGATAACAGTACAAAATTAAAGCTCTCCCTTCTTTTGAAAATAATTTACCTTATCTAATTAAATAAACAATTAAAATCATAAAACCATGATAAGATTATTTGTAGCAGGTGTAGTTATGTATATTATTATACTTATGGGAGTACACGCAATAAGCAACATCAGCCGTTCTGCAATTACCCCTCCAATAATAGAAATAAAGAAAAGGAGATAATTATGATAAGATTAGACCAATTGACAAAGATTGTCGAAGACAATGAAGTAAAAGAAAAACTTAGAATGGAAAAAGCTTCTTCAAAAGAAAAGGAAGATTTTGAACTTGAATTTAAAGCTTCTATTTATAATTTAGAGCAAAGGCTTATAATTGCCGCAGAACAAAATATTAGAAAATTAACAATAGCACATTTTTCTATTTCTAGGTCTGGAATATTTCAAACTGTTTCGAATGAGTTAATTTCTATGATAAGAAAATCTGGAAATGCTTATTGTGCATGGAGAGATAAAATTATTACTGAAAAAGATGTGATAAAAAACATGACAGGAAATTTAAAACGAGTTTACAAATATGCAGAAAGCCAAGGGTCAGATGCAGAATTTTTTAATTTAGATGAGGAAGGCAATGATTTAGATGAATAATTTTGTATCATAAAAAAGCAAAATTTTAGAACTCTCCCTTCTTTTTGGAGGGGATTTCTTTTATATATTTGTAAACCAAAAATAAAAATCATATGAAAGTAGGAGACTTAATAAAAGTTAAAACCCATTTTGGAAATAAACTTTGTGTTATTGACAAAATTGATGGATTAAAAGTCCATTTTGCAAACAAAAATTTTGGACTTGAAGTTGATAAAAGCTCAATAAGAAATTTAAGTATTTTATGGAGAAGTGCAAAGGTTGTATATAATTCATTTAATTAAAAACAAAAAATAAACTTAAAACTATGGCAAGCTATAGAATCGTATGGGAAATTGAATGCGTAGATGCTAAAAATCCCCAAAAAGCAGCAGAAATTGCAAAAGATTGTGTATCTAATGGAACCGCACAGCAATTTTATGTTCAAGATGAAAATACAGATGAATTGGTATCAGTCGATTTGTTAGAGCCAATTGACTCTCAAGTTACCGCAGTAACGGTATTTCACCCTATTATTCATTCTATTGGATAAAATATGAAACCTTATACAGAAATGATTAAAGATGGAGAAAGAATGGCTAAATTAGAAATAAAGCCAGATGTACCTATAGAGGTTACTAAAGACCAGTACAAAGCAATAAAAGAGAATTTATCTGGAGCAGTAGCATTTAGAGAAGACAAAGGTAAATTTTATATTAAAGTATGGAGTATGGAATGTGCTAACCTGGTAAAATTTCTTATAGTTAAGAACTAATACATTAAAAATGAAAAAACCATTTAACCCACCTCCACTTGAATATAAAAAGTTTGCAGATACACTTATTTGTAATCATGAAAAGTTATCTGATTTAACTCAAGGGCTTGGAGACCTAAGAAATTATTATTGCCCCACTTGTAAAACTCATTGGTATAAAGGAAAGGTTTGGACTAAAGAAGAATGGAAAACTTGTTTCGAGGTTTAAATCCCTCTTTTTATAATATTTTTACTTATTATAATAAAAAGAATCACAATATGAAAACTTTTATTCTAATAAAAAGATTTCCTGCAAACACAGATTGTCCCCCTAGCTTTGAATGGTGGGAGCAAGAAGGTAAAAAAATATACAATCAGAGTGGTGGGTATAATTTTCTAATAAGTTCTGATGAAATTGTAGAAACAGTAAAAGCTAAAGATTGGGATATATTATTTACCCCTGAAAATATTGCAAAAACCACAACATACAAAAATTTAGTAAAGAATTCTACAAATAAAGAATTAAAATGCGGTTGGTTGGAACCAAACGGGAAAATGCATTATTGTAGGTATCAAGACCACATTACTTATGTTGATTTGGTTTTAAACTCTAGTGTAAGCGAAATTGAAGATAAAGGATGGTTACATGTTTATAGAAACGAAAACACAGTAGTTTTCTATGCCAATGGACATAGAATAACTATGGCACAAGCCAATACTTTAAGAGATGAACTTGGACTTAAAGTTTTTGATGAAGATATTTTATATCAATAAAATTCTCTTTTAATGTCAAAAATAAAAGAATTATATAAAAAGTCGAAAGCTGCAAAAGTTGGTGAAGAATGTATTTGCCCCAGTTGTGGAACAAAATTCACAAAAACTAGTTATCAGCAAGCCTTTTGTAAGACAAAAGGAGGAACAATTTGCAAAGATAAATACTGGAATACAGTAATTCCACAAAAACGCTGTAACACAACAAGAATCTCTCCTGCAAGTGCAAGGTACATGGAAGAAATGGAAGACCGTAAAAATGAATCTGCTTTTTATGATGATGACCCAGGCTGGGATGCTCATAAAGGTAGTTTCTAAATCCTTCTTTCCCAAAACGAATTCCTTTATTTGTTTGTAACCAAAAAATAAAACAATGAACGAAAAGTTAGAATTAAGAATGGTAATAATATCGCATCTTTCAGACGTTCAAGAAATAATTATGTTTGGAGACAAAGAAAGTGCAATAAAAAGAATTAACTTTGTTAAGATGTTGGTACAAAAATTTGATGGGGGTATGAGAGAGATAACAGAGAGCGAATTAAACTCTGAATTCGAAAGATGTAATAAAATATTTGATAAATAATCTTAAAAATAATATTATGAAATGTATAAATTGTTCAAATGAAATAGTATTTGATGACACCGTAGAAAAGTATAAATGTAAGTCCTGTGGCACAAGATTATCAATAGGAGATATTGTTCATCATAAAACCAATGATAAGATAAAGATGATAATAAGTGGGATTAATGGATTTAGAATCACATGTCATTGGATAGACACAATAGGATGTTGTCACGAAGTTGGTTTTGGTCTTTTTGAATTAGAACTTGACAAATTTAAAGAAGAATAGCTGTTTTTCATATATTTTGGTTTATTGGTTTGAGCAAGAAGGAAACGGCCTTCTTGCTTTTTTTATTTTATTTTTTTAGATTTCTGTTTTATCGTAAACCGTTACCAATAAATTTGTCGAACTAGACCCAACTTTTGTCGAAATTTAAAACTGCCCTCTTTTTGTAATTTATTGCTTATATACCTAATTAAAATTTAAAAACAATTAAAAAAAGAAAACATGAAAAAATTAATCTTATTAATGATGCCATTTTTTATAATAACAATGGGGGTTTCTCAATCTGTATGTAAAATTGAGAAAAGTGATTCAGTAAAAATCACCAAATCGCAGATTTACTTCCTTACAAAAACATTTATTATAGAACAATGGAAGGAAACAAATTCAAAAATATTGGTTGATGATGAAAAAAATGGAGTTATTATAATAGAAAGTAATTTAATTGAAACCACTCTTAGAGGACCTCAATATACTTTTGTTTATACAACTAAATTTATAATAAATGAAGGAAAATATAACTTATTAATTAATTGTGAAAATTGCGAATATTCTGGCTTACTTAATAGTGGAATATATAATTCTGAATGGGAAACGTTAATATCACGTTTAGATAAAGATTTAAATGATATTGCTGATAAATATAAAAAATCAATAATTAGTTTGAATACAAATCAAACAGAATTATATCAATTTGTTGTTAATACCTCATTAACAAATACAATTGATGATAATTTGAGTTTAAAGTCCATAGATAATAAGATTAATAATATTCAATTAAACTTAGATAAATGTCATGAACAATTTAAAAAAGGAACAACTTGTATTGGTTTAGGGATTGGATTATCAGCAATTGGCACATTTTGCTTACTGAAATATGTAAAGTCATCTAATATAGACGATTACAACAAAGGATTATATGATATTGGAAGGTTTTCAGCATTCATTGGAGGAACTCTAACAACAATTGGATTTATAGTTCAAATTGATTCTCATAAATGGATTGGGCGAACTGGAAATAAACGATAGTGCATTATAGTTTATTTAAAATACTAATTGCAAAAAGGAAGGATTTCCCCCTCTTTTGCAGTTAATTGTTTTATATGATTATAAAAACATAATTATGGACAAGTATAAACGCAATGATGAAGGATATAAATATGATTATCCAGATGGAATTTATGAAGTTGTTCATATAAATGATTTAGAACAGCCTATCGAAAAGGTACATAAATACAGTAGAATTGTAGAAATAAAAAATGGAATGGTTGTTTTTGATGATACTGACATAAAAATTTCACAATTATGCTTTTTTGAGGTTAATGAAGTTGTGGACTTTCTTCCCTCTTTTTAATGTTATTTCTTTATTTTATTGTAACCAAAAAAATTAATATCATGGTAAAAAGAAAATTAACTCCCGCTCAAGAAAAATTCATTGAAAAATTCTTAGGAAAAGATTTAAGTGAAACAGAAACAACTGTAATATCAAACAGATTTTCAGGAAATCCTTCAGTGGTAAATTTAAAATTTGCAGCAGCTTACAATTTTGTAATGCAAATGGAATCTGCAATGAGTCGCAGAAGCGAAGCAGCACTTCAAAAAATTCATCCTGACCTTAAATTGTCAAATGCAATTCAAAATTTTGACAGAGCTAGAATGTTAGCTTTATCACTCGATTCAGAAGCATATATGAATTTACTAGATTAAAAACATATTAAATCTTATAAAATGAAAAAATATAATTCAAGTGAAGTAGAAAGCATTCATGTTCTTCTATCAGAAACAAAAAACCCAATTTGCTTTAAAAACAAGTTAAATGAACTCATTAACCAGGCTGGAATGACAGAACAAGAAGCAAGAAATTTTATAAATACCACTGAGTTTGAATTAGAGGTTTATTATGAAGAAGGCCAAGGGCTATTTGCTGTAGAAAGTGAAGCTGTGGAAAGCACAGAAATATTTAGTCCCTACTCAAAAGAACAACTGGATGAAGCTGATGAAGACGAATAAAAAATGAAACTCTCCCTCTTTTCGGGGGAGTTTTGCTTTATAAAGTAGAAAGTTTATTAATTAAAGAAAATAAAGTTATGAATAAGAAAGGTTTTGTTAAATGTGATGAATGTAGCCAAGTCAGCTCATGTACTCTCAATCCACATATTAAAGAAAAATTTACCTGCCATTCTTTTAATAAGAAGTTGAATATCGCAGAATTCAAAGAAAAAGCAGAAAAATTATTATATGAGTTGGAAGATTTGATTAAAGCAATGCCTTACAAAGGAGATATTGCAAATGTTTCTCAAAAAGTATTGCTGCAACAAGCTATTAATGAAGTTCATTATGCTGTTAATGGAACTTGCGAAGAAGATTTAATTGAAAATACTGAAAACTAAATAAAGACCATGAAGATTATTAATGAAGAAGAATCAAAAAAATTGGGCATAACTCCAGTAGACGAAATTGTAGCAAAATTCGATGGAATTTTAGATAATAATCAAGCTTTGGTTTGTTGTATAAACAACGAACGTACAAACAATCAAGGTTATCTGCTGGGAATAGCTACAAAAGGGGTTAAAGGATATACCCCAACTAATATTGTTTTGAGCAATAACAATTACCATGTTGCAGATGAATGGGTTGACCAGGCAAATAAAATAATCTTTAAAGAAAGAGATTTCGAAGAAACTATGAGAATAGTTATGAGTACCATGTGAAAAAATTAGAATTCTCCCCTTCTTTTGAGGGAGTTTTGTTTTATTTAAAGATATTAAAAAATGGAAGTAATAAAAAAATGCAAAATATCGAGATATGATGGAACTATAACTAAACCACCATATGTTACTATTCAAATTGATAAAATGGAAGTTAAACAGCCTGAAAAAGATAATTTAGGGGAGGAGTTTGTTGAAAGATTAATACAGGGTTGTGTAATAAACGGTTATCAATTTAAATTTTACACAATGAGTGAAGACAAAGACTATGATTATGAAGTAGTTGTTTGCTAATTTGTACTGTCTCTCCCTCTTTTTTGAGGATTTCTTTTATGCATTTGTAAACAAAATAAAAATTATGAAATACATAGCAAGGTTTGAAAAAGTTGATGGAGTTAGAATACTTGTCCCCTTTGAAACATTAAATCCAGATGGGTCACTTCTAACAACTTGTATTATGACATCTGGCAGAGACGAAAGATTAAAGGGAAAACATTTCACCTATGCTTTACTTGAAGGTAATTATAAGGTTTATAGAGTTACCCCAAGAGTTAGTTTTGATATATTTGAATTTACAAGAGATTATAAAGAAGCAAACCTTCTTAGAATTGATTATTATTTAGGACAAAGCACTTATGATATTATCAAAGCAGAAGAAAATAATGTATTTATTGTTGAAGAAAAATTACCTGTAAAATATCGTTTACCAAATGAAACAGAAGAAAGATTAGGTAGAGTAAATGATATTCTTAAATATATTGGATTGGAACATGTTGAAAAGCCTTTGGGTAAAGTTCAATACGAAGGTGATGCTTATACCAAAATACAATTACAAGACGACTGCCGTTATAATTTATTTAAATTTATAAAGGTCTATAAATTAACAAAATAAAAACACGAAAACATTTTACAATATTTATGAACCAAAGGATATTTTTAAACCAAGTAAAAATCAATTATCACCCGTATAAATAGCTCTCCCTCTTTTTGAGGAGTTTTCCTTTATATAATAAAACCAAAAAATGAATTTAAAAAATTATAAAGACTATGCTTGCTTTGATTATGAATCAGAGAAGTGCCCTTATCATAAATTAGGGGACGTTGTCATACAGAAAGAAACAAAAGAAATAGGTGTAATAATTCAGATTCATGGAGAAGGCGAATATCGAGTTGATATGTTTGGAAATTGTGATATTAGTGAAATAAAAATGGCCACTAAAAAAGAAATAGATAAATACAGACCAAATTTGTTATCTGATGGACATTTTGCCAAATCTAATATTAAGCCAATGAATCTTTCAGAAAAAGAAAAAAGACAAATATTTTGGGTTTTGCTTAATGAATACCCTAAATATGAAAGAGACAGAAAGCAAGCAAAGCTCTTATTTGATAATGAAACCATTAAAGCTGGTATATCCACTATAAACAGACAAGAAAAATCAGCATACAATTTAATTAAAAAGTTTGCTGATGAAATTGGTCAAAAAATTCCTGAATATAAAAATCCTGAATAATTTTAATAATAAAACATATGTTTTCTAAAGAAGAGTTATGGGAAATGCGGTCAAGTTGGATTCATCCAAATGGAACTATTCAAATAGTCCCACAGGAAGGACATGATGATAACTTACCCCCATTCTGCAAAACAATTGAAAACGCTGAAAATTCATGTGTGAAATTGAGTTGCTGTTGGGGATATGATGCTGAAATATCTGAAATCTATTTACCAAGAAAATTAACAACTTACCAAGCACAAAACTTGGTAAAAATAAACGAAAGTATTAAAAAAGAATACAATCAAGAAAAAAATATAAAAATTAATCTATGGCATAATGGCCTAGGATGGAAAGAGATTTTTGAATGTGTATAAGTCTCCCTCTTTTTGGAGGGATTTACTTTATTTATTTAAAAACATTAAAAAATTTATCTTATGAAAAAGAAATTATATTATACAGTTGAGAAAAAAGAAGACGATGGTTTTTTGGCTGGAGTTAAGGATATTGCGGTTTATTCTATAATAGATAATACTCCAAAACCATTTACGATGATAGAAGACTGTTTGAATGAGGTATCGTCAATAGATAAAATAAAAGAATATCTTAATGACAACGGCTTTGGTGATGACGAATTTGAATTAATTTTACTGTGATAAATTAAAGTGGAAAATATATTACTACAAGAAATAGAAAGAATAAAAAAGCATTATAAAGAGTTTGAAATAATACTTAATGAAATGCTTATTTATTATAAAAATCTTAAAGAAAAATTAAAATAATTTTGGTGGCCTTTAATTTGCCTGGTTTCAAACATCTTTTCTTTTAATTAGGCAAGAACTTGCTAAAAATAGGAACACCAAATTAAATCCCCCGTTCTTGCTTCGGGGGATTTTTATTTCCCTCTTTTTTATATATTTCCTTTTATGTAATAAAAAACATCATGAAAGAAATAAAATATCTAAGAGTAGGTGATACAGTATTGTGGAAAGGTGGCTGGGGGCAGACCCAGAAAAAGAAGCAAAAGTTATTGAAATTGAAAAAACCCAAAATGAAAATTCCAAGTGTGGAAGAAGCGTTAAAAAAGTTAAATGGGAAGACACTTTTGTTGTTTCTCTTGATAATGACCATTGGGCTTATAGTTATCAATTAAGACCTGTAACTGAAACAAAATAGGATTTTTATCGTATAAAAAGAAAAAAGATTTATGAAAGATTATTTTAAAGGATATAACACCATACTTTCAAATCCAACGGATTTAATGTATTCAATAATTAATCATATTGACCAGAATAAACAAGAACAACGAAACATTAATGCAGGGATTAAAACGAAAAATGGATTTTATGGAGTTCCAGATAAAGGAATTGAGTTTAAATTCGATATACTTGATTTTGATGGTAAATTTTATATCGGCAAAGATGCTGACCTAGACCACGTTTTTGATGCAACTGGAAAATTTTTATTTTCTGCTGAAAGTTTTGACTATATAGGAAAAGATATTTTTATTGTTCATAAAGACAGGGAACCCAAAAAGGGACAAAGTTCTGTTTATGGGGCTTTATACAGAGATGGAATTAAATTAACTGACTATGACTTTAGAAGTAAATTTAGTTCTAAATTTGACAAAAATAGCGATTTTGTTGTGCTGGGGTATAAAGATTTTGGTCGTGAATGTGTTATAAATACTCAAGGAAAAATTGTTTTATATCCCGAAAAGAACTTTGATAATATATATTTAACTGGAAATATAGCACATTCTGAAAATTCTTATTATAATCTTTTTACAGGGGAAGTTATTTGTAAAGACACAAAGAGCAATACTCTTGACACAAAAGAATTTTTATTTGTTGGGACTTATTATAAAGACCAAGTTTATAAAATAAATAAATTTACCTGTGAATTTGAAATCTTTGGAGAAGCAGAATCAACCTCTCAGATAAACGATATTCAAGTTTGTAATGATTCTGCCACAGCAATTAAAAAAAGCGTTCCTGTGATTCCTAAACAAGGTAGAAATGAATTATGTAATTGTGGAGCAGTGGATGAAAATGGTAAGAGAAAAAAATACAAAAATTGTTGTATGAAAAAATATTAAAAGGTGATTTAATTATAGTGAAACTTTCTTAATAATGGAAGAACAAGAACAAGAAAATAAACCAAAACCTAAAGTAGTTATTGTTGGCCATATTGGACATGGAAGAACATCTCTCCAAATAACAGAAGCTTTAATAAAAGCCAAAGAAAAAGGTTTAAATATTGAGATTGTTAATACTACAGAATCAATTCCTGAACTTATTGAGCCTATTATAGATATTTCTTTACCACCTTTTAAAGACTACAAATTTCCAGATAAGTTACATATGCTTAAAGGTTTAAATCTTTCTACAGAGCAAATTGACTATATCAAAAATTCTCCTCCACAAAGATTAGAAGGAGAATCACAGGACGCATACAGAGAAAGAAAAATGTTAAATAAACTGATTGTAAAATATAGGGGACAATTTTAATGAAAACACTAGAACATGAATAAACAAAAAATTGCTCTTTTTAAGAGTGGGTATGTCAAAGAAGATTTAACTGAAATTGACCCAGTATTTATTCAATATTTTTATTCAAAGAAAAGTGCAATTTCTCATGCCAAAGCACTCAATAGTTTTTTTAATAAGAATGATGAATATTATATTGTAAAAGTAAAAAAAACAATTTTTGGATGGGAAGAAATTGAAGGCACAGAAGAACATTTTTAACTATAATAAATAAACACAAAAATAGTTTCCCTCTTTTATCGTTTATTTGCTTTATATTTTAAAATTGAATAAAATGATACATAAAATAAAAAAACCAAAAGGGACTTTTTATTCTGATTACACAATTGAGAATGGAAAATGCTATGCAATATTTGAATATGATGACCAAGTAATTCATAAGTTTGTTTGCAATACAAATAAAAAACTCTCAGATTGGAAAACTTTTGATATAAAAGAAAATGATACTCATTTAATAATAAACTTAAATGATACCAATATATAAAGAACCAAAAGAATATTACAAAGATTTTAAATGCTATGAACATTGCGTTTTTTGTAATAAGCCGACAAATACTTGGCATGATGGCACAAATCAGCCAGTTTGCAAAGATTGTGCAAAAACACATAAAGTTTCAGAATTACAAAAATCACATCCAAATTATAAATCAATAAAATCATGTCAGAAAATTCAGAAAAAATCTTTAATGCTAGAGTAAAAAACATTGTCCACCTGATTAGATTAACACCCAATCAAGACCAAGAGGAATTAATCGAAAGATTCACAAAAGGGGAACCTGATGAGTTAAAAGCTCATGTAAGAAATGAGCTAAGTAAGTTTGAAATGGAATTTGTAAATATAATTCATAGCCCAGAGATTTCAAGTGAAAATGAGGAACAAGCAAAAATAGTTCATTTTAAAGATAAATCTACTGAAGGGGAAGAAAATGGAATTTTTATAACCATCACTTCTTGGGATAACACAAAAAAACACAAAGAATTCAATAAACTAATTGGCAAAAAAATTAAAGTTATTATAAGAGAACTTAAAAATTAAAGCCATGGCAAAGAAATTCAAAAAGATTAATTTTAATAAATGTCAAAAAGACTACAAAAGAATGCTTAAATTTTACTGTAATTATGGGATGTAGTAAAGCTGGGGAAAGATGCGAAGCATATAAAAACTGGACTGAAAGTGATGGAAGATACTAATCCCCTAAATAAAATTAGTAAATGAAAAAACTTAAATTAATAATCGGTGAGTTATTTATAATAATTACAATGGCATATTATATTAATGTAATAATATTTATAATGCTTATTGTAGGGATTAATATTTATAATTTTGTACTTTTAGTAATAGGAATAATTATTATTCTGCTATTTAGTATAAATGCTCATATAAAATTAAGGGATAAAAAAACTGATGAAATGATAGCTATCGTTTATAAAAATACAAATCCCTCTTTTTAAAATTATTTCTTTATTTTGATATACCTAATAAAAAGATAAAATGACAAAAAAGAAATTTGTAAATGGCTTTACTTCTTGGCGAGAAACCCATTTTGAAGTTGTTTCAGCAATATCAGTTGAATTGTGTAAAACTACACCTGATTCAGAATTAATTAAAGATATTTATGCAGAAAACGGAAGATTTGGATTACATAGTTTAGCTGAAAAACTTACAAATGAATTTGAAGAATTGTACAAAGGAAAAGAATGGGATGGAGAATGGTTTGATGCAATTGATAGTTTCTTAAAAGAAAAATTATATAATTAACTTGAATTCAAATCAGATATGATAAGGGGCTTTGGTTTAATCCGAGTCCCTTTGTTTTTTTTATTTTTTTTGGATTTCTGTTTTATCGTAAACCATCATTAACAAATTTGTCGAACTAGACCCAACTCTTATCGAAATTTTAGATTCCCCTCTTTTTTGAGATTGTTTCTTTTATTGAATTGACAAAATAATAACCAAAAAAATAAAATCATGTTAAAATCTATTTTAGAAAAGCATACAAATTATCAAAAAAATTATAAAGAAAAAGAAAAACGTTTAGAAGCAAGAATTGATAGCCTTACAGAAAAAAGGGATGCTTTGCAAAAAAAGTATAGAAGTTGGATTAAAACATTTGTCTCTCCATTGGCAAAAGAACTTCAAAAATATTTTCCTGAATATAAACATTTTGAGTTACTTGGCCCATTTGGATTAAGATGCAATGTATCAATTCATTTTTTTAAAAAATCCCAAAAAACTCTTGAAAGGGAAATTAAAAATAGGGATGAAGCATTTGAAAAATATTTTAAGAATTCCAATCTAATTTCATTAACAATTATTCCAATTAGTATGAGAGAAGGTGAGTTCCATTTTGAAACAGGTGAAATGAAACAAGAGTATGGTAATAATACACTCGGAGATATTAATGGAATGAATAATGTAACCAAAGGAATTGTAAACATTGAAGAATTGGTTGCTCATTTAAAAAAACAAATTTCATAGAACATGAATACTATTATATGCTTAATTATTGCAGGTATTGTTGTTTTATTTGCATTCTTAGTGTTTGCGATATATAAAGTAACAAAGAAAAATATTAACGAACCTAACACAGAAGACGAATGAAAAACCTATTATTAATATTAACAATTGCTTTGCTAAGTTCCTGCTCTCCCGCAAAGTTTATTATAACTTCGAAAGAATATACAAACAATGCAGATTATTGCAACTTTGGAATTAAACCCCTTAATAAAAAAGCATTTAAATTAAAAAGCATAGATGGGATTTACTCTGAATGCGGAAGTTATAAAATCGGAGATACATTGAATATTACAAAAAAAGAATTTACAAACTATTAACATCTCTCCCTCTTTTAATGATGTTTTCTTTCTTTTTACGATTTGATTTATTAAAATAAAAAATACATGAAAAAAATAAATTTTAAAATAGGATTTTCTCCTATTACCAAATTGTCACTTACTCCATTGGGAGAAATGACCAAATTTATAATTGATACAAAAATGCTTGGTAGTGCAACTGATTCAGTGAAATTTCTTTTTCCTAAATCTAGTTTTGGCATTTTGGTCGGAAAAAAAATTCGTTCAAATAAAGATGGCTTTTTCTCAATAAAACTATATACAGGGGAAGTGGTTCAAATTAGTAAAAATGTAATCTCCGCCTATTATCCTGTTAATGTTACAATTGCAACAGTCCACCATTTAAATACAAATTTTAGGCATACTGTATTTGGAGAAGTATTATTACATGAATTAAATACAGTAATTGAATGGAACGAAAAAGAAAGAATAGGTAGATTTGAAAGTTTATATTCAAGTTTGTATGATGGAGGTGGAAAAATATTAGATAATCAGTCAAATGAAAAATTAAGTGATACATCAAAGGAGGTATAATTTTGTACCTTCTTTTTGTCAGGGATTCATTACTAGAGTAATAAATTCATCAACAATAGAAGAAACAGTTGAAAATTTCAGTGAAGAAAATGTAATAGATGCAATTAATAATAAAATGAGTTGGGTTACCCAAAGTGGAATATTTGTTATTAATATTAAAAAATCAGAATAAAAATTCCCTCTTTTTTAAATATTTACTTAATATAAGCGAAAGGAGAATAGAATGAGCATTGAAGAGTTATTGGAAATAAACAAAACAGAAAAAAGAATTAAAGTTGATACTTCTGTTCACGACCCTATAGTTTACTTTGGAGGTAAGAAAATTGCATTTTATATTAGAGGTAAAACCGATTTTAAATATACTATTGGTTTATTCTTTGATTTAGAAGGATATGAACCAGTAGAAGCTCTCACTCTACAAGGTGCTTTTTTTGAAATAAAAAGAATATTAAATTCTATTGGGGTTGAGATTCTGGTTTAACAACATCCCTTCCTAAATAAGATTTTGGGGTTGAATATACAGATGAAGGGGTTTCATCCTCTTTTTTATCACTATAGAAAGGAAAGATGAAACGTCTTCCTTTAACAGCAGAGTAAAAATCATCTCTCGATTTTAAGTCTTCATCATTTGAAACATTCGAATAAGTGGTTTTTTCTACAGTCCCTTCTTCACAAAAAATGAGTTGCCATTTAAAATACACTTCGTTTTCATTTTCTTCTTTTTCTCCATAGATAATACTTTCCTGGCCATACTTTAAGCCAAGATTTATAACATCATCTCTGGTAATATTAGGAACAACAAATGGACTTTCTAAAACATTATACTTTCCTTTGATTTGAATATACCCCAAGCCTAAACTTTTTAAGTCAGCTTTTAATTTAGATTGATTTTTTTCGTTATATTCTGGAGTTGCTTGTTTTCCTTTAGGATTTTCAGCAGTAATTATTCCAACTGTTTTAACACTATTAACTGCACCCATCATAATATTTTTAACACGGGCAAACCCAGACATTTCAGACATTATTTTTCTTATTTCTTTTCTTAAAAATTGTTCAGATACTTTATCCATAGTTCATGTTTTCTAATAAATAGTTTATTTTTCAAAAAAATGTATTTTTTATGAATAATCCCTCTTTTTTTGCAAGTTTCTTTATTTGTTCAGTAATAACCAAAAAATAAAATAATGAAAGAGATGCTAAAAATAGGTATTGGCAATGCAAAATTAAAAAACGATGTAGCCATATTTGATATTGTGGCTGGCCATACATGCCCATTTGCTAAGGATTGCGGGGATAAAGTCGATAGAGTTACTGGTAAACTTATAAAAAATCCAAATGCAAAATTTCGTTGCTTTGCTGCAACAAGCGAAATGATTTCTACGGCAGCTCGTAAAAAAAGATGGCACAATTTGGATTTAATCAAATCATGCAAATCTTCAAAAGAAATTGCAAAATTAATCATTAATTCATTCAAAGCAGATTTAAAAGCAAATTACGCACCCAAAATTCGCCTTCATTCAAGTGGTGATTTTTTTAATCAAATGTATTTTGATGCTTGGGTTTTAGTTGCAAAAGCAATGCCAGAAAAAACGTTTTACGCTTACACAAAGAGTTTTAAATATTGGATTGCAAGACTGGACGAAATTCCAGAAAATTTTCATCTTACAGCCTCTCAGGGTAGTAAACATGATGAATTAATTGAAAAATACAATCTTAAAAATGTTGAAATCGTTTATTCAGAAGAAGAAGCAATTGAAAAGGGTCTTGAAATTGACCATGATGATTCTCATTGCTATGATAAAAATTGCAAAAAATTCGCACTATTGATACACGGCACACAAATCGCAGGGTCAGCTGCCAGTCGTGCAGTAGGAGAATTGCGGAAGAAGGGAATATATGGATATAAAGCAGGTTCAATTGGCAAAGGCAGACAAACCAGGAAAGCTGCATAAAACTCTCCCCAAAAAAATAGTAAAACCTTTTGGTTGAGTTTTCATTTTTTTTGCATATTTATTATAAATTATTAAATATGGCACAAAGAATAAAAACAAAACAAGAAGAGTTTATACAGAAGTGTAAAAAAATTCATAATAATAAATATGATTATTCAAAAGTAAATTATATTAATTGTAAAACTAAAATTAAAATTATATGTCCCATACATGGGGAATTTGAACAAACCCCATTAAATCACTATTATAAAAAGCATGGATGTCTAAGATGCGCAGGGCATAATAAAACAAATAATGAATTCATAGTAGAAGCAAAAAAGATACATGGCAATAAATATAATTACTCTTTGGTTGATTATAAAAAAAGACATGATAAAGTTAAAATTATTTGTCCGATACATGGAATATTTGAACAACAGCCGAATAATCATTTGCATGGTAATGGTTGCCCAAATTGCGTTCCAAATAAGAAACTAACTCAAGAAGAATTCATAGAAAAGGCAAATAAAATGCATAATAACAAATATGATTATTCAAAAGCCGATTTTAAAAATGTAAGTTCAAAAGTTGTTATCATTTGCCCTAAACATGGAGAATTCAAGCAATTAGTTACAAATCATATTCATAATTATAATGGTTGCCCAAAATGTAAAATGTCAAAAGGCGAAATAAAAGTAATGAATTTTTTGGAACAAAATAAAATTGAATATAAAATTGAAAAGACATTTAAAGATTGTAAAAATAAAATAGCTCTCCCTTTTGACTTTTATTTACCAAAATACAATGTTTGTATTGAATTCCAAGGGAAACAGCATTATGAAAAAGAAGAGTTCTTTGGAGGAGAGACTGCTTTAGAATATACAAAAAATAATGATAGAATAAAAAAAGAATTTTGTAAAAAGAATAAAATAAAACTTATAAGAATAAAATATAACAAAAACATAAACGAGATTCTAACAAAATATTTAATAAATTAATAATATTCCCTCTTTTGACGAGTTTTACTTTATATAATAAAAATAACAAAAAATGAAAAAAAAGAAATTAATGTTAACTTTAGTGATATGTATAATCACTATAATTACTTTTGGGCAAACCCGGACAAATGTTGTGCTGCCAAAAATTAATGCACAAGTAAACTCTCAATTATCTAAAGCTAAAGGTTGGATGTTAAATCCTGAAGGACAATGGATATCTCGGCAAAACAGAATTCCGGTTTGTTTAGAAAATCAATTTAAAACACTTATTGACTATGAAAAAAATCAGATGGGATTAGATAATTTTATAAGTTATCAATTTAGAAATATTAAAATTAAAGACAGTACATATTTAATTTTGATTAAAAAATATAAAGTCGGAGAATATAAATATTTTGAAATTAAAGAAGGGTGGTACAATTATACTAATATAGAATTTTACATATTTAATAAAAATGAATTTTGTAAATTTAATAGTATTATAGATGATACTATTAATCTTATAAAAATAAAAGTATTATATTCTAGTATATTATTTTATAAAGATACTTATATTTCAGATATACAAAAAGATATTGCTAAAGAGCAATTATTGCAAGGAGATAATTTTTTAGATTTTAGTAAAATATCAAAAGATAAAAAAGAATATTTATGTTTTCATATAGCACCATATAAATCAAAAAATATAGTACAATTTCAAATATATTCAGTATATGGTATATATAATATTGTACCTAATCTACAATGGGATAAAAATGTGCCCTACCTAACAAATGATTTATTCAATCATTGTTATTTTGAGATAGACTATTTAACTTTTAATAATTTTATAAGCTTATCAAAGTAATACCTATTATAATAAAATTACTTGATATTAAAAGTGGGCATTTAAAGCTATAGAAAAAGGGGGGAGAAAATGAAAGTCTCCCTCTTTTTTATTAATTTGCTTTATATAATTACAAATTTAGTATTAATTTTAGAATAGAACATATGAAAAAGGTACAATTTACAGTAATGCTAGAATTTTCTGGGAAAATTTCTGATAATGAATGTTTAAGAGAAATTGCACAAAATGTTGCACAAGCAATAAAACATTATGCAGATACGGCAGGAATTACCCCTGATTATGCAGATGAATATACAAAAGCTGTAACAGTTTCTTCAGAAGTTTTGAAAATAAGTGAACATGTTATAATTGCAGAATCTTAATTTTTTATTAATTCTATTTTATATAATCAAAATTAAAACAACAAGAAATGAAAAAAATAACTTTCGCTTTGACATTAGAATTTTCAGATGAAGTTTCTAAATCTGATTTAGAAATAATTGCTAAAAAAACTGTTGAGACTTTACATGATGGATTTAATGCAGAGGCAGGACAAGGATTTAATGTGAACCACACAACAGAAATAAACGTTTTTAGTCCTGTATATAATATTAACGAAACAATGAAATTATAAAACATATCTTAAAAAAACTGATAAAATGAAAATGGAAAACAAAATACCCAATGAGAAAAAAATAGATTGGAATGCTTGGGATGAAGCATATGGTTTGCTTAAAGAAAAAGGGTTC
>Ga0265297_10004741_pt1 | contig 21731 bp, 13 predicted proteins | sample Munlanlwell13791_FD_192502 | JGI IMG/M metagenome (GOLD analysis project Ga0265297, IMG submission 192502) | Leachate microbial communities from a municipal landfill in Southern Ontario, Canada - Leachate well 137-91 | ecosystem: Engineered > Solid waste > Landfill > Unclassified | place... | reverse complement strand
CTCCGGAGATAGCTCTAGTAACCCCGAGGCTTGCTCCGGAGATTGAGCCGTTAACAGAAAGATCACCCGTATGTAAAGTCAGGTCCCCGGCCCCGGTTAATGTCATTCTTGTTGTTGGTGTTCCGGTCTCCCCCCATGGGTCGTCGCCGACGAACAGGATTCCGCCATCCCCTAGGAGTACACCATAGGCTGAGGTGAATCCGTTTACGCTGAGTGAATAGTATCCGCTATCCGTTCCTCTCTCCCAATTCCACCATATGCCCCCCATGTAACTACCTGGTGTGCCGACATAGGCATAATTGCCTAGGCAGATAGTCGAATTATTCCAAGGGCGCCTAGTATATGACGTTTGCCCCGTTTGAATCGGCCTAGTAAGACTTAACCCGGGATAGGATGCACCGTTTCCGAAACTGGCAATATCGGTTCCAGAAATTGTTACGTTAACGTCCGTCCCCACAAGATCAAGAGAGTCTTCAGCGGACAACGTGACATTACCGGTTTGAGGGTATGACAGGCCCGTAACATCGAACTTCAAGTACGAGCCGTCAACGTCGTCACGGTCCAACCCTATCCGCCAATACCAATCATCATAGGTTGCTGGGGCGCCGGTAGGACGCCGATATTCGAAGAGGTTGCTGGCAATGTCCGCATCGTTAACTATATCATAGTAGCGGACAGCAACAGTTGACTCCTCAAAAATAACAGGATCATCCCAAACCTCATAATAATGTCTCAGGTTGGTCGCATTCCAAGTTATGGACCCGTACGCCGTGTCAGAAGCCCGGTCAAAAACTATGCACCCATCCTCATCAAACGTTAAACTGCCACTAACGTCCAACGACCCACCCAAAGTGGTACTACCACCAATATCCAAACTGCCAGCAAACTGTGCAGCACCATTAGACGACTGCAAAGCAAAACCCTCCGTAGCCGCAGCATCCGGCAAACTAAGAGGCACCGTACCATCCCAGTTAGCCGAAATAATGTCACCACGAACCGTAACATCGTTGAATTCGGCGTCCCCGTCCCCGCTGAGCATGAAACCGGCAGAACCCGCAACATAATTGGAAGAAGAAATTATTGTGGTCGCACGCAAAGAACCCGTCAAAATGTCCTGAGCTGACAGCGAAACAATCTCAGCGAAAGTCACATACATGCCATCATCCGTAGTGTCAGGTAACGCCGGAGCAGGACCAGAAGTAACACGAAAATCTGTCATACGACCGACACCTCTCTCAACCGGACCCAAGCAAACGAGGCACCCGTTTTCTGTTCCCAAGCACCCGAAACCGAAACAATGTCACAAGTAGCCGAATCCGGAGAATCGTAAGAACGGTTCTCCCACGGATTCGAAAACGTGACCGGACCACCAAGAGAAAGCGCATTAATCTCGTCGATCTTAGCGTGAGACATTTGGTCGCCACGAGCCGGATTGCCCACGTCCACCGCCAAAGCCCAAGTACGAACACGAGAAGCGGAACGTCCACGCACCATAACCTCACGAATCGTAGGAGTATACGACGTAGACGTTGTTTTCAAAATGAGTCGCACATTAATCTTGTACCCTTGGACAGGTACGGCCACAGTAGACAACGTGAAAGAATGAGAGGTTTCGCCGTCAGTGATCCAAGTGTCAGATATAGTCGTGAACGTTGTGTCCCCGTCCAAAGCGTAAGCCACCTGAACAGACACGTTAGCTGGTAGCGGATCAGCAAGAACAGTTACCTCATGGAAAGTTTTCCTCATCACCGGAGTGTCCAAATCGAACCATCCGAGAGAAAGATAGGCCGTGTCAGTCGTGTACTTCCCCTTAGGTAACAGCTCGACCTTGTTCCCTCCCACTTGTGCTATGAACACGTCGGAACCGAACGTAGACACTGATTCGGGTGCTGTCGCACCAGACAGTGTTTCCCCATAGTGGAAATAGCCGCCAGAATCAAGATTGTAAGACCAAACCGAACCGTCATAAAAGAAAATCAGGTCGTTACCTATTACGCCTGCCAGCAGAATAGGTTTTGAGGCGGTCACACCCGACGGCGCACGGATAGGACCAATCGTGGAACGTTGTCCACCACGGAACGCATAAATGTAGGCGTCGCCCGACAGTGCGTGAGCGGACGCCGCACGGAACGCAACAAACGTGAACGTGTTGGTGTGAAGAATCGAATACGGGAACGTTGCCCCATCCGGCAGTCGTCCTATCCGTGACTCAGTATCATCATAAGCATTGTACTCGTGGATGAGTGTTTCGCCCGAGTCGAGCCGCTGATACCAGATTATGCCCACGTCAGACACACACATCCGATTGTAAGCCCACGGTGTTGCCGCTAGATATGTTGCGCCAGAACCGCCCGGATCACCAACCTGTGTTCTCGCACCCGTTGTCGTATTCACCGAATACAAGTCGTCGCCGTCCAACGCATACAATGTTCCACCGAACGACGCTAACACCGGATCGTAAGTGTAACCAGAAGCCAATTCGGCGTTAGCGGGCGCTTCCGTCCACGACCGGATAGTCTTATTCGTGTGGCCCGTATACATGGTTGTGGCGTCTTGTCCGTCAGCGAAAGACGTGATCTCGTTTGTGGTTCCGCCCGTCGAAATAGCAGCAGACCATTTCGTAGCGTCCCACCGGTAAGCGTCACCGTCCAACCCCACCCACAAGTAGCCTCGTCCACGTCCCAACACCTGTCCGTCAGCGAAACTAGCGAGACCCGTACTGTCCAACGTGGTTTCCGGCATACTGGAAAGCTCTAAACCTTCCCCCACGTTCACGGGACGCACATTCGTCGAATCCATGTAGGCTCTAGTGTCCCGCTCCCAATGGGTTTGACCCTCCCCACCCTTCCAAGACCGAACAATCCAAGTGCGTTCCTTCGTCTCACCCGCAAGACCAGGCTTATCGGACGCAATCCCCGATTCCATGTCAACAACAGAAACACCCGGAAGATAAGGTGTTCCAGCATGTTGCGCCAGTTTGATTTTAACCGTCCCATCACTATTTGTCAGCGACCCCGAAATATCAAACCAGCTCACTAGTACCTCCGAGTGGTTCTAGACAGGTACCGGGGTTTCGGTCTGATCTCCGTAGTCAGAATCCGACGCAAAGCGTTCTTCCCTAAAGCAAACTGTTGGTCGTACCAGGATGCGTCACGGAGAGCCGTACCATCCACACTCTGACGGCGACCACGAACCGGGTCGTGGAGAGCAGCCATCGCACGAGAATGCAAAAGAATCGCCACAGCCTTATCGACCACCAACTCCAAAATACGTTCGTCGGTGTTCAACTCACCCAACGTGACATCCTTAATGTTCGGTGTTCGCTTCCCCGTGTAATACACGGTTTCGTCACTGTCATAGACTTGCACGATCCTCAACACAGTGCCAGTAGCGGACATTCCAGTGTCTTTCTGCTGTTCCACCGAAAACCATCCCTGCGGGAAAGGATGGTAGCGGCCGTCCGAATTCAAATCATACTGATACATTTCGGCCACATCATCAATGTAGGCGTCCAAAGCGTAATAGTGTGTTCCCGTCGTATAAGTCAAAGAATCCTTATGCCAACTCCAAAGACCATCCAAATGGTTGGTAAACACACGGTTGATAGCCGCCTGAATATCCGAATACGGGTACAACGGGTTCTTGATGATGACTTCGCCACTGTCCCGTGCGGCCGCCGTTGTTCCACGTTGTGCCCGCCGAACCGTAACACTTCCCGCTGAACCGTCCGCCGCACAGATAGCTAGCTCTCCGTCGTCAAACTCCATGTAGTCGCCCCGATACCACAACGCTGATGTAGACACCGTAGCCGTAGTCGCACCAATAAGCATGGCACCAGATAACGTGTCCTCTTCCGGATGTTCCTCAGGAGACACACCATAGAGAGTGTTTCGGATTCTAGTAATCAGTTCAGCAACAGTCACAGCACACCCTTCTTCTCTAGGACAATACCACCCCGGAACCGTTTCATGTCAATGTCCAGCGAAGGGTTCCGTTTCACCGTGCTTTCCACCGTTTTCTCAGCCCATTTCCGGGCAATAGCGGACATGTCGTTGGCTAAAGCCTCGTCCGTGTAGTGAGACAAGCCGGGAACCCGTGCCTTAAGTTCCCGAATCTTCTCCCGGTACCGTTCTGGATTGGTTCTTTCCAACTGGTACAAATGGGTGAGGATACGTTGTGCCATCCGCTCGACCACTTCCCGTGGTTCAACCAGATGGCGGGGCTGTCCGGGTGCCATCACACCAGTGTTCGGTCCCTCCTGGCTAGACACAGTGCTCAGCCCAGGAGTGTGTGTTTCGAACAGGACCTGTCGTACAGCACCCGGAGGAAGATTACTTCTCCATTTTCTCAGTTCTTCCGAACCCACTATCCGTACGTTTTCGGCCGGGTCTGGGACTCCTAGTGGGCCTCTGAGATAGTTAGGCATCGCACCCCTAGCCTAACATCCGGGCGGCAGACTGATCTCCGTGTCGGTTTCTCTCCGTCTGTTTGAAATGTTCGATACAACAGTACCCGCCATACAAGTATCTTCCCGTTTCCGGGTCGATGGCCGCTAGACGATTACAGTTTTTGGTCGCGCACAGTGCAGGAGAAGCAATTTTCGCACCCTTATCCTGATAACGGACTATCGGGTCACGCAACGATCCGGCACCATTGTTGATCTGCTCTTCCAACGGAATCTGCCGAATATCACCATGATAGTAACATCCACGACTGTGCCCTACCCTGTCAGCCACATCGGGAGGAAGGTCCACAGTGTGCGGACATTCGTGTTCGACAAGCTCTCCACCCACAGAATCGGTGAACTTGGGAAACACCATTTTGATAACCCGGTCAAACAGGATCGGTCTTCCCTGAGCGTTCCGCAGTTTTGGTCTGCTCCGTTCAGCGTCACCCACCAGTTGGGTCGCAAGCTTAGTGATCATAGCTTCTAGTTCGTCGCTCCCCAGCACACGCAACGGAAGGTTCCTTGCCATCCGCTGCCTGTTCTCGGCGGTCAACTTCAACTGGGCCATGTCTTCCAGCTCTGACCGGCTGAACAGGTTAAAAACGTCATTGACGTCACGAAACAACCGGTGAGAAATGTCTGCTGTCGGCGAATTCACAACCTGTGCTTGCTTCAGCTTTTCGATCTCTTCCAAATCGGCTTTACGTTTCTTCTGCAAATCGTCTAACTGTTCCAACAGTTCGTTCACGTCAACATCCACATAAGACGTTGTAGCCTCATCGTCGTCGTCCGAGTCCAACTCTTTCGTTTCAACCCAACCCTCTTTTCTTCGCCGCACCGACACAGCAGCAGGCGTCACCCCATACTGTTTGGCACATTTGTTTTGAGACAAGCCGCTCTCATAGTCAGCTCTCATCGACTCCCATTCTTCATCCGTTAGCTGCATGCCAACATCCTTTCTCGTCTCTCATGGTGTGGGAGGAACCCGAAGGCCCCTCCCACACATCATTGTAGCTCACGCACCGGAGATTATGCGGGTACGTGGCAACCACGCTTCCACATAGTCAATGTCCAGGGCTACGGCGTCTGCGGCGCCGGAGTCCTGCCAGTGAGCAATTTTCAGTTCTACTTCTTCGTCGTCTCCGATGAGGCAAGGCACGGTGGCCACTTCGACCGAGTTTATATAAAACTTGACCGAATCGGGTCCGCCGTCGTCGTTTGCTCTCTCAGAGCATCGGAACTCCAAATCAACGGGTTCTGCGACAACAAGTGTAGTGCCACTCGTCAGATCAGGATGACTGGCCACTGACACGGAGTTGTCTCCGTTAGCAGCCGAATCCACCTGACAAGAAATCACACCTGCGTCCGAATCAAACCAGACACCGACAGTAGGGGACGTTGCCGTCACCGAATCGTCGAAACCGACCCGGAAGTTGTGTGATGCCAACTCCACCGGGTAGGAGAGTCTGGTGCGGAACCAGGCTCCAGGTTTGACCACGAAACCGTCCGTGAACGTACGTAACACTGAGCCGTCACCGTCGGCCGTTGCCGCCGTCGTCAAACGAACACCACCACACTCTGTGGCGGTCCGATATGCGACAGTCGAAGCATTTCCGATAGCGTCAATTTCCCAGTCCAGGTTACCCACCGTAGCATCAGCTACAGCGTCGTTCGACAAGAACGCCTCTTGAGCGAGAACACCGTGACTCAGAGAAAGAAGGTCCATAATAGATGCCATGTTTACTCCTTATCTCTCATCGACCCGAAAGGATTCCCACACCGGAAGCGTCTTCTAGTTCGCCAACTCCGACGGCTGCCGTAGTAGCAACCTCGTTGGCACGCATAGAAATGTCTCTCTGCAGTTCGCCTCGTGTGGCCCACTTTTCGACAAGACCGATAGTGTAACCAGACTGGGCGATAAACCCTAGAGAGTCAGCTCCAGCGTTAGCGGTCGGCACGTCAGTAGACGTGTAAAGATGCACACTGTAAAGCATGCCCTTGTCCGACAGGGTGTTGACCCACTCGTTCGTTTCCGCCCGAGGATTAACACCGTTAGCGGCCTGCACCAGCGTAGTACCAATGTCAGACACAAGGTTGGAATACTGTTCCGGGTATAGAACACCGAACAAGGGTCCGGTCACGTCCTGCAACTCCAACGTGGTGATAGCACTCATAAACACTGCTTCGGTCAAATCCACGGTCGTAGCACCTACAGACTGTGAGAAACCGGAGCCGAGAGCTAACACGTCGGACGCAATCTTCGTGGCCACACCCCTTCCCGCTGCCCTACCGATCCTCTGAATGTCAATCAGAGACGACGTAGCAGCCAAGTCGGTCAACTCCAAAAGAGACCCGACCTCAGCGGCCGTAATGGTCGTCGAAGTCGGAGTCCAAGCAGTCAGCGACATGTCCACACCGTCAGTCAGTGCGGCAGCAGGCGCAGTAGGCGCAATCGGGAACCGTGCCGTGGTAGTGGCTTTCCCTACCAGGCTTTCACGCCGCAAATGCGACATGAAAGCGTCGGAAGGCTGTCGGCCTTCCATAATGGAATTCTGTATCAGCTCGTAAGTGGCATTCCAGTTACCGCCTGACACATCATAAGTGATAGTCATTTTTCCCCTTTCTTAGGGGCAGTCCCACCTTTTCTATCGGGGGGACTTTTGCCGGGTCGAGTCCAACCGGCCATCCTTAAGCAGCTGATTGAGTCCTGCCAAATCGTTGTTGTAAATCATTTCAGCTACTTCGGGCGACTGCCACGTCAGCTTTGCGTTCGGTGGCGCACCAGTTGGCGCTGGAGACGGCCCTGAACCAAACGGTCCAGCACCACCAGGGTCAACAACCGGTTGCACCACAGTCTCTGCCTCTTGACTCTTGTCTTCACTAGCGTTCTGCCGCTGCAACAGAGCGAACCTGCTATCAGAAGCAATCTTCTCTGCCACAAGCTTCCTGATCTCGTCGGCGTTATCACCTGAAATGTCTCTCAAGTGTGGGAGCGCCAGCTCCGCTGCACCGTCCGGGTCAGTCACATTCATGGTTTTGAACGTGCTGCGTGCATAGTTGACTAGAGCCAAATCTTTGACGGTAGATTCTAGAGCGGACGCCCTAGACTTAGCTTCGTCTCGTTCAGCGAGCACACGCAAATGTGCCTCTCGGGAAATCGTCTCCGGAAGGTCGGATTCTACTGCCACTTTCTGCTCCTTTGTGGCTATTGCTGACTAGAGCGACAAGTCAGCGTCTAATTGTCTCAGCCCGGTTAAAGCCAATTGGGCACAATGGTGGACGGCCAGCTCACCATAAAACACAGTATACACCATATTCACATAATGTGATAATGGTCCGCTCAAATATCTGACATGCCAGCAATGCGTACCCGCCCCTTGTCGGTGACTACAGCTTCGGCTTGCATGCCCTGTGATGCTGCACGCCGGTCCCGTTCGAACCTAGCGAGCTTGTTTAACGTTTCTGCTTGAATCTCGTCACCTAGGAACGCTGACACCAGATCGTCGGTTGTGATCCCCAACCGGTTTTGGTCTAGTTCGCTCCGGTTTTGAACGATCGACAGTGCGAGCTCTCGTCCCGTGGCCCGCAGTCCCTCTTCGTTGAGAAGACGGCTCTTGTCCGACACCACATCAATGATTAGCGACAAGTCCACGCCTTCCACACCGGACTCTGAGAGTGCGGTAGCTGTCCGCCACTCGTTGATAGCTTCCACAACATCGTCTGGTGCGTTCCCTTGCAAAAGATTCAAATATCCGACTTCACTGAGGGGCTCTATCCCTTTTTCGGCCAGAATAGTGTTGGCCTGTTCGAGTGCCTTGGGATTGTCGGTGAACCTTTTAGCGGCGTCTAACACTGCTGCCGCCTGATTAGGCTCCCAACCTTTCCTCAACGCTTCTATCACATATTCGGACGTGACTTGGCTGCCTGGGGGAATGTACCGGCGGATAGCGGACATCATAGCGTTCTCGTCCGCTACCATCGCTGCTGTAGCGTCCGCAATGGAACCGCCTTGCGCTATGTACCGGCCGAACACGTCTGACGGGTAACGCTCTGAGAATCCTTCTGTTTTGGACAGTTCTCCCCAAATCCGTCCAGACGACCATCCTTGGGCGTTGCCTTCCGCTATGACCAGTTTTGCTTTCTCGTCGTTTTTGATCCATTCGGGCAGGTCTTCTAGCCCCTGCAACCGCATTTCTCGTTCCCACACGGTCTGCATCGACTCTGTTGACCCGTACCATTGGTCTGCTGTTCCTGCTTCAATCAGGTTGGGTTTAGCGTCGAACTGGTCTTGTGACAGTGTTTCTTTTGAGGCGAACGCTGCCTCTCCTTGTGTACCGAACAGTTCTTGGAATCTGGTTGTGTCACCGATCTCATAGGCCAGGTCAGCTCCTAGCATGGTCCACGATCCCACTAGGTAGTAGAGTTTGTCGGCGTCGGAACCTTCCGGGTTTGTTACGACCACTAGTCGGGTGCCTTGTGGTATGACTGTTCCGGCCACGTCCACTGGTGCTGTGTTAACTAGTCCTTTTGCTGGGTCAACAATGTTTGGTTGGGGTGCCGCTACGGTCGGTTCGGGTTCTTTGTCCTCTTCGACGGTTTCTGTCGGCTGTGTTTTCGCTGTCGGTTTAGATACAGGAGTTTTTTTGGTGGTTGTTGTGGTTGTGGGAGCTGCTGTCTGATCTATCCGATCCCAAAAATCGGAGATCGCTTGATCTCGTGTGGCGTCGTGACTGATTCCTTGTAGTGAGTCCAGCTCGTTTTGTTCTTTGGCGGTGAGGGTTCTGTGTGCCATTAGCGGACTCCTGGCCCTAACGATTGGATTGTGGATGCCAGTTTCCGAGAGAAGTCTCCACGGGACACAACCTCTCGGCTTCTTCCCACTCGTGTTGCTTGTCCTTCGACCGACCCGCCCGATTCGGCCGACTGACGTATCTGTCTGCCCTGATTAGAAGCAGACAAGCCGTACTGTTGGACAACACTAACGTATGGTTGTATGAATTCTTCTTCACTCATTTCTGGTGGTTTCTTCCGGTAAACCTTCTGGTAGTCCGCTGTTCCTCTGAGCTGTGTTCTCGCATAGGTGCCGAAGTCGAGTGATCCGCCTTTGGACAACCAGAACGAGTTCGCTTGTTTAATGTAGGCGTCTACAACGGTTTCCACGTGCCTGTCTTCGGGGTCAACTATGGTCCACCCACGGTACAGGTTGCGGTATTGTTCCATGAGTGCTTCCCGGTCATAGGCTCGTGCTTGTCGTCCGGAGCCTCCACCCGACCTTCTCGGTTGTAGTTTGGTTCTCAAATCGGAAACCGAGTATATGGGGAGTGTTGGTGTGAACCGGCCGCTAGTGTCTAATCCTGATGCTTGAAGCTTTTTCAGGTCTTCTTGAGACACTTCTGTTCCACCGGGGGAAAACGTTGGGGAGTTCGGTGAAACAAGTCTCATCCCTTGGTCTCGGTCGAGAATGTAATTGTACATTTGTCCGTCGTCGTCCTGCAACGTAAAATAGCCTTCTTCCACACCCAACTGTGAGAACAGGAGTGCTTGTCCCCGGTCATAGAACTGTTGGTCTTTGATCAGTTCTTCTGCTTTCGGTGGCCGCCCGTTTTCCTGGTAGAAGCGGTCTGCCTGATCGTTCACAAGTGTGGACACGGCCGACGGTGGTGTGGTCCCACCCCACACTGTTTTGGTCAGCCACTGTAACGCTAACCAGTAGTCGGCAGGATTATCCTCCTGATATTTCCAAGAGGTTTGAGCTGCGTCATCGATCGTGACGGTCGACCCCACCTGTCCGCCGGTAACCATCGATGTTAGTGAATCGTCCACAGGGGCCGTCGGAGACTGTGTTTTGGCAGTCCCATACTCTGACATGTACTTTTTAACAATGTCTTCCCAGCCGCTCATTTGTCACCTACTAGTTCGGTCGCTTTCCGGGACACACCCGATAGTCCTACTTCGTTTACTGGGCTGAATAGTAGCGGATCGAAGAGGGGAACACCGTCCACATACAACCACATTTTTTGTCTCACAACTCCTGGCGCCTGCAATGTTGAAGCACCGTATGTTGCGGGTTTCCACACAACAAAATCTATTTGGTGTGTTCCGTCAAACAGGCTCCGCAGGTCGTCCCTATATTCTTCGTATCCGGGTTGTGACAGGTTGGGAGAGTTCAATCCTATCAGACGAATGGAGAGTTCTTCTCCGTCTTCGATCCCAACGTTAATGGTGTCTCCGTCTATGACGGTCACGTTTGTTTGGTCGTCGATACTGTATTTGAGTTCGGCTTCGCTTAACGGGGGCGGTTCGGGAGGTTCGAGCGCATTCAAATTTCCGAAATACCGTCTCCAAGACCTGTCATAGTCGGACATGGTGAACTGTCCGGCCAGGATACCGTCTGATAGTGCACCCCACAGTCCTGCTTGCAGTTCTGAGGGTATTTCGTCGAAATCGAGCCCTTGCCGGTCGATCTCTTTCATCAGGTCGGTCGCAAAGCTGAGAAGGTTCTGTGCGGCCGGATCAGGTGACGCTGCCAGCTTGTTTGATAGAGGCGACATTCCGAACGTCTCTATTTTCACTGAGTCGGCGAAAGCGTCGTCGGCGGCAGACAACAAGTCGTATAGGTCTCCGGCGGTCAACTGTTTCGGAATGGTGATCCCCATTTCGGTTCCGACAAGATCAACGAAATAGGATGCGGTCGGATTAGCTGTCAAATCCAGTTGTACCCGTCGTCTCCGCTCTGACAGGCTAGGAGGCCATTCCACTCCGGTAGACGTAGACCACACGGTTCTGAGTGCTCGCACCTTGGAACGCAACAAATAGGATTCTACGTCTCCCATCCAATCCTGCCACGGACGATCCACTATCCACCCGTTTATTTTTCCTTGCCGACGAATATCTTTCCCCACTTCCCCGTACGGAATGTTTTGTAGGCGAAGCGTGTCCTTGTTCACATACTGGTCCCACAGTTCCTGCTGTTTCTCGTCAGACGGGCCCACACGGGTTCCCATAGCGGTTGACACCAGCATCACTGCCATACCAGGATTCTCTAATATGAGAACGTCCCTTAACGTCATTTTGGACTTGTCGTCCAACACCACGTTGGCGGACGAGGCGAAAGCGTCGAACAGTGCCGACTGCAGGTAGGCGACATCATCATATTTGGCGTCTTCTCTGACCTGCCCGTTTTCGACGGTTCTTTCCCACACTTCTAACAGTTGTGGTTTCCCGCTTTCTCCTACCATCAGATCGTTTTCGCCGATAAGTCCAGCGGCGAGCAGCGTGTCGAACCGGTCAACTACAGGTTGGAACGCTGGCAGCATGGGTGCGAGTACGTCTTCGTTGACACCAAGGAACGTGTTCGCTAAATGTCCGAATGGTCCTAACCATTTGACAGCGGTGGTGGCGAATTCTTTGCTGGATGCGTCACTGTAGGCCTGGTCCATGGCGTCTACTAGTGTGTCGTCCCATTCGGCTGTTCCCGGTGTCACTCCTCTTTCTAAGAGTTGTGGGATTGTTTGGTATGCGGCAAGTTTTTCGAAGTCGGAGACAGCACGGGGCTGTTCGCCTCCTACCATTTGTAGTGTTTGTGCTAGTGCGTCACCTGGTTTTGGTGGTCCGGCTACTGGACGTAACATGTCTGTGATCATGTTCCGCACCGACGTTGTGGACGTGGGAAAAAACAGGTCAAGGACAGCTGAGTCTCTAGAGTATTCTAGGGTTGGGAACAGGTCGGACATTGCTGTGCTAATAGCGTGAGACAGTTCGTCGTCTTGTTCGAGCAGCAGCTTGTATAAGCCGGTTGGGAGTGGGCCCAGTCCGGGGAAAACGTCTGCCAGCATGGACCGGTCGGTTGTTGTAGGAAAAAACGTGTACTCGTCTATTAGTCGTGCCAACGTGGAATCCGGATGTTCAGATAGGGCTTCCTGAATGTGTGACCAGCGACGCATCAGCCGGGTCCCAAGGTTCGCTATTGTCGAGGACGACTCCGCTGCGGTCAACATTTTTTGTGCTGCTCGTCCGGCAACAGAGTCGGCTTGAGCTAACGCTAACCGTTTGGCGGGAGAAATCCTCACTGTGAGAGGTCGTGTAAGAAAGTCGTAGTACCAGGATATGTAGTCTGTGTTTGCTCGCAGGAACGGGACCGTTAGTGTGCGACCTATCGCTTTCCCAGCCACTGACTGGGACACATACTGGTACAAAATGTCTTCGGCTCTTTTCTGTCCCCACCGTCCCGCAATATGGCGGAGCTGCTGTTCTGTGATCCAGCCACCATCTTCCAACATTTGTCGTACCACTGGGCTATGTGTGCCGTTTTGGATCGCTATCTGTGCTTCTGCTGGTGTCAAACCTTTCTTCACTAGGTCGTCGACGGTGAGAATGGACACGGGAGTGTCGGCCCTACTGTATGCTTCTCTCAGCAGGGTTTCTTTCACAGACGACCAGTAGTCGGTGTACACTCCTGCACGCACGGATTGTGGTCCGGTGTACAGTTCCCGGTAGATGAAAGCTCGGATTCCTTCAGCGTTGGGTGCGTCTAATCCGGGCACGTTTTTGAACGCATTCAAAATTCGTGCGTCTAACGTTTCGTCGAGCGGTCCTCTTTTCCCTGCTAACACGTCTATCAGTATTTCTCGGACTTTCGGAACCATTTTTTCGTCGACGGTAGCGTGTAATGTGAGTTCGAACCAGTTGTGTACTGACTCGTAGGCTACTGCCGGGTCTGTGAAATCTAGGGCTTTGCCTTCTAACCCCATTGTGATGGTGTTGGTTCTCCGGTTGTTCCCTAACGTGCCGTTCCATGCGTCAGCGAACTGTTGTGGCACTACCGACGGATGGTCTCCGGTTGCGGACACTACACGGGGTGTGCGAGTGTTCCACGTGAAACCTTCCCCTAACTGTCGGGCCACGTCGTCGAACACAACGTCGCCGTCTGCCACTGTTTTAGCGTAGGCACGGAGCACGTCGTCTGACGTGAATCTGTTAAGCCACCGTGTGACTTGTGGCCGCCACGTTTTGAGCTGTCGGGAAGCTGTCGGACGGGTCAGCACTGACCATGTTACTTCCGGGTTTGACCCGACCATTTCGGCTACCCGCATTTCCTGCCCGTACGATGTTTTCACGAACCGGCGAGCCATTCGGGGTCCGACACCTGGCACAGACGCCAACAGTGACGCTGACAGTGCTTTAACGTTGTTCAGGTCGGTGAGCCCGGCTAACCCTCCGGCTTCCAAAAACTGGCGGATTGGTTCGTCAAGGTTGGATCGGAAAGCGGTTGCCGGATTCGCTAACACTTGCACCGAAAATGCGGACTCCAAACTTTCCAAGATACCGTTTGCTTTCTTCCGAAGTGTTGCTTTTCTGAGGTTGTCAGCAATTTTTCTGATTTCGTCGTCTTTCAACCCTCGTTTGGCTAACCGCTCTAGCATGGCCATTTCGTATGGGCTGGCAGGTAACGGCAGGTCGTTCATCGCATTGAGAAGACCCACGTTGTGTGCTGCCTGCACTGTTTCTTCCGCCAGTTTGGTGGCTCCCGCCTCAGAGGTTATTGCTGCTGCTTTGAGCCCTCCAATGTCTGATGGTCTCATCAGCTCGGACTGGGGAGAAATGATAGACCAGTCTCTTGCTGGCACTGTCGGCGCATACGGAGAGTACTGTCCAGGTATTTTGGGGACAAGTTCCACTCCGTTAGCTGCCACGGATTGGGCGTTGATCTTCTCCGCAAAATCGTCGATCATCCGATACATCAGATCGGCGGTAGCTATGTTGGTGTCCCTCAGGGCTGCTTCAGAGAACAGGTCCGCTATTCTCTGTTCTTCTAATCTGAGCTGCTTTTTTTGCTCTGAAATGCTCTGCCGGAAAAGTCTTTCGGCGTCTAACCGTGCTTGTGTTTCTGCTATCAGCTCTGCCGTGTCGGGCATGTCTGTGAGCTTGTAGTCGTCCAACAGTTTTCTCAGCGACCTTGGTGTGGGATGTCCCGCTAACTGTTGTGCTAGTTCGTCTAACTGTCTTGTAATCTGTTCTTGTCGTAACGCCAGTTCTCCTTGACGTGCAGCCGAGAGCCTTCCGCCTGTTCCGACTACTTCGGCGGCTTCTTCATACCATTTGAGTCCGTCGCTCACATCAGGAAAAATTGTGGTAGCTATATCACCTATCTGGTCGACAATGTTGTCGGTCATGTCCACTGTCCGGTGAACGGACATGCGAGCGAACAGTCGTTCCGCCTGGTCTCTGACCGCTTGTTTGGCTTTGTCTCCTCGGATTGGGGTGACCATCCATTCGATAATGTTGTCTACCTTGTTTCTGGACACGAGACGTGTTGAGAAGGCTCCCACAAAGTCTCCGCCGTGTGATGGGAGTGTTTTGGTGAGGATGCCTCTTATTGTGGCGGCGTCTGCCCCAGTTTTCATTGCTTCTATCAGTTCGGACAGGTGTCGGGCGTTCCGTGCGGTCCCTAACCCTTCAGTGTTGGCTAGTACCGCCATGATTCGTCTTGCACCGTCGTCGGTTGGTGTAGTCTGATATGCTTTTGCCGCAGACGCCATTTCGTCCACCCAGGACCGTCCCCGTCCTACGGTCCAAAACATGTCTCCCATGGCCGGGTTGGTCACCATTTCTCTGGTGAGTTTGGCGGCCGGACGGGTCCCAGCGAACAGCAGGTTTGTGGGGTCAATAAGTGTGGTTGCGACTATGTCAGCGACCATTGCCAGGTTTTTGTTTTCGATTCCGACACGATGCGAAAACCTTTCCACTGAACTGTCCGGGTCGAATGCGTCTTTAATGCTTCCGAGGTCTTCGACTGCTTGCAAAAAATGTTGTTTTCCGTCGTCCCAGTCTCCGGTGAACGCTGCTTCAGCTGCGCCGCCGGTCTCCCAAATACTATTGGCTAAGGCGTGTGTTATTTCGTCCCACGTTTCCAGCACCCACCCTCCAGCAGCCAACACCGGTTCGACTGTTTTGCCGACTTGTCCGATGCCGGTCCCCAAGTTTTCTTCCACTTCCCGTGCTACTTGTTCGGACACGTCTGCAGCGGTCATGTTACGGATCAGGCTTGTTGCTTCTTCTGGTGTGTTGGCACCTAACGCACCTAACAGTCCGGTTGTGGCCATGTCCAACGCCTGCGCATTAGACAAGTGGTGTTCGTCTTTCAGTTCTGCAGCGATCGCCACAACTTGTGTTTCGAATGGGAGAACAAGTGTGGCGGCGGCTTCCTGTCCGGCAACACGGCCCTCTAACGTGGCTTGTTGTTCACGGTCTTGTCTGATCTCTTCGTTCGAAGCGAACGCACTGTCCATTCCTGCTCGTATTACCGTCGGGTTAAGAGTGAGAAGGGAAGCTACCCCGGTGTGCAGCCGTCGCATCCGTTCTATCCCGTAGGAGAGAACGGAGTGTTGTACCGGCTGGTCTGCGGTGTCATCACACACGTCAGCTAACTGTTGTGTGGTTTCTGCTGCCAACGTTTTCGGGTCTACCAGGTCGCCTTCCACTGTTTTCAGTGTCCCGTTTTGGGCGGCGTCTAAAATAGCGGACATCAAATCCAGTTGGCTGGCCCCTTCGGCCGGTAACGTGACTTGTCCGATAAGCGTATAGTTTTTGTCTTTTCCGGCAACTATGGCGAATTCGCCGGTTTCGGCGATCACTGCTTCCCCTTCGAACCCGTATAACAGTACTCCTGGTGTGGGTTCCACTCGGAGCGGCACCTGTTCTAGGGCCTGTTTCTGCTGGTCTGAGAGTTTCTGGTAGTCGTCCCAATTTAGGGTGAGCCGCTCATACAGTTTTTCGGTTGTTCCAGAACGGTTTGTGAGTGTTTCAATGTAGGTGCGGTAGGATTCGGCTTCTAACAGTGACTGTGAGACTGCGTTAACGACCGGGTCTAAGGCCGTGTACTGTCCTGACCGTGTTTTCTCGTCGAACTGTGAGTCGGTCAAGTCCGCCAACGAGATGAGTTCTTGCTGTAACTGTTGGAACAGTGCCGGTTCTTTTCGGATGGTCCCACCGATCTGTTCAGCAATGGTTTGGGCGGCTACTGCTAGCCCATGGTCGGACATTCCGGGGAACACGTCCCTGATTTGTAGCATCACTGTTGTTTGTAGTGCGGACAGGTCTCCGGGGTTATTCCGAAAATAGTTTTCGGTTTCTATTCGGTCCCGAACAACAGGTAACAGCTGGTTGACCGTGTTTTGGAAGGGTGCGAACGGTGCAGGCAGTTGGGTTTTTGGTGGGGGTAGCGGCGGCCCAACAAGGGTGGTGTTAGCGAAGGGGGTGTCCCCTTCCGGTTGTGGGTTGGGAGCGGATGTGCCGGAAGGGGACTGCCTGTCGGGGAAGGGGGATGAGGGCCCGCCGACAGGCAAATCAAACGTTGGTGGTTCTTCTACGGGTTCACCGGTAGGGCGGCTTGTCACGTTTCCCCGCCAGACAGAATACTAGCGGCACGTCGCATTATGGACGACTGTGACGTTGAAGCCACTTGTGTGAACCACTCTTTTGCTTCTAACTGGTGTGGCGCCTGATAGGTTGGCTGGTCTGCGGGTTGGGGATAGTCGTGGGGACTGGACTGAGTGAGCGGGTCGAACTGTCCGAACAGGTTAGCCGGTTTCGTGGACGGCTGTGTTGGCAGTCCAGCTTGTCTCATGGCGTCTTCGGTTTTTTGTCTCTGCCCGTACGGCTGGTCTTTCGGAATAAGCGAATCTTCTGTCACAGGTTCGCCTCCTCTATTGTTCTGCGGTTAACACCGTTGGGGAAAGCTCTCAGTAGGTCTCTGTTGGGTGCGGGCATTTGTGCCGCCTGCCCGGGCACCCCCCCCGCCTGTAATGATTGTATCATTGTTTCTGGGCTTGTTGGTTGGGCGGGTGCGCCGGGCATGCCCCCGTTGTTGGCGGGCGGCACCTGGGTTTCTCGGATGGTGCTCATTACAGCTTCTCGTAGTGTTTCTTTGTCCGAGTCGAGCCGTTCAAACATTTTTAGGAGCGCACCGGTGTCTCCGGCTTCCACCATTTGTGGGAGTACACCGTTAATGAAAATGTCGGTCAGTTTTTCCATTACGACTTCTCGTTCCACTTCGAGCGGGTCGGCGTCGGTGGTCCGTGAAATGAATTCTCTCCGTGACATTCCACCTAGTTCGTGTAGTGTGGCTTGTCGCACAATATAGTTGTGGTCGTCCATTCCGGTACGGTCCCCGAACGACACTCTCAGACGGTAGTCGCCGCCGAACAGTGACTTGGGATGATACGAAATGTTGACTGTTTTGCCTTTTTCGTCGTAAGCGAAAATCTGTTTCTTAACTTTCGGGTCCGGGTCGGAACACCATTCGGCGTCCATGTTGGCGCACAGTGCGGTCACTCGTTCGAGCATCACTTCAATGTCTCGTTGTATCCAAGCGAGCTCACCGTTCCACACTCCTTGCAGTGCGACGGTGCCTTTCGCTGAGGAAATGGAGGCGCCGGGGTCGCCGTGACGTTGTGGCGGTTCGCCCGCTTGCCGTCGGGCGGATTCCAACATGCTGGTTACGGTCTGGTGGACACCATAGTTGATCGGATAGGTTTCTCTTTGCATCGAGGCTTTGCCGTCGCCAGTGCCGACGAGGACCGCTCCTGGCCCATACGTTTCCGGGTCTTTAATGTTGTCTAACAGTACGGGAGCGTAAACTTGCAGGTCGAGTTCTTCCATGAACCGGGCCATCACTGTGTTAGCGGTCCTCAACTGGGGGATAATGTCGAACAGTGCGGACTGGTACACAGTCGGATCGTATGTGGCTTTTTTCACTTCCACGATGGGGCAGGCGAACAGTTTGTGTTCGACGGGTGGTACCAGCCAGTCAAACATGCCGTTTCTTGTGTTCGCCAAATCAGCAGACGACACAACTTGTGTGCCCTGCTGGGAGGTGCGCATACCCGAATCTCCCAATGCTACACCCATGTGTGTTTCGTCGAACCACCATATTTCTTCGCCGTATTGCAGTTCCCCCAACTGTGAGTTCTGTCGTGCGGACAGAATGTGGCGGATAGCCGAATGGGGAGAACCGTCCTCTTGTTTCCAGTCGGCTTTCAAATCCGCTATCGGTTTTTGGCGGATAATCATTCCGGAAGTCAAAACGTTGCGACTGTTGTGTCCAACAGGAAAAAACTGTCTCGGGTCGACAGCGAAAAAGAACGGGAACCGTTCTCCCGCCGGTAAAGACCAGTCTACCCACGGGACCGTGACCATCACACCAGAATGCAGCCAGTCCCGTGCCATCGCTGTCTGGTTTCGACGCAAATCCGACCGGTCCCAGTAGGACAAGAAAACAGCTCGCCGCTCTTGCGCAGACTTTTCTGCCCGATCGTTCTTCGTGCCCTTAGTCGGTTGCACCCACAGGCCCGGCTGGTAAGAACCAGCAGAACTCATTTTGTCTTCCAACGCCTCCAAATAAATGTTTTCCACGTAGGGATCAAAGTTTTCCACCATCGAATCCGGCCAAGTAACAGACCACTGGTTAGCGGCAACACGGTCCGCTAACGCTATTTGGCCGTGCCAAGCAGACGACGCATGGATGGCGTCCCTCCTAACACCAGAAAGCGTTTCAAGGTCTATCATGTTTGCTTCTCGTAAAACGTTTTGACCGCTTCAGCTGTCATCACCTCCATCGCAGGCATAGTCGCCCGTACGGGCCGACTGTCCGCAGCTTTCCGGTGAACATATTTAGCACGAACACTAGCAGGAATCACACGTTTTGTCACCAAAGTAAACGGCTGCCGCTGCCGGTCAACAATTTCCCTTCCCTTCAACACACCAAACCATAAGGCCATCGCCAGCTCATCCGGATTATGTCCCACCTGTCCCGACCGTGTGCGACGGTTCCCCGGACCGCCAGTCAACGTTCGAGCATCCCAAGACTTCAAATGAGTAGTCAACAGTTCGAGACGTTTCCGGTCCCCCACAGTAGCCGCAGGAAACCTGATCAACCCCATCCTCATTTCCGCAACCATAGACGCCGGACCAACATCCGGGTTCGCACGATTCCGGCCCGTACGATGCCGGTGGATACGAACACCATACGTTTCACACGTGTCCAACACTTGCGGATCGTCCAACACCGCAGACTCCGAATTCGTCTCATACACCAGCCACGAAGGCACCCACTGAGCCAACGGAGAAAGAATCAGCCGCTGCTTAATTCCCGTAGTCCCCAACCGTTCACCAAAATCCATGTCAACCACAGTCATCACACCCGACTTAGGGTTCACCGCCAAAGTCAAACAACCCGCCCCACCCGTACGAGCCGGATCAACACTGTGGACAAGAACCTCACCAGGAAAAAACTGTCCGAAAGACCGGCCCGAATCAGCAGCCACAGCCAAAACATCATCCGTGAAATCCCCAAACGAACACTCCTCATCCTGCTGCATGTGAGTAGCCAAAAACTTAGACGGATTACGGTTCCGATCCGTAATCAACCCCTTCTGAAACTTCACATCCTTCCACTCACCATCACGAATCCTCACCACCAAATCCCGCACACCATCCTCACCCAACTCATCAATATACGCAACCTCCCCATCCAACAAGTAACGGTCACGCATAGGAAAAGCATCCGGCCAATAAGACTCCTCCACACCATCATCATCCAACGTCACAGCCGGAATCCGAACAACCGCAGTCCCATTCGACCACTTCTCATAAACCGAATCCGAATACACCAAAAAAGCACCCGACGTGAAATGATCCACCAGGTTCCGATAATTATGTTCCCCCTCCAACCACGTCCCCAAAAACCATGCACGCCCCGAAGCATCCAACCGAGAATCCAACGTACCAACCACAAAATCAAACGACGACTCACGAGTCACCGGACTCCGAGAATTCTCCGTATCAAACAAATCCGACAACACAAAATTATCAACACGAGAACCATACAAAGCCCCATCCAAACCAGTAGCCCACAAATTCGGGTCAGCCTCACGAGGCTCCGTCCCCACAAAAAACAACTCATTATCCGTCCACCGCATCCGCTCCAAAGGAACACCATCCGAAGACACCATCCCCTTCTCCCACTTAAACGGACCAAAATCCTCCAACATCGAACGAACCGGAACCACCCCACCCGGCACACGAGGAGCATCCCGATAAACCCCCACCTCACACAAATACGGACGAATACGAGTAAACCGGCGACGAGACATATTCGTATTCCTCATCATCCACGCATTACGAGACGACCGATCCCGCCCAACAAACCACAACACCGCATGCCCCGAAATCGTATCCTTCCCCATCCCCGGAGGACCAAACACAAACGTACGAGCATTCGTCGGGTCCTCAAACGCCTCATGCACCGGCAAATGATGAGGCAACGTCGGAAACCCCAAATACTCACGACGAAAAACCTCCAACCCACCAGGATCACGACGAACCACATCCCCATCAAACACCGACGGCTCCACACCACCCCCAGCAACCACCGACCGAACCCTCAAATTAAAAGCCCGCACCTCATCATCAAACACACCACACAACCCCCGAGACTCCCAATAATACCGCTTCGCCGTATTAAACGACACCCCCACCCCAGAACCACCAAAAGCCTCCGAAGTCGAAGCCCCATCAACCAACGCATGCCAAATCCCCCGCAACACACTCCGACGAGACACCGGCACACCATCCCCAAAACCAAACTCATCCACACGCCGATGAAACACCGAACGCTCCCCAACCAAAACATCAGTACCAGAAACATTCACCCACCAACCATACCACAACCAACAAAAAACCCACAAGTCTTAGTTCACTAACGGTTCCACTGATAGTTAACCTGACGGTTAATGCCCGGCCAAAGCTTGGCCGGTAGGTCCGGCCACCATGGCCGGTAGGCCTGTCGTCAATGGCCGGTAGGCCTGTCGTCAATGGCCGGTAGGCACAACACCAACAACCAACAAACAAAACACACCAAAACCACTAGGGCCAAAAGACCCTACACTAGGGCCAAAAGTCACAAAAAAAACAAACCCACAACACACAACAACACACAACAACACACAACAACACACCAAAACCAACCAATTTTACACACCACACTAGAATCAACGGCACCAAAGGTGCCGAACTACGTTCAGTAAAACACAAAACGGCAAGGGTAGAACCCCGGAAAACAAGTTTAAGGGCCTAAGGTCCCTTAATACTATAAGGAACCCCCTGGCTCCTTACCTTCCCCCGGTCGTTCGTTTTTTGTTTGGTGGGGGGGGCGGGGTTGGGGGGTTGTGTGGTTGTTGTTGGTGGTGGTGGTGGTGGTGGTGGTGTTTAGGTTGTGGGGTTGTGG
>Ga0265297_10004740_pt1 | contig 21739 bp, 22 predicted proteins | sample Munlanlwell13791_FD_192502 | JGI IMG/M metagenome (GOLD analysis project Ga0265297, IMG submission 192502) | Leachate microbial communities from a municipal landfill in Southern Ontario, Canada - Leachate well 137-91 | ecosystem: Engineered > Solid waste > Landfill > Unclassified | place... | reverse complement strand
TTCGGCGTGGAGAAAAGATAACCTGGTTTTGAATGTGGCGATTGGATATCCGTTCTAAAACAATAATAAAATGAACCCCAGGAATGCTGTCCCGATAAAGAGTTCACCGGTAATGAAGGTGGCCGCGCTAATTATCATTTTTGCAGGGGCATATATTGCAAGGTCGATCATTACCCCTGTTTTACTCGCACTTTTTATAAGCATCATTTGTGTTCAACCTATTACCTGGCTTGAGAAAAAGCGAATACCAAGGTGGCTAGCGCTGATTGTTGTCGCCATGGGATTGGTTTTAGTGTTCTTCGGATTTACCATCCTGATTGGGGGAACCTTGTCATTTTTTTTAAGCAGTGTTACAAAATATGAATCATTGCTTGTCGGTATTTTCAACTCCATTATTCAGTTTTTAAATGATCACGGTTTAAATATTCCAAAGGAAAAGCTATCTGAAATTATTCAGTCGGCAAAGATATTCGAGTTCACCTCTGGGGCATTGAAGGAACTACTAAAATTGATAGGAAATGCCTTACTGATATTTCTTGTCATTTTATTCATGCTCATGGAATTCAGCAGTTTTACTGTCAAAGCTAAAGCTGTCCTGGGTTTATCAAATCAATCAATTTCTTATCTATCAACCATTACAAGAAATACACGCCACTATCTTGTCATAAAAACACTGGTATGTTTAACCAATGGCGTTCTTATTTACATTGCATTGCTGATCATTGGTGTTGACTACCCTCTCCTATGGGCAACTGTGGCTGGATTGATGAATTATATCCCAAACATTGGATCCATTTTCGCGACCATTCCGGCGGTTCTCTTTGCCTTGATCCAACTTGGAGTAGGTGGAGCAGCCTGGACATTGGGTTCATTTGTGATTATCCACAATGTACTGGGCAACTTTATTGAGCCCAAATTATTGGGAAGAGGCATGGGGCTTTCAGCATTGGTTGTATTGCTTTCTCTACTTTTTTGGGGATACATTTTAGGTCCGGTAGGTATGTTTCTTTCGGTTCCCTTTACCATGACCATTAAGATTATTATGGAACAAAGCGAGAAAACACGATGGATAGCCATATTACTCGGAACTCCAGATGAAGCTAAGATCTATCTTCAACACAAAAAACGTTGGAAAAATTAGAATCTCATAAAACAATAAATATTGTACCCTGAGTTCTGTTCATGTAAATACTATTTAATTTTTTCGATATCTTGTTTATTGTTGAAAAAATATACCAAGTAAATTATTTGTCCGGTTACTTCATAGAAAATTGTTGTCTGCTTACTTAAAACAGCTTTCCGTAATCTGGAATTATATTGAGAAATTGGGAAAAGACCAGGGCTCTGTTGAATTAGACCAATTTGCTTAGATAATCGTCGTTTAAAATTATCTATCTCACGTTGAGTCCACCTATTGTTTAAATAATCTAAGGTATCTTCAAGATTATTTATTGCTTCATCAGTCCAAAAAATCTTGTAATCAGAGGCCATACCTCAGTTTTACATTGTCATGCGGTGTAACCCTACCGGCATCAATATCTTTTAATCCACGTTCAATTCCGGACTTTTGTTCACCTGTCAAATCCTGCCACCAATCATCATGTGAAGCGTTCGAATCTTTTACAATTTTAAGGTAGTCTATTGTTTCACCATCTTCAAGCTTTGTAAGCCATTCGATTAGTTCCAATTTTATAGCTTCGTGACCCATTTTGATTTTTTATTCAAATTTACAATTATTGTGGCACAATTTCAAATCAAAGCAGACCTTCCTTGTTCAAATATTTCAGCTATTAACATTCAATTGTCCCTTTTGCTTGTATCTTTGCATAACATACATTTGTAATTAATGGAAAGATGAAAGTATTTTCAATAACCATACAAGACGATAAAGAAAACATCTTCATCGAATTAATGAATAGTGTTTCATTCGTCAAAAAAATTGAAGCTGTTTCTGATGACAACGAAATTCTTCTATGGCACAAAGCTATTCTCGATCAAAGAATTGAAGATAAAGCCGGAGATTACCTTAAATGGGATGCCGTACAAAAAGAAATCGATGTAAAATATGGCTTATAAGATAATTATCAATCCTTCTGCAAGACTTGATATTATTGAGGCAATCGAATGGTACAATAAACATCAGTCGAATTTGGGATTTCGTTTTTACATCTCCGTGCAAACAACACTTAATAATATAATAGGGAATCCTTCGGGATTTGCCGTTCGGTATAAAACAATTCGTACGGCAATTATAAAGAAATTTCCTTACATGGTCCACTACATTGTGGATCAACAGACCAAAATCATCAGTGTTCTGGCTGTACTTTGTATGTATCGCAATCCCGAATCGTGGGTTGAAATATGAAACTTATAAAACTTCACCTCCGCGCTTAACCTGCTAAACACGTGTAGTTTGGACTGAAACAGCCGCCAGACAAAGAACTGCATTCTGGGATAATCGACAAGACCCTAAAACCCTTTTGGAGATAATAAGAAAAGATTAAAACCCAATCAATTCCACCATTTCTTTCCTTCAATTATTCCCTTTTTAAATACTTCTTTTTTTCGCTAAAGCTTTTCTCAGGAGTAGACTGTCCTGAAATTGGAAAAAACTATTACGCATTTCGAACTGAATATGTGAAAGATGTAACTATTTCCCAAAATTGTGTAACCATTGCCTTTGGGTGTCCTCCTACCTTTATAAGATTAAAATATCTACGGATAGCCCGTAAGTAAATCTTATGATCATGTTATTAAATATCAAGAAATTAGCAATAGTTATCACACTGATAATTGTCGCATTAGCCAATCCGAAACAGATTTTCGCCCAACAGGAGAATGTAAGTTTTCAGGTTTTCTATGATGCCTTAAGTCCATACGGACAATGGGTTGACTATCGAGATTATGGTTATGTCTGGATACCGGATGTCGGACCCGACTTTGCCCCCTATTCAACAGATGGATATTGGACACTTACCGACTATGGCTGGACCTGGGTATCGGATTACGAATGGGGATGGGCACCTTTCCATTATGGCCGCTGGAGTTATGACAACTATTATGGATGGCTGTGGGTACCCGAAAATGAATGGGGTCCCTCCTGGGTGAACTGGCGAAGAGCAGATGGTTATTATGGCTGGTCGCCAATGGAGCCTGGCATTAGCATCTATCTTAGTTTTGGCAGGCCATACAACAGATACAACGACCATTGGATGTTTGTCAGGGATAGGGATTTTGAAAGACGCGATATTCATAATTATTCTGTAGACCGGTCAGAGCACGCCATGATTATTAGAAACTCCACGGTGATCAATACAACATATATTGATAACAGCAGACATACTACTTACGTTACAGGACCTGCAAGAGAGGATGTACAGAGAGTTACTGGTAGAAGGATTAATCCGGTTGCAATTCAGGAAAACAATAGACCGGGTAGGGACCAGAACGATGGTCAGTTAAGAATGTACAGACCGGAAATAGTGAAAAACATTAGGGCTGACCGGAACCCTGCTCCAAGAAGAATTGAAAATCTGGAAAATGTAAAACGCCCCTCCGAAAGAAATATCCAATCTCAACAGCAGAATAATGCCAGGCAACAGAATATAAACAGGAACCAACCAACTCAACAGCCACAGCAGACAGCCCCGGCAGACATCAGGGAGAGGCAACAAAAGCAGCAACAACAGAATGATACAAGGCAGCAGAATATCAATCAGGAGAGGCAGTTGCAACAACAGCAGAAGCAACAGAATGATACGAGGCAGCAGAATATCAACAAGGAGAGACAGCAGCAGCAACTGCAGAATGATACGAGGCAGCAGAATATCAACAAAGAGAGACAGCAACAGCAGCAACAACAAAATGATATGAAGCAACAGAATATCAATAAGGAGAGGCAGCAACAACAGCAGCAGCAACAGAATGATACGAGGCAGCAAAATATCAACAGGGAGAGGCAGCAACAGCAACAACAGCAGCAACAACAACAAAATAATACAAGACAGCAGAACATCAATAAAGGACAACCAGCACAACAGCCCCAGAAAGCTGTCCCAACTGGTAACATCCAAAGGAAACAACAGAATACAGTAAAACCTCAGAATCAAAAACCGAAAGAGCAACCCAAAGAACGCCGGTCCGAAGAGGATAAAAAGCAGAATGATTAATATTTAAATTCTATCCATATGTCTTACTTTGCCGGAAAAATTATTACCGTCATCAAATCGTGTTTACTTACCTTCCTTATAGTTATTTGTCTTGTATTCAATAGTTTTTCACAACAAACTGTTATACCCGAAGAGAGCATCGTTCAAAATTTCTATCTCCAAAACCATCAGCAGTTGTTTTGGTTTTCAAATGTGGAAAGCCAAAAAAAAGCTACCGAGTGGCTCCTGATGATTGAAGCAGCGGGTCATTGGGGTATCACAACCAATAAAACGCAATCCAATATGATTAGAGTTGCCCTGCTAAGCAATAAGTCATTGGATAGTATTAACAAAGAGCAACGTGACAGGCAAATATCAGGTCTTGTATTAAATTTTATCAAAGTACTGCAGGAAGGCAATATCAAATTCGATTACGACGGTGTAAGTATAACCAGGGACTCTATCTATATCAATCAGTTGCGAAATTCAAAGACCTATGAGTCTGCCACTGAAATGGTTGCAAGACTCGATTGCAAGGATCATGATTATCTGGTTTTGAAGAATTTTTTGAATGATTCAATCAAGACAAAGGATTCACTTCAATTCAAAAAGATAGCGCTTGCCATGAATTACAGGAGATATTTCTCTGTTAATCATCCACCCGAACGCATCGTAGTGAATATTCCTGAAACGGAAGTTACCTATTATCAGAATAATTTTTTGAAACTCAAAATGCGGGCTGTGGTAGGAAAGAAAATGACCCCTACCCCAACGATTGCATCCTATGTGACGGATGTGGTAACCTTTCCTCGCTGGAATGTACCTCATTCTATTGCAGTAACAGAAATTTTACCCAAAGTTCAACTTAAGGAAAATTATCTGGAACAGAATAATTATGAGGTAGTTGACGCAAAAGGTCATGTAGTAGATGAATCCATACTAAAATGGAAATCCTATGATGAAAAGAGCTTTCCCTATTTTTTCAGGCAAGGGACCGGAAGCAGGAACGCGCTTGGAATTATAAAATTCGATTTGGCGAACCCATTCAGTATATTTCTGCATGCCACAAGCTGGCAGGGCGCTTTTGCAAAAGACTATAGGTTCCTGAGCCATGGCTGCGTTCGACTTGAAAAACCTTTTGTTCTTGCAGATCGTTTACTGAGCGGAGAGATTGACATAAAAAAATTGAAGAACAGTAAAAAAAATACCGTAACCAAAACGATCACTCTTCCCCATAAGGTGCCCGTTTTTATTGTTTACTCTCCTGCTAAGGTAGTAGGTAAAAGAGTGGTCTTTTTCCCGGATACTTATGGGTTAATTAAGTAGAGAGGAGTTGCCAAGATAATGGTTGTCGGGATTGTAAATGAACAAGCATGTTCCGTCTTTGATGGTTTCAATAATTGGCTTGTTCAAATCGGGCGGAAGAGCCGGACAGCCCAGGCTACGGCCAAGTCTCCCGTTTTTCCTGATAAAATTTTCGGTGACATAATCTGCCCCATGAATAATAATGGCACGTTTGCAGGCATGGTCATTAATTCCTTTCTCTACCCCATCAATCATGAGGGAAAATCCAGTATGTGATCCAGTTATGGGATGAGCAGTTATGTAAAATCCCAGGCTGCTTTTCAGAGAACCTTCCTCATTCGAAAAACTTTTAGCAAACTCCGTTCCTGTATTTCTGCCATGGGCAACGTAGGTATTGAACAACATCCTTTTGTTTTTCAAATCAATCACATACAGCCTTTTCTTGTTGCAGGATTGAGAAAAGTCAACAATAGTAACAATGGTTGAATTCAATAACTTCCCGCTAGAGACAAGTTTATTTAAACCTTTAATAGCCAATTCAAAAATTGTCTTGTCTAATCCCAACTCAGACAAATTCACAGCTTTATATAATTCCAAATTGATTACACCGGCAGAATTAATTGTATTCAGCCCTACCACCCGTGCATCGTTCACCAAAGGAATTAATAAAAATATCAGGTAAAAAATAAATTTTCTCATTTGGTAAAGGTATCATTTTATAAATGAGAAAAAGAATAGTCAACCAATGTGTGAATGATGTAACACTTACCCCAAATTGTGTAACTCTCTCAAAATAACCTGACTTACATTTACTCCCATAAATTCCATCATTTAAATTAGAAAAATGAAAATTAAAGTACTATTTATGACCCTTGCATTAATATTGGCTGTATTAATTAGCGGGTGCAAAAAAAATGATTACCAGGCAACTGTAGGCGTATGTCCTATTGTGGTATCAACAATACCGGTTAACGGAGCTGTTGGTGTGCCTCTCAACCAGGTCGTATCTGCGACTTTCAATGAAAAAATGAGTGCTGCCACCATTACCAGTACAACATTTACGGTTATTGATGCAACCAAAAGTCCGGCAGTAGTCATCACCGGAACTATTTTATTCTCTGGAATGACTGCATTTTTAACTCCTGCCAGCCCTTTGCTGCCAAATACTACCTACACAGGCAGAGTGACCACATCGGCAAAGGATTTAATGGGTAATGCCCTTCAAAAGGATTATGTCTGGACTTTTACAACGGACATACTTCCATTGGTAAGCAGTGATCCTGCAAATAATGCCACTGGTGTGCTCCTGAACAAAGTGATTGTCGCGACTTTTAGTGTACCTATGGACTCATTAACGCTAAAATCGCCAGCAACCAACTTTACCATCAAACAAGGTTCCACCACAGTACCTGGAAAATTCTCTTATACCAGCAATACTGCATCATTTACTCCTACCAGTAATCTTGCTCCATTCACCGTTTATACCGGTACAATTTCTGCAGGAGTAAAAAATACCTTAGGCACCCCAATGGCAGCTGATTATGTATGGAGTTTTACTACAATTCCGCAATTAACATTGTCATCCAATCCATTACTTGGCGGCATAACCACTGGTGCAGGCGTATTTGCGCAGGGCTCTAATGTAACGGCTGTTGCAACTGCAAATACAGGTTTCAACTTCATTAACTGGACAGATGGCGCAATAGTAGTATCCACTGCAGCAAGCTATCAGTTTGCAATGGCGGGCAACAAAACACTGGTTGCCAACTTTATACCTAAATATTTGGTAACTACAGTATCCAACCCGTTATTAGGCGGAACAACGAGCGGGGGCGGCACATTTAATTCAGGTTTATCAGTAACCGTAACCGCAGTTCCAAATACCGGATTTACATTCACAAACTGGACAGAAGGTACAACTGTTGCATCAACAAGTGCAAACTATTTGTTTACGATCGCCGGAAACAGGACGTTGACAGCAAACTTTACAGCAGTAGGCTTCACATTAAATGTAACAGCAATCAATGGATCAGTTGTGAAAAACCCGAATCTGACAACTTACGCAAGTGGAGCTACAGTACAGCTAACAGCTACGCCAAATTCAGGTTATACCTTTACATCATGGAGCGTAGATGCTACTGGTTCGACGAACCCATTGACGGTTACCATGAATGCGAATAAAAATATCACCGCAAACTTTACGGCAGGCATAATACCTCCATCTGGTCCGTTAGCAATTGATCTTGGTTGCGCTGCACCGTTTGCTATTCTTGCCGGCTCAACCATTACCAGCACTGGTCCTTCAATAGTTACTGGGGATGTCGGATTGAGTCCTGGATCAGCATTGATTGGTTTCCCTCCAGGGATAATTAATGGAGCGAAGGAAATTACCACTCCGGTTGCTGCTGCTGCAAAACTCTGCTTAACATCAGCTTATATAGATGGTCAAAGCAGATCATTAAATGCTATTTCGTTGCCCGGACAACTCGGTGGTCTAACCCTTGCTCCAGGTTTGTATTCTAATTCGTCCACGAGTGGAATATCAGGAACTGGAGCTAATGGAATTTTAACCCTGGATGCGCAAGGTAACGCAAATGCAGTCTGGATATTCCAAATTGGGTCTACACTTACCACAGATCCTGCAACTAGTATTGTTTTGGCAGGTGGCGCACAAGCGAATAACATCTTTTGGATTGTTGGCACTTCAGCAACACTTGGAACAACCTCTGTTTTCTACGGGAACATTCTGTCTGATCAGGCAATCACGCTCAATACCGGTGCTGTGCTTAACGGGAGAGCATTGACCAGAATTGCTGCGGTTACGTTAGATGCAAGTACTGTTACAAAGCCTTAATAAATTAAAGTTTATCAACCCTTGCGGGGAGATTTACCTGTAAAAAATAATAAATTATTATAAATATATGAAAACAATAAATTATAAAAAGGAATCACGCCTAGCGTGGTTCCCTTATAGGCTGACAGTTAAGAGTCTTATTATAAGCGTCTTGATTCTGACAGGTGTTCAAGCCTCCGTTCAGGCACAGGATACCAAGTTCACCAAACCCTCCTGGTATTTTGGTGTGGCGGGAGGAGCAAATGTAAACTTCTACCGCGGTACAACGCAGATGTTGAATTCAACCCTGACTGCTCCATCCGCTTTCTACAATGGCAATGGTGTTGGACTCTTCGTTGCGCCACTTATTGAATACCATCGTCCTGATACAAGATTAGGTTTGATGCTTCAATTCGGTTATGATGGCCGTAAAGGTAAATTTGACCAGGTTTTGTCGCCTTGTAACTGCCCTGAAGACCTTAAGACCGACCTTGCATATTTTACCATAGAACCCAGCTTGCGCTTCGCCCCTTTCAAATCAGATTTTTATCTGTATGCGGGCCCACGATTTGCATTCAATACGTCAAAATCGTTCACTTATCAACAGGGAACAAATCCTGCGTATCCACTGCAAGTTGCCGATCCTGCGGTGAAAGGGGAATTTAGCGATGTCAGGAACAGTCTTGTCTCACTGCAAATTGGGGCCGGATACGATATTCCAATCTCTTCGCAAAAAAAACGCACACAATTTGTAATCTCTCCGTTTGTCTCTTTTCAACCCTATTTTGGGCAAGACCCAAGAACAGTTGAATCATGGAACCTGACTACGTTAAGGGCCGGCATAGCACTGAAACTCGGACGTGGTCGCGTTATCGAAGAGCCTTTGGAAGTTTTGGCACCTCCTATTGTTGTCGTTGAACCGGAAGTGCAATTTACGCTGAATGCTCCAAAAAATATTGTAGTCGAGCGTAGGGTAAGGGAAACTTTCCCGGTTCGCAACTATGTATTTTTCAACGGGAAATCCACACAGATTCCTGATCGTTATGTTTTGCTGAGAAAAGATCAGGTTAAAGATTTTAAAGAAGATCAACTGGAAGTCTTTACACCCAAGGAATTGTCGGGTCGTGCTCAACGACAAATGACGGTATATTACAATGTGTTAAACATCCTTGGCGATCGTATGTCTAAAAATCCATCTACCGTTGTTATGCTTACCGGATCATCCATGGAAGGACCAAAAGTCGGAAAACAGATGGCTGAGTCAGTGAAAATTTACCTGGTGGACGTTTTTGGAATTGACGGATCGAGAATCTCTGTCGAAGGCAGGATCAAACCTAAAATTCCATCTGAACAACCTTGGGGAACAAAAGAACTGGCGTTGCTGCGTGAAGGAGATAATAGGGTTTCCATTATGAGTGAATCCCCGGCTTTAATGATGGAGTTCCAAAGTGGTCCGGATGCACCAATGAGGCCTGTTGAAATCGTCTCTTTACAGGAAGCGCCTCTGGATAGTTACGTTACTTTCAATGTAGATGGGGCAGAAAAAGCGTTTACATCCTGGTCTTTGGTTGTGGTTGATGAACAAGGGAAGATGCAATATTTTGGACCTTATACCAAGGAGAAAGCTAGTCTTCCCGGCAAATCTATCCTGGGTGCCAGATCAGAAGGCGATTACAAAGTCACCATGATCGGTCAGACCAAGAGCGGAAAAGTTATCAAAAAAGAGGCCAGCGCCCACATGGTACTTTGGTCTCCCCCTAAAACAGAGGAGATGATGAGATTTAGCATCATCTATGAATTCAACAATGCGAAAGCCATTGGTATCTATGACAAATACCTGACAGAGGTAGTAATTCCTAAGATTCCCAATAATGCTAAAGTGATTATTCACGGTCATACTGACATTATCGGAGAAAAGGATTACAACCAGAAATTGTCGGTCGAGAGAGCCAACGATGTCAAGACTATTCTTGAAAAAGGATTGGCAAAAGCCGGAAGAAGCGATGTTAAATTTGAGGTGTTTGGATTTGGAGAAGATCTCAACATGGATCCGTTTGACAACAAATATCCTGAAGAACGTTTTTACAACAGAACTGTTGTCATTGATATAGTTCCTGCCAATTAATTCTTCAAACATTGTATCATTCGAATAAGAAAAAGCCCTTCAGCAAAAGCCAATAGCCAATAACTAAAAGCTTACTACCTGAAGGCCCCAAAAGAGGCTGTCTGATTAGATTCAGGCAGCCTCTTAATGTGTGAATGATGTAATTTTTAACAGGAATTGTGTAAGCAATAATTGCGTTTTGAGGGTCACCTTTACAGTGTGAAAATTTTCACGATAATAACTAGGTACCATGAATAAGATAGAAGCAAAAGGAAACTGGAACGAACAAAAAGGCAAACTCAAACAGAAATTTGCCATTCTCACAGACAACGATCTGATGTTTGTTGAAGGGAAAAAAGAAGAGATGATTGGAAAACTTCAAATTACCCTCGGCAAAACAAAAGAGGAATTGTATAAAATTATCGGATCATTCTGATTGCCAGGTTAATCTGAAAAGGCATCGTTTATTGGTATTCCAGGAATGATGCCTTTTTAAATTGGTTTTATAATTTATTGGATCAAAAGCGGTGACATGAAAAAAATAACCAAAGTCTCAAAGTTGATTCCCAACCTTCGAAAAGCAAAGGAACTTAGCATCAAGATCAGCAATTCTACTATTTCAAAAAAGGCAGAAGTAAGTAATTTTCTAACCGATTTCGCCGACGTTCTGCTGTTCATCAACAACACGATCAAAGAGACCTTTTCCCGCAATTTCGAATTCAGGGAATTTTTGCACCAATGTTATCAAATAGGAAATAAAACTTTGCCCCTCATCTCCATCACAGGAATTATCATGGGGCTGGTGCTGACCATCCAGGCACGACCTTCTCTTGCTAAATTCGGGGCAGACGCTATGCTTCCGGGAATGGTGGCTGTCTCACTGATCCGGGAAATGGGACCGGTGATAACCGCTTTGATCTGTGCCGGAAAGATTGGTTCAGGCATGGGGGCGGAATTAGGATCCATGAAAGTAACAGAACAAATTGAGGCAATGGAAGTATCAGCCACCAATCCAATGCGATTTTTGGTGGTTACAAGAGTACTTGCAGCCACACTGATGATCCCTATACTGATTTTATATGCTGACGCCCTGGGTATTTTTGGTAGCTGGGCCGGTGCAAATATCAAGGGTGATGTGACATTTACCCTGTTTTTCTCACAGGCATTTAGCCACATCGAATTTATTGATTTCTTGCCGGCCTTTGTAAAATCAATTTTTTTCGGAGCAGTCATTGGACTGGTAGGTTGTTACAAGGGATACAATGCAGGACGCGGTACAGAAAGCGTAGGTAAAGCTGCCAATTCGGCTGTTGTGTTAGGATCTCTTCTTGTGTTGGTGGTCGATGTAATTGCAGTACAAATTACCGATATGCTTTAATAACTTAATATTATGAGTGTTACGCAAATGGTCTCTCCTGCCCCATCCAAAACAAACAGCAAGCAACAGGTCATTGGAATAAGTAATCTGATGAAAAGCTTTGGCGATCAGGAGGTTTTAAAAAATGTTTCTTTACAACTATTTAATGGCGAAAATCTTGTTGTCCTTGGAAAATCGGGTTCAGGAAAATCGGTCCTGATCAAATGCATCGTCGGATTATTAAATCCCGGAGGTGGGACAATCGATGTGCTCGGACAAAATGTTGGCGCTTTGAATAATGAAGAACTAAGCGAATTGAGAAAGAAGATCGGTTTTCTTTTTCAGAGTGGCGCGTTGTATGATTCCATGACTGTTAAACAGAACCTGGAATTTCCTTTGAGAAGGGTAAAAAGAGACCTTACTCAAAGAGAAATAGACGAAAAGGTAAAAGAGGTATTGGAGAATGTCGGATTGGCTGGAGCCATTGATAAAATGCCTTCACAACTGTCGGGAGGAATGCGCAAACGAATCAGTTTGGCACGAACCATTGTGGTCGACCCACTGATAATGCTTTATGACGAACCCACCACAGGACTCGATCCTGTTACATCCGACGAAATAAGTACACTCATCGACAGTATTCAAAAAAAATATAAAACCTCTTCCATCATCATCACCCATGATATTGAATGTGCCCGAATGACGGCCAATCGCGTTATCATGCTTCTGGATGGAGAGGTGTATAAGGAGGGCAAATTGGCCGAATTTGAAAACTCAGGTGACGCGATCATCAAATCATTCTTTAAATAGTCGTGTGATAAATTTTACTTAACAATCAAAAATATGAAAACGCATTCGGATCAATTTAAAATAAGGTTAGGACTGTTTGTAGCAGGCGGATTAATACTCTTTGTCCTTGCAATATTCATTATTGGCAAACAAAAAAACTTGTTTAATCCGGTATATACGCTTAGTTCAACCTTTTCAAATGTAAGTGGATTACAAGTTGGCAATAACATTCGTTTCTCCGGGATAAACATCGGTACGGTAGATAATATCGCTATTATCAATGATTCAATGGTAAGGGTAACAATGTCGATAAAAAGAGAGGTGAAACAATTTATCAAAAGCGACAGTGAAGTTTCGATCGGATCGGAAGGATTGATTGGCGACAGGCTACTAATAATTAGCCAGGGAAGCAGCACGAACCAACTTGCCCAGGATGGCCAACAGCTCTCATCCAAAGAGCCTGTAGAAATGGATGCCATCATATCAAGTCTCCAGGTAACCGCAGGAAATGCTGAAGTAATATCCTATCAACTGGCGGATATTATGACCAAAATCAATGGCGGTGAGGGAACGCTTGGCCGCTTAATCCAGGATACGACCATAGCGGAAAATTTGAATCAGACCATTGTCAATCTTAAGAAAAGCTCCAAAGGCTTGGATGAAAACATGAATGCGGCCAAGCACAATTTCCTCTTCAGAGGTTATTTCAAAAAGAAAGAAAAAGCTGCGGAAGCTAAGGCGGAAGAGAAAAAAAATTCGCAAGAGAAAAAATAATAGAGGTATAAATGGCAATATCAGATGTGTTTTAAATATATATTCCTCCTTTCTATTGCTATTTGCTTTGCCAGTGATTATGCATTTTCGCAACAAAATGTTGCAAAAAAAGATACAACCCAACTGTACAAAAAAATTGAAACCTATTCGAAACAGCGGAAGTTTACGAAATTAATGTACTCTTTTGTTTTTAAGCCAGTTGCAACCAGCACTTCAAAGAAAAAACTTTACGGAAAACTAATCGTAAAACCTTACAGTGCATTTGAAGGTAAAATTATCCGTCGTATCGATATAGTAACCCTTGATCCATTTGGCTATTCAATCGCCGACACGATTGTAGCCCCCGAAAGCTTTCTTGCGAAAACAGGCAACAACCTGCACATAAAATCTCTTTCAATCACCATACGCAACCTACTGTTAATCAGAAAAAATCAACTATTCGATTCCTTGCTTGTGAAGGAATCAGAGCGATTGGTTAGAAGCAGGGAATACATACGGGATGTCTCATTTTTCGTTAAATCGGCATCTAAAAACTCAGACTCCGTTGATATTTTTATTCGTGCTTTGGATATCTGGAGCATTGTTCCAAATGGATCTGCTTCTGCTTCAAGCATAACGGTAGGTCTGACCGACCAAAACTTTTTGGGCTTTGGCCATACTTTTCAAAATGTCTATGGAAGGGATTACACGAAGGGACTTAATTCCTTTGCCACTACTTACGCAATCCCCAATTTTAGAAATAGTTACGTTGGTGCAATACTGCATTACGACATGCTGGAGCACGAAAATTTCAACAGACAAATAGCCATTGACCGTCCATTTTTTTCACCCTTTGCAAAGTGGGCTGCCGGTATAAGTATAACCCAACAATACCGCCTCGATTCAATCAGGACTAGCAGCCTTGTTTACCTCCCGCAGCGAATACAATTCAACGTTCAGGATTACTGGGCCGGGAATGCCATTCAGCTTTACAAAGGCAATTCGGAATATGTGCGTACAACCAATTTTATTTCTGCAGTACGCTTTTTACGCCTGCGTTATCTTGAAAAACCAACCGCATTACTTGATCCATTGAACCAGTATTTCGACGAAAATTTATACCTGGGCAGCATCGGAATCTCTACCCGAAAATATGTTCAGGACAAGTACATTTTCAAATTTGGAATTACAGAAGATGTTCCGATTGGAAAGGCCCTAAGTCTGACCGGAGGATTCCAGACAAAAAACAACAGGAGCAGGCCCTACCTGGGAGCCAGGGTTTCATTCGGAAATTACAAGTCATGGGGCTATCTGTCCTCCAATATCGAATACGGCACCTATTTTGAAGCATCTCATCCAAAACAGGGGATTTTATCTGCAGGTCTAATCTACTTCACCGGATTAATGGAGGTTGGTAAATGGAAATTCAGGCAATTTGTAAAACCTCAAATTGCAATTGGAATGAACCTCTCTTCCTATGATACACTTACCATGAATGTTGGTCATGGATTGGATGGGTTTAATGCAGCGGGCCTATCAGGGACGGGACGTTTATTGCTTACCCTCCAAACTCAGGCGTACGCACCCTGGAGTTTTATTGGATTCCGTTTTGGTCCGTTTCTCAACATCACCCTACTTGACATGCTAGGTGATTCCTCCTCAGGGACTGGAATCAACAAACTTTACTCCCAGATTGGGATAGGTTTGTTGATTAAGAATGAGAACCTGGTTTTGAATGCATTCCAGATTTCCATTGCCTTCTATCCCTCAATTCCAGGTAAGGACCACAATGTTTTAAAAACCAACTCATTTAGAACAAACGATTTGGGTTTTAGGGACTTCGAGATCGGAAAACCAGGCATTGTGACCTTTCAATAAATATCAAAGGTGTGAATCATGTAATTATATTCAAGAGTTGTGTAACACTTTCCCTCCCAAAGAGCGTCAACTTTGATACATAATTTTCACTTAATAAAACGACAATGAAAAAACCATTTCATCATCTCATCTTCCTATCATTTATTATCAGCATTTCATTCGCTTCATGCGTATCCAGCCAAAAATATAAGGCTTCGGAAGCCCGGGCCAATCAATTGCAAAATGATAAAGCAACTGTTCAAAGCCGACTTAATGATTGTAATACACAGGTCAATGATCTGAACAATCAGAAAACTGCATTGATGAACGAAAACTCGTTGGTGCTTGGTGATTTGAAAACATTATCTGCCGAATCGAAAATGACCATTGCCGATCAGGCAAAGCGGTTGAAAAGACTTCAGGATATGATTCAGGCTCAAAAAAATGTGATGACAAAGCTTAAAAATTCAATCGCAGATGCCATGATGAGTTACAAAACCGATGAACTGAATGTCTACATCAAAGATGGAAATGTTTATGTTTCCCTGGCAGAAAAACTGTTATTCAAATCAGGCAGTGATGTAGTCGATCCCAAAGGCAAAGAGGCACTTAAATCACTTGCACTGGTCATCAACAACACAAACGATATCTCAGTGATGATTGAAGGACATACCGACAATGTTCCAATTAAAACCAAGGTATTCAAGGATAATTGGGATCTGAGCACGGCGAGGGCTACAGCTATCGTCCGAATTTTAACCGTTGATAATGGTTTTGACTCAAATCGCATCACCGCCTCGGGAAGAAGCCAATTCCACCCTATTATGCCCAATGAAGCCATTGAGGGTCGTGCAGCTAACCGCAGAACTGAGATAATTCTTTCTCCTGATTTGAAAGAAATATACAAACTTTTGGAATAATCAGGAAGGACAGATCTTTTTGACGAAAAATGTCAACTAAGATCAATAAATCATTTACAAACAATAAATATAACATTAGTCTAATACTCAAAATGAAAACTTTAAGATTATTCCTTTTTGGTCTGGTTCTGTTTCTTGCAGGTTCGGCACAGGCCCAAATTTCTGTACGTTTTAACCTTGGTTCCCCACCGCAATGGGCTCCGGTTGAACATTATGATGCGCGCTACTACTATCTTCCGGATGTGCAAGCCTATTATGATGTTCAATCATCGATGTTCATCTATTATGAAGGAAGAAACTGGGTCCACAGATCCTATCTCCCTAATCGTTACAGGGATTACAATTTGTATAGTGGTTATAAGGTTCCCATGAACAATTATCGTGGAAGTACTCCTTACTTCAATTTTAATGAATACAAATCCAAATATTCAAGAGGTCGTAACAGGGAATACCAACAAACAATTGGGCAGCGTCCCCAAAGAGGAAACGAAAGTTCAAGATACTATCGTGAAAGCAACCAGGCAAACCGGGGACGATATGAGAAGAAGGACTATCGTAATGACAATGAAAATAAAAACAAAGGTCGTGGGAATGATAGACACAACGACTAATCACAAACATTCATAAAACTTTTAAACATGAGAACAACTGTTATTTCAATGCTGCTCCTGCTACTGCTAATCGGGAGTAATTTATCAGCACAAGAATCGAGGTATTCCGAGAGATACGGAAATACACTAAACCTGGGTTTAGGAATCGGTGGGTATTCCGGATATTACGGATACATTGGACATTCCGTGCCTGTACTTAGCATCAATTACGAATTTGGCGTGGCCAACAATTTTACCCTGGCACCCTTTGCTACTTTTTATTCCTATCATTATAATAATTACAAGGAAACCGTTATCCCAATTGGTGGCAAAGGAACTTACTATTTTGATCAAATTCTGGGGGCAGGTCAGGACTGGGATTTTTATCTTGCGGGATCACTGGGTTTTGCCATCGTCAACACAAAATGGGACAGTGGTTATTATCAAGACAACAATTACCATTCGGTAAATCCTCTTTTTCTTGATCTGCATATCGGCGCCGAATACCACCTCAGTCAAAAGGTTGGCTTATTCCTTGATCTTTCAACGGGTGTATCGACCATTGGACTGGCATTTCACTAAATAAAAACGACAGCTTCCCAAAACTCTCAGGAAGCTGTCGTTCAAAAACGCTTTACTAAAACCCTAGTTTACATATTCACTTAAACACCGGCTTAATTTTTTTCTTGTGAAGAATATCCTGCTCTTCACTGTTCCCAGCGGAAGATCAAGTTTTTCAGCTATTTCCTTGTATTTGTACCCATTTAGAAATAGCTGGAACGGCTCTCTGAACTCCTCTTCCAATAGCGCTATCTTCATGTAAATCTCCTTTTCCGCGTGGATTGAGTCCACCGAAGGATAGAAGTCATCTTTGGTGAATGAGATGTGCAACCTGTTGGATTGACTCTCAAGGGTGGTTTTTGCCTTTATATTGCGTCTGTATTCATTGATAAAGGTGTTTTTCATGATGGTATACACCCAGGCCATCAGATTGGTATCAGATGAAAACTTGCTTTGGTAGGTAAGCGCCCTTAAAAAGGTTTCCTGAACGAGGTCGTGCGCCTTGTCTGAGTTGCTGGTTAAACTTAAAGCGAAATAGAACATTTTGTTCTCCAGACCCGTCAATGAATTCTGAAATTGAATCGTTGTCATGGTACAAATCTAGGTTTCAATGATTAATTTATCAATCTCGCTTATCAAACAGTACTTCAAAGATATCAAACGATCTGAAATATACAAGTTAGATTTACATATTGTCGCATAATTTATTTATTCATTCTAAATAAAAACAAACATAATGCACAGAAACATAATAATATATATCAAAATAATATGTTAATTATAAATTAAGATAATTTTATTTTCCCCCTGCAAATGTTTATTTACAATTATCAAACAGTTGTTTTAAACTATCAAACTAATGAATTGGTAAAAATAATTATGAAAAAAAAGCCCGGAATCAAATTCCGGGCTTATCATATTTTTCTGCTATTAATCTAGCTCCAAATCGATGTCAGTTAACTCGTACCAGGGAAGTCCATGCATGTTTAGTTCCCTCATGAAAGGATCCGGATCAAACTCCTCCACATTGAACACTCCGGGCTTTTTCCATTTTCCCTGGAGGAACAACATGGCGCCAATCATGGCAGGAACGCCGGTCGTATAGCTGATGGCCTGGGTTCCTGTTTCTGCATAAGCTGCTTCATGCGAGCAGTTATTGTATACATAGTAGGTTTTCTCTTTTCCGTCCTTGATCCCTTTGATCCTGCATCCGATAGAGGTTTCGCCGGTATAATTGACACCCAATTCTTCTGGTTTGGGTAAGACAGCTTTCAGAAACTGAATGGGAACAATCTCCTTTCCTTCGTAATTAATTGGCTGTATACCAGCCATTCCAATATTCTGAATAACCCTCAAATGGGTCAAATATTCCTGACCAAAAGTCATCCAGAAACGCGCCCTGCGAATGGTTGGAAAGTTTATGACCAATGATTCGAGCTCTTCATGAAAAATCAGATAGGACTCTTTCTCGCCAATTCGCGGATAGGTAAGCGGTTGATGTATTTCGTGTGGTTCAGTCATTACCCATTGGCCATTTTCCCAATATTTCCCCTTTTGGGTTACCTCCCTGATATTGATCTCAGGATTGAAATTGGTTGCGAATGCTTTACCATGGTTGCCTGCGTTACAGTCAACAATGTCAAGATATTGAATTTCATCGAAGTGATGCTTTGCCGCATAGGCGGTATAAATGCCTGAGACTCCGGGATCGAAACCGCAACCGAGAATAGCTGTCAATCCGGCCTTTTCAAACCTTTCCCGGTAGGCCCACTGCCATTTGTATTCAAATTTGGCCTCATCCAGTGGCTCATAATTGGCCGTATCAAGATAGGAAACACCTGTCTCCAGACAAGCATCCATGATGGTCAGGTCCTGGTAAGGCAAGGCAACATTGACCACTAAATCAGGTTTAAATGATCTGATTAACTGAACAAGTTCAGGTACATTGTCGGCATTTACCCGAGCAGTTTTCAGGTTGCTGCTGCCAGTTCTGGCAGCAATGGCATCACATTTTTCTTTGGTTCTGCTGGCAAGCAAAATTTCAGAAAAAACTTCAGGCAGCTCGGCCATTTTGTGGGCTACAACTGTACCTACGCCTCCGGCACCAATAAGCAATACTTTTCCCATTTCTAAGAATATTAACTAATTTCCAGAACCACTATCTTTATCTAAATCATTGATTAAGAGACGGTCTGCAACCAAATGATTCATCAATCCAATCTTGACGAATCAACCAATACGATAATATTGTTGTTCTGGATTTCAACTACACCCCCGGTAATTTCAAAATAAATGACATTCCCATTTGGCTCCTTTACTTTGATTTTCCCTTCTGCAAGTGTGGAGATTGCAGGAGCATGGTTCATCAATACTTCAAAGGAACCTAAAGTTCCAGGGAGTTTAACCAGCTCTGTTTCTCCTGAAAAGAGTTTTTTTTCCGGCGTAATGATTTCCAAATACATAGATCAACTATTATGAAATAGAACAAAGAAATTATTTGGATTGGGCCAGGAGCCTCTCCCCTTTTTCAATGGCATCCTCAATGGTTCCCACCATGTTGAAGGCTGTTTCGGGATATTGGTCTACTGCGCCATCCATGATGGAATTAAACCCTTTGATGGTATCTTCAATGGAGACCCAAACACCTTTCATTCCGGTAAAAGCTTCTGCAACATGGAATGGCTGGGAGAGAAACCGTTGTACCCTTCTCGCCCTGTGAACGATCAGTTTATCAGATTCGGATAATTCATCCATGCCTAAAATGGCAATAATATCCTGTAACTCTTTGTATCTCTGAAGTAATTCCTTGACCCTCAGTGCGGTATTGTAATGCAAGTCTCCGATAACGACGGGCGACAGTATTCGTGAAGTTGAAGCCAATGGATCAACCGCGGGATAGATGCCCATCTCGGATACTTTTCTGTTCAAAACCGTGGTAGCGTCAAGGTGTGAGAAAGTTGTCGCCGGGGCAGGGTCGGTCAAGTCATCTGCAGGCACGTACACGGCCTGCACAGAAGTAATTGATCCATATTTGGTTGAAGTAATCCGCTCCTGCATCAAGCCCATTTCTGTTGCCAGAGTAGGTTGGTAGCCTACTGCTGATGGCATCCGTCCCAAAAGCGCTGAAACCTCGGATCCAGCCTGGGTAAAACGGAAAATATTGTCAACAAAGAAGAGAATATCATTTCCTTTGCCTTTTTTATCACCATCCCTGAAATATTCGGCGACACTCAATCCTGATAAGGCAACCCTGGCACGTGCGCCCGGTGGTTCGTTCATCTGGCCAAAAACCAATGTAGCCTTCGATTTCGCGAGCTCTTTCATATCAACCAGCGACAAATCCCAGCCACCGTTCGCCATGTCTTCTTTAAACGCTTCGCCATAAGTGATGACATCAGACTCAATCATCTCCCTCAAAAGGTCGTTTCCTTCGCGGGTCCTCTCCCCAACACCGGCAAAAACGGATTGTCCATCATATTTTTTGGCCACATTGTTGATAAGTTCCATGATCAAAACCGTCTTGCCCACACCAGCTCCTCCGAAAAGTCCGATCTTTCCACCTTTTGAATAAGGCTCAAGCAAATCAATTACCTTGATCCCGGTATAAAGAATCTCTTGCTCTGTGGATAAATCTTTGTATTTAGGAGGCTGATTATGAATTTCATAAGTTTGATCTTTGGGTATAAATCCAATACCGTCGATACCCTCTCCAATAACGTTGAGAAGCCGACCTTTGATTTGATCCCCAACCGGCATAGAAATGGCCTTTCCGGTTGCAACAACCTTCATACCCCTTGAAAGTCCGTCGGTAGAGTCCATGGCAACAGTCCGTACCGTATGTTCACCGATGTGTTGCTCACATTCGAGAATCAAAACCTGTCCGTTGTTCCTGGTTACCTCCAGGGCATCATAGATCTTGGGTAATTTGGCATTATCCTCTTCGAAACTCACATCAACAACTGGTCCGATGACCTGTATGATTTTTCCTGTGGATTGAGACATATTATTTACTATTTGAAATATTTTCTAATTTTTTAACCAAATGGTTATTAACTTCCTTAATCTATGAACCCTTCAAGGCATTGGCCCCACTGACAATTTCCAGGATCTCACCTGTGATTGCCGATTGTCGTGCCTTGTTGTACTGGAGATTTAATTCGCGAACCAATTCGGAAGCGTTGTCAGTGGCTTTGTGCATAGCCGTCATTCTGGCGCCATGTTCCGATGCCACTGAATCCAATATCGCTTTGTAAAATTGAATTTTAAGCGACTTAGGAATGACCGTTCCCATTATTTCCTGAACATTTGGTTCAAAGATATAATTGCTGAAATAGTGGTGAACGTCTGCAGTATTGGATGGCACCTCCTTAATCTCAACAGGCAAAAATTGTTCAACCATCAATTTCTGGACGGCAGCATTTTTGAATTGATTGTATACCAAATCGATACGATCGTACTCACCACTCGAAAAGGAATTCATCAAATCCTGGGCAACCACTTCTGCACTTGTATACTGAAGTCC
>Ga0265297_10004738_pt1 | contig 21746 bp, 18 predicted proteins | sample Munlanlwell13791_FD_192502 | JGI IMG/M metagenome (GOLD analysis project Ga0265297, IMG submission 192502) | Leachate microbial communities from a municipal landfill in Southern Ontario, Canada - Leachate well 137-91 | ecosystem: Engineered > Solid waste > Landfill > Unclassified | place... | reverse complement strand
TTTTCGCCGGTCCGGAGCATGATTTTAGCAAACCAGCCCCATTTTTCATTATAGTAATCGAAGCTATGTAGCGTCGCGACCACCTTGATCCGACGCCGAATTAATTTTGGCAACCAGGCTAGGAGGGAAGGGCCGACGCCCTGGAAGTGGATCACGTCGACGCCGCGCCAAAGCGTATGGCAAATCGACAGGAAAGTATGAGTAATGGCAGCAAAATTCTTTCCGCGCAGGTAAGGCAGATTAATGATCGAAATTTCCCGGAATTCACGGAGTTTCTGCGGAAGATAATCGACCCGATTATATACCAAAACCTCCTGTCCCAAGGACACTAGGTTAATAGCCAGGCTTTCGACGTAGCGTTCAACTCCGCCGTCCCGGGAAGGTATTCCTTTCTGTCCGATAAAAGCAATTTTCATGACAAATGAATATTAGACTGTAACCTTCTATCTTAGTATATATTCGAATATCTGTCAAGGTATTTGTGGCCAGTTCAGTTATTTTTTGTTCAAAAATAACCGCTAAAATTAGAAAAACCGCTAATAATTGTGCGGTTTTACACAGGATCAGCCATTTTTTAGATAGGTTACCGTTAACTCAGAGCCATTTTTTTCGCACAAAAAACATCAACATACCGACTGTTCCGAGTAGCATTACCGCGACTATCCACCAGAAGCCATATGGCAAGTTGACAAGAGGCATGGGGCTAACGTTCATCCCGAAAATGGCAGCCAACAGGGTGAGCGGAAAAACGATGACCGAGAAGATGGTCAAGGTTTTCATGATATCGGTCATTCGATTATTAAGCAGGGACTCATTGGTATTGTACAGGACTTCGACGATCTCTTTCTGGTTGTCGAGCGTCTCCCAAATCCGCTTAGATTGTTCGACGAGGTTAGTATAGTACTTTTTGATCGAAGCGCGGTCTACCAAAGCGCTGTCCATTTGAGTAAGTTGCTGGAAGATGTTCTTATGATTTTGGATGATCCGGCGGACACTAATAATATTGCGCCGCAAAGTCAAGATTTCCACGGCTACTTCTTTTTGGTTACGGGAAAATATAAGATCCTCTATTTCATCTATCTTCAGGCTGTTGGCGTCAATTAGACGGTAAGTCTCATCACTAAGATGACCGAGAATCTCATAGAGCAGGATGGCCGACGATTCCAGCGAATAGGATAACAGTGAGTCCGGACTCTTCTTGCCTAGATTAAAAAAATTATTTAATCCTCTAAGATTATTATAGTGAGCGGTTATAAGAAAGCTGTGGCCAACAAAAAAATCAACCTCGCTAGAGACAACGTTATCGCCCTTGATGGTCGGAAAGTGGAGGACCAAGCAGAGATAGCCTTGGCCGTGGAAGATCATCGGACGCTGGAAAGAGACTGAAGCGGCGGCGGCCTTCAGATGCTGCAGGTCAAACTTAAAATTCCGGCGCAAATATTCGATCTCTTTCTTGCCGGCGTTTATGATATTTAACCATTTTAAGTCCGGAGCAGTCTTCGGGTTGTCTATCTTCAACTCCTCGATGCTCTCGCTTATCTTCTTATAATGAGACATACTATTTTGACGGGATGCTTAATTTATAATAAGATTAAACTTAGCTAATTATAGCATATGGCCAATATTTTGGGAATAAATCTCAGCTCGTTAGCGCCCGATAAGATCAGGGTGCTGCTTGGCGAGTGGTTAGAGGGCGGCGCCCAGCGTTTTATCGCTACTCCTAATCCCGAAATAATCTTGGCGGCGCACGCGGACGAAGAATTATTTTATATCCTTAATTGCGCTGATCTGGCGCCGGCCGACGGGTTTGGTCTGCGTCTGGCCGGTTGGCTCTATGGCGAAAGGGTACCACGTTTTACCGGTGCGGATATAGTGGCTGAACTCATTCAACTAGCGATAGATAAGAAGGCCCGGATTGCGGTGCTTAATTGGCGAGGTGGCCTGTCGCCCGCGGCGGAGATCGAGTCCGCTCTAGGTAAAAAATATCCTGGCCTGGAGTATCTGATCGTCGATACCAGCCGGACACATTCTCTGCCTAGCCTGTTAGAGGACGCGTTGTCTCGTCTTGCCACCTTTAAGCCGTCCATATTATTTTGCACCTTCGGCTCCCCTTATCAAGAGAAGGTAATTTATCATAATTTGGCTAAGCTGCCTTCGGTCAGGATCGCGATCGGCTGTGGCGGCGCTTTTGATTTTTTAACCGGCCGACTTCGCCGGGCGCCGCGCGTTTGGCGCCGTTGGGGGCTGGAATGGCTGTGGCGCCTCATCAGTCAGCCAACGCGCTGGCGTCGAATATACCGAGCGGTCTTTGTCTTTACATTTGAGGTCTTAAAAGCGATGTTTATCAGCCGTTATAGGTACCGGTCCAATGTCGCCTGCCTGTTATACAAATCGGACGCCGGCGTTAAAAAGGTGTTGATCGTCGAGCGTACCGGCGAAGCCGGACATTGGCAGCTGCCTCAAGGCGGGACTGATGGGGAAGAGATTGAGATTGCTGGAGCCCGTGAGTTACGGGAAGAGACTGGCGCCGTCTCAATCGCCAGTCGCGGTGTATTCAGCGGTCTGCATCGATACAAATTCCCCAAAAAAAATAATTACCGCGGATCGGAAAACTGTGAGCACAAATACGATTATCGCGGCCAGAAGCAAAGCCTGTTCATCGCGGAATTTTTGGGCGCTGACACGGAAATCAAGATAAATTTTTGGGATCACAGCTCCTGGCGATGGGTTAAGGTTGAGAGCTTGATCGAGGCCCTACATCCAATTCGCCGTTCAGCCGCCCAGATATACATTGAGAAATTCAAATCGTTAAACTTATAAATATGTTTTCTTTCGCTAACAAGATTCGCCTCCGCTTCGCCCCGTCGCCGACCGGTTTTCTACATATCGGCAGCTTGAGAGCCGCCCTGTTCACCTACTTACTGGCTAAAAGCTGGGGCGGGAAATTCATCCTGCGGATAGAAGATACTGATGAGAAGCGCGAAGTTGAGGGCGCCACTGATAATCTGATCCTTGTTCTGAAAAAAATTGGGCTGGAATTTGATGAAGGTCCTCATAGCGGCGGGAAATATGGACCCTACACGCAGACAGAACGCTTGGATATATATAAGCGCCACAGCGAAGAGCTGCTCGCCGCGGGCAAGGTGTACCGCTGTTTCTGCTCGGAAGAAAGATTGACCGAGATGCGCGCAGCCCAGGAAGCGGCCAAGCAGCCGCCGCGTTATGACCGTTTGTGCCGGAGCTTGAGCTTAGATGAAGCTGCCGCCCGGGCCGCAGGCGGCGAATCATACGTGATCCGTCAGAAGATGCCGCTTGAGGGCGAGGTGGTCGTCCACGATGAAATACGGGGCGATATAAAGTTTCAGGCAGCGGATCTTGATGACCAGGTGCTTATCAAATCAAACGGCATCCCTACTTATCAATTTGCTAGTGTCGTTGACGACCATCTGATGGAAATATCGCATGTCACTCGGGCGGTGGAATGGTTGCCATCTTACCCGAAAAATATCCTTCTGTATCGTGATTTCGGCTGGACGCCGCCAAAGTTCATCCACATGCCCCTTATCCTCAATAAAGAAGGCGGCGGTAAACTGAGCAAGCGGCGCGGGGATGTCTTTGTCGAGGATTATTTTGCTAAGGGATACCTTCCCGAAGCGCTGATCAATTTTTGCGTCCTCTTGGGCTGGCACCCTAAAAGCGATCAAGAATTGTGGACGCTTGATGAGTTAAAAAAAGATTTTACTCTGGAGGGGCTCGGCGCTAGCCCGGCCGTGTTTGATACCGATAAGCTCGACTACTTCAATGCCCACTACATCCGCCTTAAGTCGGTAAGTGAACTCACGCGCCTTACCCGTCCATACCTTGAAGAGGCCGGTCTCCTGACCGACGAGCGACAGCTAGAAAAGTTTGTTGCCCTATCTCAGGATCGTCTAAAAAAATTAAGCGACGTTGTTGAGCTGACCGCTTTTCTTTTCCGTCTGCCGGAGTACAGCGTGGACTCTCTAAAATGGAAAAAAATCAGTCTGGAAGAATCCTTACTCTGCCTTGGCAAGATCGGTTCCGAGCTAAGTAATGTTCCCGCTGAAAAATGGGATAAGGCCTATTTGGAAAAGCGACTTCTGGAGTGGATAAAAGAGCAGGGGAGACCTAATGGCGACTATCTCTGGCCGCTCCGCTACGCGCTTACCGGCCAAGTTTATAGTCCAGGCCCATTTGAGGTAGCTGATGCTTTGGGGCGGGAAGAGAGCTTAAGGAGGATAAGTCTGGCCACCGACAAGGCGCAAATTGTTTAAAATTTAGCCTATTTTAAACAATATTTACAGATATTCCAAAATATGTTATAATGTAATAGTTAATAACGTATGAAATGGCTTTTTACCCTAAACTATCTATGAAAAATATCCTGTCCCGACTGATCAAGCTGAGTTGTTTGGCACTATTTGCCATAAGCTTGCTGTCCGGCGGCTCGTCTGTCCTGGGGCAGAGTAGCGATATCGATGCGGAGATCAGTGAGCTTAACCAGAAGATTCAGGCGCAAAAGAAGCAAATCGATGCGCTTCGTTTGCGCCAGCAAGAATACCAAACACAGATCCAAGCCAAGCAGCAAGAGCGCACCAGTTTGAGTAATCAGCTGGTAATACTGGAAAATCGTCTAGCTAAAGCCAAGCTTGATATTGAAAGCGCTAATTTGGAAATCGATAAGACGAACTTGGAGATCAAGAAGGTAGAAATTGATAAGGACAACCTCGATAAAAAAATTGAGACGCAGAAGCTGCACATCGCCAGTCTGCTCCGCTCGATCTATAAGCAGGACCAGGTATCCACTTTAGAGATACTGCTTCTAAATAATTCGCTCACAGAGTTCTTGAACCAAGCTCGTTATCTGCAAGATGCCAATATCGAGATCGGCCGCAGTGTCGAAGACCTGAAAATGAACAAGGAACTGCTGGATCAGAACATCGTCGTCCTCGACGCCAAGAACAAAGAGATGCTCGCCCTTAAGACGGAACTTGAGGAAAAAAAGGAAAGTTTATCTTACGAGCAGTCTAATAAGTCCAACCTTCTTGCCGAGACCCGCGCTTCAGAAAGGGAATACCAGAATCTTATCGAGCAGGGGAAGCGCGAGCAGCGCCAAGCCGAAGCAGCGATTGCCAGCGCAGAGATCCTGATCCGTCAAAAGATGACCGAAAAAGAACGGCAGACACTAAATAATGGCAATAATACGATTGCCTGGCCAGTTGCCCGTAACGTCATCACCGCCGGTTTTCACGATTCCACTTATCCCTACAAAAACTTAATTGGCGAACATCCGGCTGTTGATATACGCGCCAAACAGGGCAGCACGATCATGGCCGCTGCCGACGGTTATGTCGCCAAGGTTAAGTCCGACGGCACCAAAAATTACGCCTATATCATGCTCATACATGGTAACGGCTTATCCACCGTTTACGGACACGTCTCAGCAGTCTTTGTGATGCAGGACCAATATGTGAAACAGGGGCAGGCGATCGGTCGATCGGGTGGCATGCCGGGCGGCACCGGTTCCGGACCGTTCACGACTGGGCCACATCTGCACTTTGAAGTTCGCTTGAATGGTTTGCCGGTTAATCCGGAGAACTATCTGCCTTAAATTTATTTGCAACATTATTAATTATAATAATATGTTGAGTGATAATTTTTTTTCAAAGTTCATTAACAAAAAAGAGAAGGAGAAAAAAATGAACAATAAACCAAGCAAAGAAGAGGCCAAACAGGAATTAATTGAAAAATTTGGCATGGATAATACTTGGAGTTTTCAATGGGCTTTACGAAGAGGAGAGATTGAATTAGCTGAAAATTGGTTAAACTATATTATCGAAAATAAAGAAAATTTTCCGCAATATGAAGGGAATTGGGATGAATGGTTAAAAGATCGCCAAGAAAATATCAGCACCTATAAAGAACTTAAAGCCAATGGGACTCTAGAAAAAACTGAAACTAAAACCATAAAATCGGTTAGCGAGGAGGGGTTAAAAAGATTTGGGATAACCGACACAAAGGATTTTAGACGATGCTTACAGGAGGGTAAGATTGATAGCGCCCAATCCTGGTTTGAATATGTGCAAGAAAATATTATATATTTTACTCAATATTCAACAAAAAAATGGCTTTCGGACCGCCAAAAAGAATTAGCCGATGCTAAAAATAAAGGATGATTTAATAAATCTCTCTTAAAGCAAAAGCCATCATAAATTTGATGGCTTTTTTAAATGCTTCAGAACTCTCGTCCTTCATGCACCTTGCGGTGGATATCGCGGAGCTGCTTATTAGTGACGTGAGTATAGATCTGGGTAGTAGCGATATTACTGTGTCCCAAAAATTCCTGTACGGTGCGGAGGTCAACGCCTTGATTAAGAAGGTCGGTAGCAAAGGAGTGGCGCAGCGTGTGAGGCGTGGCCATGACCGGTAAGCCGGCTATCTTCACATATTTTTTGACGATATCCTCGATACTCTTTACGGTCAAGCGGCGCGAGTCTTGTGTTTTAGTTGCACCCCGACGGTAATTAATGAACAGGGCATCATCCATATCTTTACGCTCCTTAAGGTAAGCGCGCAAAGCGGTGATTGCCCGGCCAGAAAAATATACTGTCCGGAGTTTACTTCCTTTACCAATTATCGCCGTCTCGATGTCTTTAGTGTCATCCTTGATTCGTAACTGGTCCCGATCTAGGGCGGCTAGTTCAGCGACTCGCAGACCGGTCGAAAATAGGGTTTCCAGAAGTGACCGATCACGCAGGCCGATGATCGTTCCCTGAGAAGGAGCGCTAAGCAGCCGTGACAACTGCTCGAGCTTTAAAAATTTTATTTCTTTATCGGCTTTGTCTTTAGCTAATTTTACTTTTGAAGGCGACAGGGAAGTGATGTCTTTTTCGACGAAAAACTCCAGAAGAGAGCGCAGCGCTATCAGGTAGTAGTTCTGCGTAGTCTTTTTAAGGGTTTTATTTGTCCTTTTATCCGCATGGCGCGACAGATATACTTTATACTGCCAGATGAGCTCCGGAGTCAGGGAAGAGGGTTGAAGGGCCTCCCGACCAGTGTCCTTGAGCCAGCCGAAGAACTTCCGGAGGAAGCGAGTATAATTTTCCTGGGTCTTCGAGGAGAGACCCTTCTCGATCTCCGAATAATCCAGAAAGTCGGTCAGGTATTTTATTATCGGCTTATGCTTATCCATAGCAGGTTAATTATATCACACTTTCTTTTTGAGGTAGGGGGCAGGGTGGCTGGTTTTAGATGTTCTAAATGCCGCCCAGGAAGATATGCTTAATACTTCGCATAATGTATATTAATCCACCTATTATCTAAAGCAAAAGAAGGGTGGCAGAGCTTGCCCCCTTAACTGATCAGTAAACCCATCAAATTGATCTCCGGCTGGAATAACAGGATTATCTTGATAATCAGCAAGAATAAACCGATTATTGTGATACAGAATACCAGGACGGCGAGAAAAAAAATAAATTTAAATGCTGTTTCCATATAGTTTATTTAAAATCTGGGTTGATAAATATCCGATCGCCGAAGCGTAGGTCTACATACTCGGTCCTACTAAAATTATCCTTTATTTTCTCTTTTTTGACAAGGACAAGGCGTTCTAGTTGCGTGGCCGCTCCATCATTGGTACTGAAGTAAACAATCGGTCCGTCCTTAAATTTAGCCTTTAAAGTATTGAATTCCCAGTCGATGATGAATTTTTCCAGGCTCAATTCTTCATTGGCGATTATCAGCTCATTAAGGTCAAGAGCAAACCCCAAATAATCAGTATTGACATTAATCTTATTTTTGTGTCCTATCAGCGTTCCGGGATTTTTGTTTTCCAAGATAAAGTATTTTTGCTTGTCCTCATCACTCACTGCCTGGTCCTTAATGATATATCCATCACCAGATGCGTAAAACAGGTCACTTCCCTCTTGCCAGATGAAGGCGTAAGGACGTTCATAACCAGTAATCTCAAGCGTCCGCGGCCACTTTTTTTGAATCGTACAGTCGGTCAAATTATAGGCAGCAATCAAGTCTTCAGCTGCTTTCTCTCCATCAAAAAGAAAAATGTTACTTTCCGAAAACAGGAGCCAACGCGACTCCTTAGTTTGGCGCCAGATAATATCTTCGACGGAATCAGCGGAAATTCTGGTCAGTCCGCCCAGCTGGACATTTTGTATTATCCAAAAAGGGGCCGACAGAAAAAACCAAACTAGCGCGCCTGCGGCCAATATTCCGGCCGCGATCAACCAGCGCCAGAGGCGTCCGACCTGCGGGCTAGTTTTTTTCCGGAAGAAAGGATTATGCAGATTTTTCGGCTGATAATCTTTTTTTATGTGCCTATTGTATGGGGTCATATCACTTCCCTCCTGATATTAGCCTGAGGTCTGACTAGCAGTTCATAAACAATCTTCGGCTTGAATATCTGCCTAAAAAATTTTTTCATGTTTATTGTTAACGGCGATATATCATTCGGCAATCACTTCACCCTGGTCGGCATTAAAGCGGTCCTCTTTAAGTTCGGTAGTCAGATCCGGCAGTCGTCCGGCCACTTCTTCGCCGGTCAATTTGTCGGTGGCAAAATACCGGCCGGCTTCCACTAGCACCGGCGATACACCGACTTGGCTCTCAGCCGGGACAAGCTGTATCTCAAATCTCAGCCGGCTGGCGCCATCGGCCACCTGTAATTCGGGAATCTTCCAAATAAGTTGACGGGAATCGGGATTATAATTAAGTTCCCCGGCCAGGAGAGACCTTTGACCGGTGAGCTCGACACCTCGAGGCAGGCGAGCGCTTAGGCTGAGGTCAGAAAAATCGCCGTTTCCCTGCACCGACCAGAAAACCCAGTAGTTGGTCGGGATACCGACGATTGGCGGGATCGGCCCGATTCCCAGTTGATCTCCTTGAGGGCTGGTGTAATAGACAACGGCACTCGCACTTAGCTCGGCTGCCAGATGTATATTCGCCAGATCTGTAGAAAACTTAAATTGCTGCCCGTTTAGTATATATTCAATTTGCGCCTGCCATTTTAGAGTCCGAGTGTCAGTATTTTTTTGTCTTATATAAGCTAAAAAAGACAATTCTTCTTCAGAGTGCGGCAAGATTCCCTGGAAAATTATACTACTCCCCTTGACTGATGCGCCTGGACTGTCAACCTGCTCCTCAAGACGGTCCAAACTATAGCCCTCAGTGGTCGGTTTCAGGCTAACAATCACATCATTGACCGTTACGCTTCCGCCATTTTTCAAGCGCACCACTACGACGACCGGCTCCCCTGTTTTAGCGGTTGACTCGGACGGAGTGAATGTAACTTCAAGGGGCGGGTTATTTAAATCGACCGGCGGACGGACAAAGCCCCCTAATCCAGGAAGGGCCGGCCGGAAAAAAAAGAGGAAGAATAAGCTGGCCGCCAAGATAATGGTTACCATGATAAGCGACAGATCAAGCACCAGATGCCAATGATTCTTCAGATAGAAGCGTTCCCAGCGGCTTCGAAAATAACGATTAAAATGTCTAATCATATTCTTATTGTCGGGCTTCGCACGTCCCGATCATTAATTAAAAGTTTTTGATGCCAACTAATATTTCCGCTCGTCCGTCACCGTCGAGATCACTGAGCGAAAGCTTATAGCCGCCCCGGAAACTCGTGTCATAGGCGAACCAGCTACTGAGACGCTCTCCTTTTCCGGTGAAGATTAGAATGTGGGGGCCGCCTCCGGAGGCAGGGGCCGTGACGATTTCTGCTCGTCCGTCACCGTTGATATCAGCGGCCGCCACGCTTACGCCGCCACGGAACTTAATATCGTAACTTAAAAAACTGTTAATTAGATCACCGTTTATCGTGAATATTTTAATACGCGGCTCATCTCCCCGACCCGGCCCCGTGATAACTTCAAGACTGCCATCTCCGTTAACGTCACCGAGAGCAACGTCTACGCCGCCCCTCAGGTCTTTGTTATAGGCGAACCAACTGCCCTCAAGCTTGCCAACCGCAGAAAAGACGCGCACTTGCGGTCCACCGCCCGGGCCAGCCCCGACGACGACCTTTTTGAAATATCCGTCGTCGATCTGCGTCGCTAGATTCAATTCACGGTTATAAGCTTTAGTGTAGGGCGGAAAAGAGGCGATAGCTTTACCGTCTCGATAAAGAGTGACCCAACCGCGGTTGGCGCTCAGGCTAACGGTTGTTTCACTGTCGCGGCTACCAGAAGCCAATACAACGGCTGCCCCACCGGGATAGGCGCCAGTATAAGCGAAAAATCCGTTACGAACCTGGCTTCCCTCGTGATTGAATACGCGATAAAAATAGCCATTATTAAAACTACTGTTTGTTATCTCCGTATTGGTCTTGAGGAGAACGAGTCCGTCTTGCGGTTCAAGTGTAAAATAATTGATCTTTAAACCGTTGTTTGTCCGAGGATCCTGGCTGCCAATAATTTTTTCCAATTCCTCCTTCTCGAGGAAGTAACTTTGTTTAAGCGCGGTTGAGTTGACTATCGCGACGCCATTTTTAAAATCTCTCCGCCACAAGCCCGGTTTAAGTTCCTGACTACCACCCGCCAACAAATTATAGGCCGCCGTTTGGGCCGGTCCCAGATTTACTTCGTATTCATCATACCACCAGGTTTGGCCGTGGCTCGTTACGTCATAATCATAGCTGAAATATCCTTGACCCATAAGCGTGCTTGTGAGGCCGAAGCGCACGCGGCGGTAATTAGTCTGGTTCTTATCATAAATATTAATGATCGGAAGCGACGGAACCAGGTTAAGGCTCGGCAGCTTCAGATAGGTCTGCATCGAACCGGTCCAGGTGCCACCGTTTTCCCAGGGCGAAGGAAAACTTTCTAGCATCATGCCATTTAGGAGTCCTTGATATCCGTCATAGACACGTCCGTTACCGATGATAATAAATTCTGATCCCGCCAGCATCCGCGTCTTGGCTAACATCTTCTTAAAGCCTTCTGCCCAGAGACGATCGGCATCGGCGCGGTTTTCCGCCAAACCATCATTATTCATATCCAGCGTCGCGGAATTCACCCAAGAGACATCGCCCCAAGTGTTATCATAGAATACACCATCCCATAATCCAGTAGCCTGTATTTCTTCGACGACGAATTCCGGGAGATAATCATTGAACCTTTGTCCGCTCTCGTCGGTTTGGGCGCCATCAGTCAAATTGAACATTGAAGTGTATGGCCAGTTCGAAACCTTTTTTCCGGCGGCATCCCTGAGCCACCAGCCGTCTTTAAGACCAGTTGCCAGTCTGCGGCGCAGGGGCGCATCATCGTAATACTCCAAATTATCAAGAATTTCCTGTGATGTTATATAAGCCAAGATAATGATACCGGGATTGAGAGTGCGAATCTTGATGAGTTCGCTCCGGCTATTTTCTTGGACCTCCATATCTAAGATGAGAAGATCCCACTTAGCTAATTCGGCTGCCTCACTATCGGTTATTTCCCAGCGTAAATAGTAGTTAGCCAAGCGGGGGTAGACGTTCTTAACCGTGGCCGCGTGGACGGCAAATGGCGCGAGTAATGTAATAGCCAGACTGCCTAAGAATATCTTTTTCATGCTTATTATTTATTTCTTCTTACCGGAAACGGACTTGAGTATCCTTAAATCCGCGGGCAGATATTTATGCAGTGCCCTAGGAATGATCACCGAACCGTCCGGTTGCTGGTTCTGTTCAAGGATCGCCGGGAAAAGCCGACTAGTCGCCAGACCAGAGGCGTTAAGTGTATGCACAAATCCGTTCTGTCCGGTCGCCGGATCCTTGAAGCGGACTTGTCCGCGACGGGCCTGGTAATCGCCGGCGTTAGAGATACTGCTTACCTCCTTATAGATATCCATACTGGGTAGAAAGATTTCCAAATCATAGGTCTTAGTCATCGCGGCGCTGCAGTCACCAGCCGCCAGCTTGGAGATCTGAAAGTGCAGTCCCAGACCTTCAACTAGCTGTTTGGCATTGTCCACGAGTTCATCAAACATCTGGCCGGAATCTTCCGGGTGACAGAAGATAAACATCTCTATCTTGTTAAATTGATGGCCGCGGACCATTCCCCGCTCTTCTTGGCGATAACTGCCGGCTTCGCGCCGAAAGCAGCTCGAATAGGCGAAATATTTAAGAGGCAGATCACCGCCGGCTAGTATTTCATCACGATGATAATTACCGAGCATCATTTCGCTGGTCGCATTAAGGCAAAGCTTATCCTGTGTCCAATATAAATCGTCGCGAAACTTAGGCAAATGCCCAGAGGTATAAGCGGAATCCTCGCTGAGCAAGAAAGGAGGAATAAGAAAGCGGTAGCCGTTTTGGGTATGGAAATCTACAAAATACGAGAGGAGCGCCCATTCCAGGAGCGCGCCTGCGCCGGTATAACACCAGAAGCCGCTGCCGGACATCTTAACCGCTCTTTCGTAGTCGATCAGCTTTAGGCTGGTTGCCAGCTCGACGTGGTCCCGAAATTTAAAAGAAAATTCCGGCTTCCGGCCGAAAGTGTAGATAGCTTCATTGTTTTCTTTGCCGCCGGAAACGACATCGGGAGCAGGCAGGTTGGGGAGTTCCGCCACAAGTAGCTGTAACTCTTCTTCCTTAGCCGATAATTCTTTTTCTAGTACCCGGATATGATCCCCTTCTTCCTTAAGCCGGGCAATGACTTCCGGAGTGGGCTTGGTCTTGGAATTCTTGTTCCGCTGGGCCTTTTTTTCCTCCATGGTCGCAATCAGCCGTCGTCTGTCGTCGTCAAGGGTGATAATCTTTTCCAGATCAAGATCAGCTGGGTCCATGCGCTTTAAAAGCGCGCTCCGGACTAGCTCCGTCTCTTCTCTGATTAATTTAAGGTCTAGCATATATTTCTAATTTACGATTTCACCGCCAAAATTTTTGAGTAGGTCTGACATCAATCCGGTATTACTCTGTCCGGTTGCCTGAGAGTCGCTGGCTCCTGACGCTACCTCGGCCACCTCCTTTTCAACGTTCTTGACCGGCAGAGTCTCGTCGAGCGCGGAAGTGAAGCTAAGTCCAGCGCCGTAGACCTCGCCGAGCACCTTGTCGACAATAACTTTGATACTACTATCATTGATACGATCCTGGTGGAACTTATATTTAAAAACAAGAAGTAGGCGGCCATTTTGCAAACCGCGGGGTTCACAATTTTGCAGAACGAAAGATAAAGAATGGTTATATTTCTTTATCTTTACTAGAAGTTCGGGCCAGCGGGCCAGGATCTCCGCAACAGTCAGCTTGAGAACAGACGCTGACGGCGGGTTCTGGGCGGTTTTTATGTCTGTTTGTGTAGAAGCAGGTTTCAGGGGGCCTTTAGCCGGTCTCTGCGGATAATCTGCATTATCCCGGGTGAACTGAGTCGAGGGCTTGTCGGCGCTAAAGCAAAGTTCGCCGATTGCTATTTCCAGGGGTAACTGCGGAATAAGCGGGCTCTTATTATCAGCCGCGACTTCTAAAAAACGACGGGTTAGACCAATTGTTTGCTCCAAGCCCAAACTTCCCGCTACCGGTGTGAGGCGTTTTTCTAATTCTTCGCCCCAGTCCAGACCCAGGCTATTTTCGAGTTCTGGGCTCAACTTGCTCAGCATAATTTTACGAAGAAGGCTGACTACCTCGGCCACGAAAAGCTTGATATTCACGCCACTGTCAGCTAGGTTGTTAACTAGAGCCACCGCTTTTGCTGCATCTTTACGGCTCAGATGATCGAGCAGATTAACCGCCTCCTGGCTGCTGTAATGCGGCATGACCAGTTCGGCCTGCTCGGCTGTGACTTCTTTATCTCCGAGCGAAAAGATTTGCCCCAGTAGGCTTTCCGCATCACGCAGATGGCCTCCCGAGCGGCGGGCCACCGCCTCCAGTATCCCATCCGCGACGGAGACCTTTTCCTGCTTGGCGATGTAGCTGAGCTTCCTCACTATATCCGCGACGCTTACCCGCCGGAAATCGAAGCGCTCGCAGCGGGAAACGATCGTGGCCGGCACTTTTTGTATTTCAGTGGTACAGAGGACAAAAATCACGTAGGCAGGCGGCTCTTCGATAATCTTAAGCAGGGCGTTAAAAGCGGAAATGGAAAGCATGTGGACTTCGTCGATGATAAAGACCTTATACTTGGCGCTAGTCGGCGCTAACCGGGAAAAAGCGATGATGTTATCGCGGACATTATCCACGCCGGTATTGGACGCGGCATCGATCTCGATTACTTCCAGATTGCGGCCGGCGACTATACTTTGGCAACTCGGGCAGCTATCGCAAGGTTCGAAATCTGTCGCCGCCCGTTTTTCGCAATTAACAGCCTTCGCCAGGACCCGCGCCATAGTTGTCTTGCCGACGGCCCGTGGGCCACAAAACAGATAAGCACCGGCCGGCCGGCCGGCCACCACCTCGTTTTGCAAAGTTATCTTGATGTGATTCTGGCCGAGAACTTCGGAAAATTTCTGCGGACGATACTCACGATACAGAGTTGACATAGGAATAAATTCTTAGTATTTAACAGGGGTTATTTCACGATACTGGTGCGGCGTCTAATTTCCGCTTCGACTAAACGACTATTTTGTCCATACTTTAAACGACTTAGGGCTCTTATTTTTGAAGCGATTTCCGGTCTTTTTACCCCTAATAAAGGCCAAATTGTCTTTAAAGTAAAGGGTCGGGCCGCGCTATTATCAATCAGGAGTTTTAAGCAAGCCATTCCCTTATCGATGTTTATTAAATCATATTCATTAAAAACCGGCGCGAATTCTTTGACTAAAAATTCCGCGTCCTCCGAACCAATTTTAAAACTAATCATTGTTCCGACGTTACCGAAAACTGCGTCTTTAATTTCCGTATTATTATTTTTAGCCAGCTGACCGATATATTGATGGGCGATTACTAAATTAAGAGCGTATTTTCGCGCTTCCGATAAAATCTGACAAATTGAATTTGTCGTAAAGTTTTGAAACTCATCGATATATAAATAAAAATCTTTACGTTCCGCGTTCGGAACATCGGTGCGCGATAAAGCAGCCATTAAAATTTTTCCGACTAAAATCATGCCGAGTAAATAAGCGTTCATTTCGCCGACGACGCCTTTCGGCAAATCAATTAATAATATTTTTTGATTATCCATGATGTCGCGCAGCTTGAAAGCACTTTCTTGCTGACCGATAATCGGCCGCATCATATCGTTTGAAATAAAGGAAGTAAGTTTCGAAGTGATATAAGGTACGATATTGGCAAGCGCCGCTTCGCCACCCGCTTTCTCCGCTTCCTTGCGCCAAAAATCGACGACCGGCTGATTTTTACAACGACTTAGTTTATACTTTCTAAAATCCTCATCGGCGAGAACCTTAGGAATTTCCATTAACGTTGAACCCGATTCCGGATCATCCATAATTAAAAGCATGGCATTGCGCATGTATTGTTCGAACATCGGTCCGCCCGTCGCTTTTAAATCATATAACTTATCAAAAATTCCGATCATCTCGTTAATCACAAAACTTTTTTGTTCCGGATATTTCGGATCGTATTCAAGCAAGTTTAAGGCCATCGGTCGCTCTAAATCGCCTGGTGAAAAAACAACCACATCCTCGCCGCGGTCCGGCGGGATACGATCTAAAATATCGGCAATTAAATCACCGTGCGGATCAATGACGCAAACGCCTTCCCCGTTTTGAATATCTTGCACCGCCATATTGCAAAGCAATACCGATTTACCGACCCCGGATTTACCGACAATATAGGTATGACGACGACGATCAGAACGCCCGATACGTATTTCTCTTTTCACCCCTCGATAAACGTTTTCGCCAAGCGAAATTCCTTCTTCTGGCAAAGTTGCCGGCGCGGGCGCTATTTTTGAAGTTAACCAAACTATGTTTGGCGTTTCTGTTCCCTTCAACGGCAAATGATATAAACTCGTCAATTCTTCCGTGCCTAATAAAAAACTAAGATTTTCTTCAAAACGGCGGTAAATAAAATCATCAATAATTTTATGTTGATTTCCCTTATAAATGCGGGAAAAATTATTGCCGTAATGATAATTATTAAATTCGTTATAAACGTTTGAGAAATTCTCAAGATAATAATTCGCTTTTTCTTTTGTCTCGGCGCAAACAATTAAACGTAAATTTACTTCTAAACCAGCTTTAAGATTTTTCTCTTCAATCATCTTAAGCATGTCCTGTTCAACCTGCGTTAAGTATTTCATCGTCTGCATTCCCGGCTGAGACGCATTCTGCGAGGCCGGTTTAGGCGGAAACACTGCATAGTATATGGCCCACAAAGGATTACTTGCTCTTAGACCATGCCAGACTGAACCACAGCGGTTGATCATTACGGAAGTTCTTTTACTCGCTTTGTGCCAACTCGGCGGGGCACTCCGCACGACATATTGAATAACGATACTTTCCTGCCGATCTAATTTTGATAAAACATTAATAATCGAGTTAAGCGGATCGACCAACATTTTTTCATAAGTCTTTAAGGATAAAACAAATTTATTTTTCGTTTTTAAATAAGCGGCCGAAACATAATTGGTCGGCGTAAAAGAATTATAGTCTAAAACTTCCTCTAAAACCGCATCAGGATAATGGGCGGTAATTTGTTTTTCTAAATATAAAGCATGACGCTCCGGGGCAACCGCATAAAAATAAATTTTGCCTTGTTGGGCGACAATTTCAAATGAAAAATGATCATCGCGACCCAAAAGCCAACTCATAAAACCACCCTGAACACGTAAACCGCCGATGGAAGCAAAAATAGTTTCGCCCTTGGCGATTTCTTCTTTTAGTTGTTGCGGGGTTGTTTCCTTATTTTCATCTTTCGGTTTTTCTTTCGGCAAGCGAATTAAAAAAAGACGGTGTTTAAAATGATTCCGCCCGAAACCGAAAATTTTAATAACTTTTCGCGCGAGCAGTAAAAGAATATACAAAAAAAGAAGCGCGCCCGCCATCTGCAGAATCAAAACCGGATTTAGATAACTCGTTGGATCTTGCATATTTTATCTGTCTTTTAAACGAATAATTTTATCAGCTTTTAATTTTACCTCTTGTTCCAAGAAAAATTTATTTATCCCCGTAATTAGAGAGAGCCATTTTCTAATCAGAGAAACAATTTTATTAATTTTTAATTTTGTTTGACTCAATAACTCATTAATTTTTAAAACTGTTTCTTCTCCCTTTTTCTTAAATATTTTCTGTTCTTCTGGTTTCATCTTTAAAAAAACTTCATTTAAGCCTTCGGCTAAAATGTTATCGATTTCCTGCGCACGTTTTTGTTGATAATAATCACCGGCCGGCACGGAAGTTGGCTTCGCAATATTAATAATCTCCGCCGCCGATTTAAGCTTCGCTTTTTTCTCATGAGTCAAGGAAACATTTTCCGTTTTATTTTCGGGCGTTTTTATTTTTTCGCTCGTCGGAATCGGAATCGGTATTTTTTCTAAAATCGTCTTCTCTAATTTTTGTTCAGCCATAATATTTATTATTTGACCAAAATTGCTCCCACCGGGCAATTTTCCGCCGCACTTTTAGCGCAATCGCTAACTTCTGTTTTAATAACTTCGGCTTTGCCGTCGAGATTCAACTGGAAGCTGTCCGGACATAATCCGGCACACAGTCCGCAACCTGCGCAGAGACTCTTATCTATCCTAACCATAAAGACTGATTAATGTTTAAAACTATAATTATTATAGCATAATTTCCAAAAAATAAAACTATTATTTATCTCTAAAATTAGTAAGAAAACAAATCTCAGTTGTTATTATGGCCCTATTTGACAATTATTTAGTCTTTTGTTATATTTATCTAAGTTAAAAATAAAGACGAACCTTATGGCACATAAGAAAGCGGCCGGCTCAACCGCTCTAGGCCGCGAATCAGCAAGCAAACGCCTCGGCATCAAAGTTAACGACGGCCAGTGGGCTAAAACTGGCGCTATCTTGGTGCGCCAGCGGGGCACTAAATATCATCCCGGTCGTAACGTAAAGCGCGGCGGCGACGACACTCTGTTTGCGATGGCGAGCGGTTTTGTCAAATTCACCACTAAGACCCTACGTAAATACGATAATTCCCTCAAGGCGGCCAAGTTTGTGAATATCGTTTTGCCGGAAAAGGTAAAAGCAACGGCCAAGAAATAAAACCCCTACTTCATTACAAAAAACACCGTTATAAAACCGGTGTTTTTTATACAGTTTGAATTACTGAACACTATTTTTTGCCTTTTTTACATACCTTAACAAACTCGACAAACAGCGGGTGCGGCGCCAAGGGGCGGGAGATATATTCCGGGTGAAATTGGACACCGATAAAGAAAGGATGACCCTTGATCTCTATCGCTTCGACAATCTGTCCATCAGGCGAAGTACCAGCGATGGTCAAGCCTAATTCCTCAAAGCGCGTTTTGTAGTCATTATTAAACTCATAGCGGTGACGGTGGCGTTCAGAAACAATCTTCTTGTCGCTATGGGCTTGATACGCCGCCCTGAGACGGGTGCCTGGCGTCAGACGGCAGGGCCAACCACCTAGGCGAATTGTCCCGCCATAACCCTTTTCTTTGATTAATTCAGCCTGGCCAGGCATGATGTGGATCACAGGATCGGGTGTCTTCGGATCAACTTCGGCAGAATTAGCTAGCTTCAATCCGGCAACATTGCGCGCGAACTCTATGACCGCCATCTGCATGCCGTAACAGAGTCCGAAATAAGGTACACCATTCTCACGGCAATATTTAATGGTCTTGATCTTGCCCTCAGACCCTCGGCCGCCCCAGCCCTGAGGGACGATTATACCGTCGAGACCGCGCAGCGCTTTCGTCCCGTTCTTTTCGACATCTTCCGCGCCCAGCCATTTGATATTAGTTCGGCAATTATTTTCGGCGGCGGCGTGCTTGATAGCTTCAATTACCGAGATATATGAATCTCCTAGCGAAAAATCTCCGCTGGCAAAATATTTACCGACGATACCGATGTTTACGACCGGACGCTTCGCTTTGGAGGCTCTAACCATCGCTTTCCATTCGATATTGCTACTCTTATGCTTCGGGGCTAAGTTAAACTTCTCAAGTATGCGATCACTCAGATGGTCTTTTTCGAAATTTAAAGGAATATCATAGATCGAATCTACATCCGGGGCGCCAATCACCGCTTCCAGCGGAACATTGCAGTTGATAGATAGTTTTTCGCGCCGCGCCATATCGATCGGCTGTTCACTGCGAGCGACGAGCAGATCCGGCTGGATGCCGGCCGATTGCAAACTCCGGACCGCGTGCTGGGTCGGCTTAGTCTTCATCTCACCAATCTTGCTCGGGATGGGCAAGTACGAGACCATGACAAAAAGCACGTCTTTGGGGTGATAGAGTTTCATGACCCGGGCTGCTTCCAAGAAAAGCAAATTTTCATATTCGCCGACCGTTCCACCAATCTCGATAATCATTATTTCCGCCTTAGTCTTAGCGGCAGCGATATCGATCCGATCGCGGATCTCCTGCGGGATGTGGGGAACGACCTGCACACAGCGCCCCTTATAGCCCAGATTGCGCTCCCGGTTGATTACCGATTGATAGATGCGGCCGGTCGTCATGTAATTTTCCCGGTAGATATTTTTATTCAGGAAGCGTTCATAATTACCGATATCCTGGTCCGTCTCATCGCCATCTTCGGTCACGAAGACTTCGCCGTGCTCAATAGGATTCATGGTCCCGGCATCGACATTAATATAGGGATCCATCTTGATGGCGCTCACGTTATAACCGCGCGCCTGGAGGATCTGGCCGATTGAGGCCGTTGTTACGCCCTTCCCCACGCCGGACATCACGCCGCCCACGACGAAAATATACTTGACTTCAGCCGGCCGGACTTTAGCTGCTCGGCGAGTTTTCTTTTCTGGCATAATTGTATTGTCCCCCGCCAGACGGCAGCGGCTCCTAGCTATCCGGGCGACCTCGCCACCCGGGTTATTAATTATTATTTCTTGGCTTTTAAAATCTCCAAAGCTTTATCAAATTGGGGATCGCGGTCATTATCCAGATCCTCGGTTGTCATCTCAACGGACACATCTGGTTCCAGTCCTTTATCGTTGATATAGTCGCCTGCCGGAGTTAGCCATTTAGCAACCGTGATCTTCAAAGTAGCCCCGCCGTCCAGATCGCTGAGCGACTGCACCGACCCCTTGCCGTAAGTAGTTTCACCGACAATTGTAGCCAGTTTGTAATCTCTGAGGGCGCCAGCCAGTATCTCGGAAGCCGAGGCGCTGCCGCGGTTTACCAGGACGACAGTCGGAAAATTCTTGAGCCTCGCTTGGCCGCGAGCCGGGTATTCATTGCGCCGGTTATTATTAAATTGTTCGGCGACAATCGGGCCTTCTTCAACCCATTCACTGGCCAAGAAAACAGCTGTGTCCAGGTAACCGCCCGGATTGTTCCGGAGATCCAAAATCAAGCCACGCGGATTCTTCAGAAGGACGTCGGAAATAGCCGCGCTAAACAACTGCTCAGTGTCATCATTGAAATTGGAGACCTTGATCACATAAATACCATCTGAACGGAGTTCGGTTTTCACGCTTTTCGTAACAATAAGCGATCGGGTAATGGTCAAATCCTGGGGTTTCTCGTCTTCGCGGATGATGGTCAAAGTGACTTGAGTATCTTTAGGACCACGGATCTTTTTGATGATTTCGCTCAGGCGCAACCCGAGAGTCGCTTCGCCATCAACAGCATAGATCTTATCGCCGGCCCGAAGCCCGGCTTTTTGAGCCGGCATCTCATCAAGAGGAGCGACTACGGTCGGGATATCATTCCGGAGGCTAATTTCCGCACCAATGCCCTCAAACTTCCCTGCCAGATCATCCGTGAATTCCTTAGCTTCCTCCGGATCCATGAAAACAGTATACGGATCGTCAGTCGCTTCCGCGAGTCCGCGAAGTGAGCCGTAAAATAGCTCCTCATCGGTCAACAGGTTCGTATCGACATAGTTACTCTTAAGCTTGTCCCAGACTTCAAAATATAGATCAAAGTCAACATTCCCGTCGGGGTTACTACCTAAAACCGCTTCCCTCGCGTCCGGAGAAAAGGCTAACGGTCCCCGGCCAGAGAGGAATCCCCGACCGCCGCCGTCCATCAGAAATCCGCCCGCCAACGTGCCCACAACAAAAGCCAACGCTAGGCCGGCGAAGCCACCTTTCTTAAGTATATTTCCTGTGCTGTCCATATATTTATATATTTACCCCGGTCATTTCCTGAGAATCGCCAATCGCGCACCTCTAAGATCGATGAGACGCGACGGCCGGCTGCGCCTAACCGGTCCACTATCAACTATTAGGTCCGGTTGCCGGCCCTTATCCGGCCAATAGTCCGAAAATCGCACCAGGTCGCGGATATTATCCGCACCGCTGAGATTGAGGCTCGTGGAAACGAGCGGCTTATTAATCTTCTTTAATATTTTAATTAAAAAATCGCTTTTAGGCAACCGGACCGCCAAACCGTCGGAGCCGGCGCTGAGCTGTAGCGGCAAGCGGCCGCGATGTTTAAGGACCACTGTGGTCGGACGCTGGTCCGGACCCCAAATTTTCCTTAAAAAATCCGCTTGCGCGGCAGAAATATGGGTATAGCGGGCGGCCATGGCTAAGCTTGATACCAGAATAATGAGCGGTTTAGGCTGCTTACGTTGTTTGAGATAGTCGATGCGGCGGATAGCTCGTAAATTGTCGGCGGTACAACTAAAGCCATAAATGGTGTCAGTGGGCAGGACGAC
>Ga0265297_10004736_pt1 | contig 21752 bp, 19 predicted proteins | sample Munlanlwell13791_FD_192502 | JGI IMG/M metagenome (GOLD analysis project Ga0265297, IMG submission 192502) | Leachate microbial communities from a municipal landfill in Southern Ontario, Canada - Leachate well 137-91 | ecosystem: Engineered > Solid waste > Landfill > Unclassified | place... | reverse complement strand
GCTGGGTCTGGTTGATGCCTTTCGCGCCGAGGAACACCTTCGCATCGTAGAACACCGGGCCGCCGGGAACGATGGTGTTTTCGTGAATGGTCGTCTTCAGTGATGCTTCCCTGATACGGCAGACGATGTGCTTACCCTCGTTCTGCCAGGAGTCGAAGTCGCGGTAGCACTGGTAATACCGGTCGAGAACGCCGGTTTCGCCCGGCTGAAGGATGGTGGCGACATACGGCCGTTCATCGCTCTTACCGTCAGCCAGATAGATTTTCATGGGGATTCCGCGGTTGAGATTGAAGCCCACATGGGCTTTGGCCTTGTTCACCGTACCGCGATAATCCGCCCATTCCATGGTAAGCGTCGCCTCGATCATCGAGCCATCAATGGCGATGATATCGCCAAAATGTTCGTGTTTGAACGGCAGCGTAGTGGCGGCGATACGGCACAACTTATGGAAGACATGCGCTATCTGATCCAGTCCACGTGTGTTGATCGCCTCGTAGAAGGTGCTCTCCTTGATGCCGTCCGGCGGTGCATCGGCGATGGAGCGGGCGACACTGTCTCTCCCGGAGAAATTGCAGCAGTTCCTGACCGGAATGGTGTTCTTCGAGATGAAACAGGATCAATGCAGTCAGTTGTTGCTCGAACGTCAGTTCCAACGGCTTGTTTCCTCGCGAGTTCAACGGCGGTATGGCCGGTAACACCTTCTTGCATGGCCGCAAGAACTGCGGCATCGAAAATGGTCTTCGCGAATGTGATGAAAAAGCCTTCGGCATTTCGCAACTCCTTTGATGATAAGGATTTTTGCGAAATGTTGGCTTTATGCGAATATTGGAATGTCAAGCGGTTTTTGCGTAATATTCTGTTTTTCTTATTGTTGTCTCAATGAGGCTTGTACGCAAATTCCTAACCGGAAATTGCTGGTTCCAAATGTATTATTGAGATTATAATATGGTCATCTCCATCAAGATTTAATAGTGTCCCATTGTAATTCCATTTATTGCCTCCCCCTTCATTGTAATAATCGCTTGCAATATCATAAGACAATAGAGATCCATGCCATACAATTAGTTTACCACCACCAAATACATATAATTTGATTGCATCCCATTGTCCGGCTGAAAACATCGTTTTTCTTAACGTCGAATGCACATCATAGCCAATCAATACAATTCCATCAAAACTATCGTAGTCTTCAGCCGATTCATACGCCGTATTATTTGTAAGTCTTATGACATTTACGCCAAGCTTGCTTAAATACTCATCAATCCCCATATATGAAAATGCACTAGCATCATCTTGTTTGATTATTATAATATCATCGCCATCTGATGTTGTAGCACTTATCGCGGATACTAATTGCGTTATAAATAAAGAGAATACCAATATAAAGAAAGACCAACGCATAACATTTATTTCGCTGAATACTATATCCTTTATCATTCTTTCTCTTGTTGTGATTCTCCTTTTTAATCCAACAGTTCAAGAACGAATTCACCATCTTATAAAACAAAATGGGAAAGGATTTTTAAATGTTATGTCACCTCGGCGATATTATACTTTTGTAAAATCATATCTCGCGTTCCCAATATCAATTCAGTTCCATTCAATACGAGCAAAAAGATAAGACCATTGATTCTCTCATCATTATTTTAAAAGTGAAGTCATCAGTTTAGCAATAATTAAAGTGCTACAGTAATATACGCCTTGATATTTCGACATTACTATAGATCATGTAATGAACAAAAATAAGCTTGGTCTATGTACTATAAAGTATATTTATTATTTCACTTTCATTCTCTTTCTCTAATTCACGAACGATAATTGATTTCTGTTTGTTACCAAGTTGTTCAAAAACGCTTTTTATCTTTCTTTCTTCTTTCTTTTGAATGACAAAATGTAATATTTGTATGGCAGTGTTTTTGTCTTTCTTGGCTTTTTCCCTATCTTTTCTTCTAACACAAATTAATAATTTCTGCAATGCAAAATTGACAGGATGAGGTATATTACATGGTATACCATCAAATTCCACATGGATAACATCTTGTTCTAAGATATGCGTATATCTAATTGGGAAAGCATTAATGTTTAATTCTTTTATATTTGCTGGTACATCTGAACCTCTGCCGATATTTGGTACAAGAAATTCCAATATTAATTCTGGATGGTCAAGTTTCATATGACCAGTGATCTGATCAAATGAAACAACATATCCCAAATCCTTGATTAAGGAAGGAATATCCGTTGAGGAGCGCAGCTTACGCGGATTGGGTATTAAAACATCCATATCTCTGGTCTTAAGCACAATTTGATTGACATAAGGAACATCCGAAAAGTAATCCTGATAAAAATAAACACACCAACTCCCAATGAGAATCATACTATCTAGGATACCATTTTCAGAAAAACGTTTTAATACTTCATGACATAACTCATACTGGTTCTTTTCCACGCAAGCATCCCTTTAAGAATTTAATCTGTTTGTTTGCCTGAGACAATAACTCCCGGTATTTAGCTCTGAGTTGTACATTGTTTTCAATTTCTGCTATCTGCCCTTTCGAAAGTTTACCTTTGTATTCCTCAACTATTTTACCATTTTCTCTTTTAACCACGTAATAATAATCATGCCCTTTTATGTTTCTTTTTCTTAAACAACCTTTTGGCATTTTTTCCAAGGCGTTTTTATATTCATTTTTCATACGAATTGAATTCTGCAATTCTTCCGCCAATACACTTTTAATTGGACCTTTCATAGTACAGACCTCCAAGTTACCCAACAGATTATTGTTTAATATACTCTGTTGGGTAACGCAATGTCAAGGATTACCCAACAAATACAATAAATACTTATCATGTTGGGTAACTTTCATTCTTCGGGACGCTTATTAATCGAAAGAAATAACAAGTATAATATCTCGAAGAATTGAAGCTTTTTAACTTTTATCAAAACGTCTTTTATTAACTGGTCTTGGTATTTTTTCCTCTCCGTTTTATCCGCTTTTCATTGTCTCTCTGTGTGATTTGCTTGCTACTTTATTGATTTATTCCTACTCAGTCCCATTCAATGCAAGTGAACATGTAATGATATTTGTTATTTCATCATGATTATACTCAAGCATGTAATCGCCCTTTAACAAGAGATTACGGATAATTTCAAACGAAAAACCGATACTCACATCAATCGTTTCAGATTTTATGCCATTGAGAAAGTACGATGAGATTATCCCTTCCCCAATTTGTCCCAGCGAGATATCCCCCCCAATATTCAGGTCAGGATAGTTTCTACCATGTCGATACCTCGTATACACTAACTTAACTTCCAACCTTCTGCTGAATCTTTTTCTTGATTCCACGAAAAGAACATCGGAATTTGGACCCGAGAAGTACCCAATAGCGTCACCGTAATGAGCGTATGAATTGATTGGATATTTGTGAGTATAGACCCACGGCTTGATTTTTGTGTATTCGACTCTATGATCGATCCCTGGCAATCCGAGCGGCTCTACAATAAACAATCCGGCCTGATACGCAAACTTGTTGCCCCACCAGTCTGTGCCGATCTTTTTCGTGGTGATATCATCGATAAAGAACTCTCCATACACTGACATCGTTCGAAAAATGTATTGAAAATCCGCCCCCATAGCTGCATTATCGTGATCACGATTGTAATGCTCGGCACCCCGCAAGAACGTAACGGGATTTGCATACGAAAAATCAAAACGATCTCCGAAAATGACCGATTCATATAACCCTAGACTCAGGTTCTTACAAAGGTTGATCTCGATACGGTGAGCCGTAATATATTTCTGAGATGCAACAAAATGATTTGTATCAACCTGCTCCGCATACACGATTTTCGAAATCTGCGGGTACTGTTTAATCTCACCCAGGACATACATGAATCTCAGTTTCCAGAAACTTGCTTCGAAACGGAACTGATCAAAAGGCGGAGAATTGTCGGATAGCGCGAGTGAACCGGATTTCGCCCTGCCCCATATATTTTCTCCCCGGCCATATGATATGACAAACGGTCCATTCTCATAAGTCAGATAGGCGCGTGTCTCATCATATTCAGCGTGATCTCCTTTCTGCGCAAACCATCCAATACCAGGAGATTTCGGGATACCATTATAAGTCCGTGAACCCCACTCTTTCGAATCACAGACATCAACATAAAATCCAACATGTTCCCCCACTGTCCCCCGCAACACAAACCCGTTGCCCGCAACATTAATCCTGTTGTTCTCCGGATTGATATTAGAATCCCTGCGAGTCGTTGACCAGATGAAGATCGGATCAAAAAAAAGAGTAACGTCTTCCGATACTGAACTATACAGATTCTGCCTGTTGGAATATAAGAATTGCATACAATCCGGCAGATGTGATACTGGAGAGCTGTCAATCTTTGAGAACTCTATGAGGAAATCCTGCGGGAGATCGTACCGGAATTCTTCAAGCAGATGGTTAAGTTCTTCCCTGTCCGTTTCCGAAAGCTGTTCTTTCTCCGCATACACCCTGGACAGAAGACGGGCTGCATAGGTGCGAGTCGTAGGACGGATTCCCAGATGCGACAACGGAAGTACCCCACGCGTTTCCATCCGTTCCAGGAAATCATATACCGGGTGGTTTACAGGAAGATATGTTGATGCCGTGACCGGCTGAAGCAAACCCATCCAGCAGGTCATTGCCAGCGCGATAACCACGGTATACTGTTTCATGGACACATGCTCGGGAACAATCATGAATCAAGCTATTCGGGACGGGTATGGGCATATCCATCATGGTGCTTTCGAAGATCGGAGAGACCGTACATCGGCGGCATTCGTTCCCCTTCAGTGCCGGACACTCTGTATGACATCCCACAGAAACACCGGGGCGGATATGCATGTCCTCCGCCATAATCGCCGGGGCTCTTGCATTAGCCTCGGGAGCCACTCAAGACCCAACCGCAGGAACACAGGATGAGACCGTTTGATTCTGCCGGAATAAAAATCAAATACAGCTCCAATACCAGCTGCAAATTTCACTTGTAACCTATCTTGATGCTGATAGAGCCACAGGTCCTGTTTCGGTGACGTCATTCCAACCCACAACACATCCGCCTCAGCGGCGTTGATTTCCGCTATCATACGTTCGTTATCCTCGTCAGTGAAGACGGGTTTGAACGGCGGCGCATATGTACCGGCGATCCGAATATACGGGAAATCACGTGATATATTATGTTGCATCATTGCCAATGTCCCTACGGTTGAACCCAGGAAGAAAACACTTCCTGCGCACAGATTTAATTGCCGGTTTATGTGATAGAAGACATCGCTTCCCGTGATGCGGTGTTTTATGCTACCATTCAGATACCGGGAGGCGAGGACGATACCGGAACCATCCGGTATTAACCATGTGGCATTCTGGAGCGCTCTTGCGAACATAACATGCTTTTTCGATACAACATACGAATGAGGATTGATACAGGCGAGATACCGACAGTGATCGCCATGACGCACCCAGTCCATAATGGAATCAACACACCATACAATATTCTCTTTTACCACCGGATAACCGAGAATGCTCTCAGTTGAATTCCGAGTTATGATTGTCTTTTCCTCTAAATTCACCACACCTCAGTCCCATTTTTGTTTCGGGATAGCTCACCGGGGTCTGCATCGTCCGTCAATAACCACCGATCCCGTTTTGCACTAGGTGTTTCTCGATAGCGGCGCAGACCGCCTCAACGGAAATGGTACGGATACAATGCGCATCTTGAGCACTGCATGTCTCCGCACAAGGCGGCATTGCCTTTGCTGGCTGTAATACCGTAGCGGAAATATTCCAAGGCCCAAATCTTGCCGGAGAATGCATATGCGCCTTTTCTCCCGAGACAGGGTGGCATGATATCACTACAACGGGAATACCCATCGAGGCGGCGATATGAACAGGTCCGGAATCATTGGACACCAACAGGTCGCAACGACCAAGAACCGCAGCGGTCTGACGTAATGTAGCCTTACCGGCGAGATTGATCACATTATCACCGATCTTTGTCGCGAACAGTTCGCAGTTCGTCCTGTCCTGCGCCCCCCCTATCACCAGTATCCGGGCATCTGTATTGTCTTTGCACCAGCTTGCCGCGGCTATGAAATTATCAAGTGGCCACATCCTGCGACGATGCCGGGCACCGGGACTGAAAGCGATCCGGGTATTATTAGCGGCATTTACAAAGACTTCATCGGCAAATGTTCTATCTTCGTCTCCTACCCAACATTCGAGTCGCGAGTCATCCACCGTTCCACCCAAATAATGTATAACCTGTAAATTGTGTTCGACTTCATGACGCACTGAACCATCCTGTATCACATGGGTAAAAAGATGATCAAACCATTTATTGTACCTGCGCTTCTTTCCGGTTTCCTTCTCGGAATAACCGACACGTATTTTCGCACCGCTGCAATACACTAGAAGTCCTGCTCCGTATAAATCCGAATCCCATCGGGGAGAAATAGCCAGATCATAGTGTCGCCTTCTGCGAAGAAAGTTGCCAATCCTGACAGCATTTGCCATGTTATAGAAAATATCGATAATGCCAGAGACAGGGCGCCCGAACGGAACAATCGCATCGACATATGGACAGTGTTGTACCAGATTGTACGTATTATTTTTTACCACAAGCGTAATGATTGAATTGGGCAGATTTTTTCGTAATTCCCTCAAAAAAGGGATGGTTAAAACAACATCCCCGATTTCATCAAGCCTGACCACAAGTATGTTCCTGCGGTCACTGATATTATCACCAGATATCCTGTCAGATATACGTAAACTGTGTACCATATTTTTCTCTATCCCTCACGTTGATCACGGTCCGGTATCGTTCAACGTGCCATTATCATGACAACACGAAATCAACTCCACGAATAGCATTCCCAACCATTTGGTCAATCGTCAACTCCCGCATGACAAAATCTCTTGCGTTTCTGCCCATACCATGCAATCTCTCAAGAGGCACCGTCTCGATGAATTGTACAAGATCGTCGATATCCCTTGCCAGGTAACCGGTGATGCCCGACTGGATGTAACCATATTCAACGCATTGGGGAACATCGATTGATCTCGCCAATGACAACACCGCTTTACCATACGCCATTGCTTCAACAGCGGATAAACCCAGCCATCCAGGCTGGAGATAGGCATCCGCAAGGGCGAACAACTCATGTTTCACATTTCTATCATAGACGGATCCCATGTAACAGACATTGCCGTAATTTGTGAAATCAGGTCGTATCGGTCCATCGCCGATGATGATAAATCCGTATCGGTTGTGGTCTAGAGATTCAATCAGTTTGATCAGGAGATCAATCCGTCTGTTAGGATGTACAATGCGGGCGCAAAATATGAATATTGTGTCCCGTTCTATTCCATGTTTCCTGGATAACATCCGTCTCTCGGCAGGATTGATTTCCATGCATCGTACATCGCGCACATCGATTGTATTTCCCAAGGCCACTGATTTCAAGGATGGCTGCAGGTTATCCCAAATCATCTTTTCTTTTTCGGTATAAAACCATGCCCCACCGGACAATCGATACAAATATTTTCGAATCCAGGGCATCTTCCTGGACTGACGATCATATCGTACTGCATTCAGACCATGTCCCCAGAGGATAATCCGCGTACCGATCATGTTCCCCAGCCAAAGCAACATCCAGTTCGAAAGTATCCTGAGTTCGGCACAGAGTACAATGATCTCATATTCACGATTCAACAAAGGACGTATATCAAACAGCACGAACGAAAAGAAGCGTATACTGGGTAGTTTTCTTACCGGTAGGTCTGACAGGGCGAATCCCTTTCTTCTACTGTATTCACTATTCACGAACGTGAAGATTGTCAGATTACATGATGTACCCAACTCTTGCAAGAAGGCTTCCCTGTAATGGGGAACGAACGGTTGAATAATGGCCATCGATATTTTTTTATCCATTATACTCCTCGATCTTTATTCCCCCGAAAAAGCCGCACTTGCCCATATTTGTTGATATATTTCCCAGTATGAGAAAACCCGCGTATTGGATATTTTTCCCGTTATGAGCAGCCAAACAACATGCCTTCAAAAAACTCGGGATTATTCTCACAGTGGAACGTAACATACCCTGGAGTAACCCATACTTCCTGACAAGAGTCTTGGAATACACCCATCCCCCGCGATATGCCCTTTTTATATGCCACCGAAGGTATTTTCTTTGTTCTTCAATTCTTTCATTAACCACCGCGTTTGTGACCCAGACAAATCTTGCGTTCGCATAGTGTATTTTAATCCAGTCAAACAGCTCCGAATCCTCGCCTCCGGTTTTTCCTAATTCCTCATTGAACGGTCCTGTTCGGGAATCAAGGAGTTCATGTCTAATAATGGCATTGCCGGTTCTGAACTCGGAATTTTGAAGCATTGCACCGTTCATCGGATTCTTCCGATGAAAAATGCCGCTTCGCCGCATCCACAACGGGAATGATTCCGGTATTTCAGGTATGACTGGACCACATGCGCCACAGGCGTTTGTTTCGACAAGCGCATGATACAGATTTTGTAACCACACTACTGAAGCCCGTTCATCATCATCAATAAATGCGACGAACTGTCCTTTTGCAGAAGCGACGCAACGGTTCCTTGCCAATGCGATATTTTGAATCGGCTCAACCAAATAGGTTAATGGTATCATTTTTCCCTGAAACGCCGTTCGCTTGTTGATGATGATCAACTCCGCGGAGCGTTTACAATCATTGTCAGTCACGATAATCTCAAAACTCTTCTCGAAGACCTGTATAAGAAGGCTGTCCAGACAGTCGGAAAGGAACTGGGGACGCTTATAGGTGCATAAACACACAGAGACCAGACAATGATCAGTATCCATTGGATCGCTCAACAGTCCATCGATTATGTTGGTATTTTATCTTTGAACGAATAGCTCCGCAGATAGAAAAAAGCCCTATCGAAGTCCTCAGGTCAAAACTTATCATTGCCTGTAAAAACGCAAAACAAAGTAACGGGAATACCACCGCACCGTTTTCGGCGCGCATCTTAAAAGACAATGTTTTCCTGACTTTCCCCAAAAATACCGGTATATATAGAATTGCTGTTCCGAATACTCCGGTCTCGCTGAGTAATTCCAGAAACAAGTTGTGAGCGTATGTTCCCTCGCCGGGACTGGAGTAGCCTTCAATGTAGTAGCCCCCAAGACCGTGGCCCAATATAGGTTTCTCTATAAATCGCCTATATCCGGCGGCCCAATTGATGTCGCGATTCAACCGGTAGGAAACAGCGAGAGACTTATCCGTCACCATAGAAATAAATGGTATCTGCCGGGAAACCCCATAGAGTACAACAAATACACTCGTGATAATCAACAAGGAGGAGATGACTACGTATCGCTTCAAATAACGGGGACGTGTGAACAGAATAAGAATACTGGCCGTTACCGCTATGATAAACGGGAGTCGCGCACCGGACCAACTCATTATGATAAATGCCGCAAGTATGTATAGATACAAACTAACACGGGTGAGAAAGGAAAGAAATGCATCCGGAGATGATGAATATATGAGCACAAAACCCAACAATGCCATGCCACTCACATTATTTCTCAGCTCAAGGATATCCCGATTTGATTCCATCGCAATCCGCATCGCGCCAATATCTATAAGCCCGAAAGGCCTTACTTCAGGATATTGAACTACCCATATTCCAAGGCAGAGAAGGGCAGATATTACCCCAAGTTGTCCGATATGATACCAATCTGCTGATGTGCTATTTATCAGATAGTAATAACCTATTAATAGGACAATTCCATTAAAAATGGTCATTATTAGTTTTTCACGACTGTACGAAGTCTGTGGCCCAAGCAGATATGATAAATACAATACCGCGGCAATCCATAACAGATATAGAAAATGAGCATTGAGTCTCTTTAGATTTTCTGTTATTTTCTTAGTGGAAAGAAAGATTATTGCGCCGGTGATACATGCAATCTTTCCACCGGTTCCGGGATACCCAAGTACTATTCCCAGAAGCCCCATTGTCTTCATGCCAAACAAAAACAGGTAGATTCCGTTTGATATCAAATTTGGGGATGATACAATCTTCAGCATAAGACTGGTGACCGGCATGAGTAATCCGGCATGGCCCGGCGGCAAGAACACGATGTAGTAAACGAGTAGCGTGGTACTCAGAAAATCGAACATCCTCCGCCAGTCATTGCCGAATCTTACGTTCATTCTTTTCCTGGCCATGGATATATGTTTGCTTGTCTTATCCATTCATTACCTGCGTCAGGACACTCTGCCATGATTGTTTCCATCGTTCGAGTGAGAACGATTCTTTTGCCGTGTGGTAAGCTCGTGAGCTGATACTCTGTCGCAATTCCGGGCATGAAATCAAGTAATCGAGCGCATTCAGAAATGAATTTGAATCCGGCATCACAAGGATACCGTTATACATATCGATAATCATGTTTGTGATTCCGCCCACTGCTGATGCAACAACAGAACATCCGGCGGCCATGGCTTCCGCCACTGACAAGGATGTTCCTTCGGACGCGAGCGATGGAATAACGGCGATATCATGACGTAAGTGAATATCAAGTGCTTTATCAGGAGTATACCGTTGAAAACAAACTCGTTCTTCAGAAGCGAATCGTTCCTGTAGCCACTCCTCCTCGGGTCCTTCACCGGCAAATGTGAATCTTACTTTATTGTTCCTGCCAAGCAAACAATTCGCTGTGTCGGCGATCAGTCGCGTCCCCCTGATTCTTTCGAATCGCCGTGCAAAAAGAATACGTACCACCTCGTTGTCATACTTTCTTCTCGTAATTTGCTCTTCCGATGCAACTTGAGAGAAGTTGGGAATTATCCATATATGATGCCCTTCAATTTCACGTGTGATAGTAGTTCGGTACCAATTCAGAAAGTTGTAATCAACACAAACTGTATTCTTGCAGTTTTCAAAACATTGTCTGTATTGAGTAATGGAACGCCATTTTTTTAGCTTTGCAGCCCATTCGTATTTCACAATCACACGATCAGTCATGTATTCAACAGGCAAATCCCAACTGACACCATGCTGGATAGAGATATGTCGTGGACTATCAGTCGGAACGCTTACATGGTCCGCACCAAAGATTATAATGTCTCTTTGCTTGTCTAAATCCTTGCTTGCCTCTTGGAACAGCGCTTTATTTCGTTTCCCGAGTGCGAGATGATTGACTGGCACGCCTCTAATTTCCACGCCATCGAAGTTTTTGATGAAAGGTGCGTTTGACCATTGATAAATAGTGGTCTCCAAGTTCAGTTCACGGCATAAACCGGCCAGGTTCAGTAGATATGTCTCTACCCCCCCGATGAGTCGATTCGTACCATCATGATCGAAGAATTTATTGTAGAGAATTGCCGCTTTCATGTTGATTCCCAGTTCATCGGAATTTCAGTCTGACCTTGTTGAATCGTTTTTCCATGAAAATTACCCAAGGCAGGTTTTGTACCGTAAGTATTCCGTTTCCATATTTTTCCGAATTGAAACATTATCGAATAGAGAACGAGGGGTAAGATAACTGCGCGATATACAAGAGGTATGTTCCAGAAGGTCGCCGCCACGAGCGCAACGATAATAAACCAGACAATAAGGATGTCTTTTGAATAAAGAATACCTTTTGATACCTCTCCACATTTCACATACACAGGAATGAATACTATGGAGGTAATCACATAAGCCATGGCGAAAGAAGCGGCCAATCCGACAGAACCCCATTTCACCAAAAAATATGAGATAGGCAGAAGAACTGAAATCCAAAACAGATTATTCAGGAGACCCCACCAAAGGAGATTTCTTGATTGCAGGACACGCAACAGACCGCTACCGTAGGTAACAATGCATGTATAGAACACAATTATTGAAAACGTATTTCTTAACGAATGGCCCCGATATTGGCTCCCGAAAAGCATCTCAACGATTTCAGGAAATAAAAGCAACGGTATAGCGGGGAAAAGGGCGATTCCCCATGAAGAGAGAATATTAACTATTTCTAGTTTCCGATTCTTATCACCATTTGTGTTTGAAAGAATTGATAACAAGGGAGCATTTATCATTCCGCTTGAAACAAGCAACATATTTTGGAAAACGAGAGATGCAGTAAATATTCCCATCTCATCATAGCCGTTGGTTTGATTCACAAGCATTGCTCGGCAAATCCAGTTGGCCGGGCTGACCAGTATTCCGGAAAGCACTGCGGGTAAACTGAAATTCCACAAGATTGGAAATTCTTGACTGAGATTATGATTAGTGTACGTAATGTTAAATCGCTTTGATTCTTTTCGGAGGGCGGTGTGGTTAAGGAACCAGATAACACATAGATTGATTACCATGGCCCAGACAGAGCCCGTCAATCCTCCAAATAGAGTTCCTATCACAAGCAAAGGAAACGAGATAGATCCGGCGAAGAGGTTCACGCGGGCTATAGTCCTGAAAGCTTCAAATCCTGATAATACTCCGGTTTGTGCTCCTATGATAGCACTCAAGAATAGAATCAGTGCCCCGATTCGCAATGAATTTGTCAAGTGCGGAGCATTGATGGTATGTTCAGCCAGCCACGGAGCGAACATTAATAAACCTGATGTCATGAGGCTTCCGGTTACAAACGCAACTACCCAGGAAAGGCCGATAATGCGACCGGTACGATCAGGATCCCTTTCACGGAATTCTGCGACATGTTTCGTCGCAGTGAGGCCAAGCCCAAACCCGGCAAAAACTCCGAACATTCCGACCGTGGAATTGATCATTCCCAATTCTCCATAGGCTGTTTTCCCCAAGATTCTGGCGACGAATATTGAGGCTATAAACATCAAACCCCGAGAGATTGTCACACCGGCCACGGACCAGAAGACTCCCCGAACAAGACGTAATCCTATTTGAGAACGCTGTACGCGATTCAGTGCGGGCCGCATGAATGATAGCCAGGAAGCGTTTTCGATATATCTGATGTTCATACTGATCTTCTTCGCCCATTTAATATTTGCAAACAGGCTTTTAGTATCCGCTCACATGCGAGTCCGTCACCATATGGATTCACGGCATTGGACATCACGGAATATTCTTGCTTGTCGGTGAGGAGCATGGATACCTCATCTACAATCGCCGATCTGTCGGTGCCCACAAGTCGTGCGTTACCAGCCTTTACGGCTTCAGGGCGTTCCGTAGTTTCACGCATGACCAAGACCGGCTTGCCCAAACTTGGCGCTTCTTCCTGGATGCCACCCGAATCTGTTAGCACAAGTTTACTGCGCTCTATCAGCGCTACTAATGGCAGGTAATCAAGGGGCGCGATTAAGTGTATGTTTCGGTGTCCCGTTAGGATCTTAAAAACGGGTTTTCTCGCGTTCGGATTTAAATGTACCGGATATACAAAATCGACATTTTCGAATTTTATCGCCAATGTCCTTATTGCTTCGCAGATAGAATCGAAACTCCTCCCGAAACTCTCTCTCCGATGGCAGGTAATCAAAATAAGAGGCCTTTTCGGCGAACGGACCAATTCCATAGGCAAACCGGGAATTACTGGGGGAACATCGTGGTTCTTCTTCAACGCCATATGAAGAGCATCAATTCCCGTATTCCCAGTCACGAAAACACTGCCTGGATCAACTCCCTCGATGAGAAGGTTTGTCCGGGCCCCCACCGTTGGTGCGAAATGATAATCAGATAGGTGCGATGTGATAACCCGATTCATCTCTTCAGGGAAAGGCGAATACCTTTTCCATGTTCGTAGACCCGCTTCGACATGGCCGATCGGGATTTTATGATAATATGCTGTCAGTGAAGCCGAGAGGGTTGTTGTTGTGTCACCCTGTACAATGACTAAATCGGGTTTAAAATCAGCTAAATAACTATCGATAGCAGTCATTGCCCTGGAAGTCAGCGAGCTTAAGGATTGATTCTCCTGCATTATGGAAAGATCAACATCCGGCTTTATTTCAAAGGTTTTCAGCACCTGATCAAGCATTTCACGATGCTGCGCGGTAACACACACATGTGGCTTAAGACCATGATATTCCTTCATAGCTAATATCAATGGACACAGTTTGATAGCCTCCGGGCGCGTACCAAAAATAAATGATACTTTCTTCATATTAGTCCCACTGTCCTGATACTATTAAGGCAATCCGCTTTGCCGCCATACCATCCCATGATTCCGGCATAGTATGCATATCTGCACTCCAGTTCAGAATAATATCGAGATAATTCATGGTGATCGCTTCCGCATCGGCATGAACAAGGCGATTTGTTCCATGGGTAATGGTTGCTTGCCGCTCTGTATTCTCGCTGAGGGTTATACAGGGCACATTAAGTATGGTGGTTTCTTCTTGTACACAGTCAGAATCAGTTATTGAAAGACGGGCGTTGCGGAGGAGACAGAGATAATCGAGATATCCGAGATGGCTTACAAAAGTAAGGTTCTCGATAGAGGACATACTTTGATATTGTTTTAAGCCGATACTGTTCTTTTTTATCTGTGGGAGAAACGGGAAAATGATTTTCAGAGTTTTACCGATGACTTCAAGCGCTTCAGTAATCTCCCTGAAAGTTTCCCGATTATCGATATTTGTGGTTTGTTGCAGTGAAAGTACCGCATACTGTCTTTTCTCCAGACGTAACCTGCCGAGAATATCAGATCGGTCTATTTTTTCTTTACAAGCCAGTAGTGTATCGACCATGGCATTCCCAATGAAATAAATGTTAGAAGGATACTCCCCCTCCCGCAGCAAGTTTCCAACTCCCGACGGTTCACTGGCAAACAATAAATCACTGATGGAATCAACAAGAATACGGTTGTTTTCATCGTGTCTGGTGCGATCAAAACATCGTAGACCTGCTTCAACATGGATAAGTTTTGATCGACAATTAACTGCCGCTAATCCGCATGCTACTGCGCTGTCGCTATCACCAACTACAAGCACATAATCCGGTTTAAATTTCAACACAATCGGTTCGAAACGCATCATGATAGATGCTATTTGCACTGTTGCGCTTCCTGCCCCCACATTCAAGTGGATATCCGGTTTCGGTATATGAAGTTCATCAAAAAAGAACTGGCCAAGTCGTTCATATTTCCCGGTATGAACAAATACCGCTTCAATTGATGGTTCTTCCTTAAAAGCCATCATTAGCGGCACGATCTTGTAAAAATCCGGCCATACACCAGCCACGCATAGTAGTTGCATCGCAAATATCACTTTTCTGTAGTGTTGGTATTTGCTTTTGATTGCAGTATATGAGAATAAATTTTTATATATGAGACTGTAGAAACGAAACCCACTATTCCAAAGATTGAAACAATTGCTTTCCTGGAAGGTTTTGATTTATTAATCGGAGGAACAGCATTATCGAGTACGTTTATTACTGGTTTTAACTGAAGTTCAGAAATTTTTGCTAATTCCAACTGGCGTGTCAGCTCAATATACATTGCGTTGTTAATTTCAACCTCACGCACAAGCCGCCTTTCATTAATCTGTAAAGTTGGAGAAAGACTGGTGGTCCTGTTATTCTCCCTGAATCTCAGGAGCTGATCTTCGGCGATCCTTAACGAATCAGAAACTTCCACCAGCCGCTGTTCTATCATAGCTCTCTGACTTGAAGCAACCGAACGGAATTGATATTTAAAAAAAACATCCATCTGGATAAGGATTTCATTGGCAAGCGCTGCCGCTATTTCCGGATTACATAATGTGACGGAGATGGTTACAATACTGGTTTTCGAATAAACCGAGGCTTCGATGGAGTTTTTTTTAAGAAGCGTTATTAGTTTATCCTCAATGTTTCTTTTAAATTTGTATTGCCCTTGAAGCACTTCTCTATATGACCTTCCATCTTCGTATGGGGCATCGAGCACTTTTATAAGGATATTTCTGCTTTTGGCGATATCTGGATAGACTTTTGACATCATGTCGCCGGATCCCAACATCTCACCTGCTATTCCGCTCATATTGCCAAGAACACTGGCAAATTTAGAATCGGCAACCTGGGGAGGAAGTATAGTAGCGACTGCAGTGTATTGTTTAGGCATTATCAAGGAAACAATAATTCCAACTATCAGGGACAACGAAGTAACCAGTAAGAAAGTCCTGCGATTAGTCCAGAATAATGTAAACCATTGATAGATATCTACTGCATCTTCATTATACTGATCATAGCAAACATCTTTTCTGTTATTCATAATCATGAGCCTATTTAACCTGTTGTGACAGATAAATAATCATGAGAGCACTTGACATGAGCGAGAACGTATCGCGGATTGTTTCCGACCAATTAATTTTTTCTTTTTCCTCTTGTGGCTTCTTCGTGCTGATGTATACCGTTGCGCCTTCCTGCACCTGTGGTTTATGAAAGAACCGCACTCTGTCCGTATAACCGGCAGGCGTATACACGTACGTTCTGTCTCCGTCTTCCGTTTTGCCACCGGACAACCGCACATAATCATTCACATCCCAACCCGGTATATACTGGTAGTAGCCAGGATTCACCACTTCACCGGTTATTTGTACAGTCGTCGGCTTGGGTGGGATTGTGATGGTATCTCCCGGCAGAATCACGACGTCGTTCTCTTTCCTATTTCGAGCCAGGAGTTTTTCAAAATCAACAAACAGCATCTGCCCATTCCGTGTCAGCTTCCCGCCACCCGCATACGCACTGGTCTTGAGGCCTCCAGACCGGTTGATAATGTCTGTCAATGTTTCATTTCTTTTTTCCAGCGCATATTCACCCGGGTACATTACTTCTCCTGAAACTGTCACAATCTTGTACGGCTCATACTCAGGATTCACCTTGACCAACACCCGGTCGTTGGGCTGCAGCATGATCTGTCTGGCACGCGAATGTTCGGCATACAGCGCCTGAATGGCTTTTTCGGGATTATCGAAATCCGCCGTCTCATCGATGATAGGCACTGTAAACACATATGAGAGAGAATCTCCCTGCATACCTTCAATCGGCAAACGGGAAATCTCCACATCGTGCAGCCACGCATTTTCTGCGAACCCGCCACTCTGCAAGATGATATCGGCAACTGTCATGTTTTCCTGCCAGGTGTACGCTCCCGGCCGTTTTACCGCACCGACAGCAGTTACGGTACGCTGAAACAGATTCTTCACTTCATTGCCATAGAGCACCACTGTATCTTCTCTTTTAAGCGTGACATTCGCTCCTGGCGTTCTATTCCACACGTCATGTACATCAAATGAAATGATATGGCGGGTCCTGCCGTCTTCACCCAACCGGAGAACGTCCCCCCGATCCCTGAAGGTGCGGGAATACCTGAGACTGTCCTGCAATCCCGCGTGTGGAAACAGCAAATCATACACAGTCATGTTTTCATAGAACGGATAGGTGCCGGGAGTTTTTACATACCCGCTCAGTGTTACTTCGGATTCTTCCGCCATCTCATATTTTGCATAAATGGTGATTTCATCCCATCGCTGTAAGTCGATATCAAACGGCTGCTCCCGGTTCAGGGCTGATCCGAGATTCAGTTCCATGAATTCTTTCGTGTAATCTTCCCTGGTCCTGACTAAATCAGCACGGAAGACATACGCATCGGGCGTCAATCCATCCGCTGCTGCAACCAGATCAGACACGGTTTCCAGCGCCCCATTCAATTCATAGCGGCCGGGACGCATGATGCCGTCGCCGCGAACATCCACATAGTTTATAAGCATATCATTTATGGGAAATATCTCGACAATGTCACCATCCACAAGCAATGTGCTGGTGCTGCCGTTGATTACTTCGCCGATATCAATATCTATCAACTGCCGTTCTACTTCCCCTCGCACCCGAGACTCGAATTGCGCAATGCGATCAATCTGGGTTCTGAACGCATATGCCGTGGGATTTACACCACCAGCCATCTTGACCAGGTCGGCAAGCGTTTCCGTGGGTGTCAATTCATAGATGCCGGGACGCAGTACTTCCCCTCTAATGCCAACCGTCATTTGTCTGGGAGGAACAAAGACGATATCATTCATCTGGAGCCGTGTATCATCAGTCGATACGCCTTTCAGGAGATAATCATAGAGGTCTATGTTTCGTACGATTTCACCTTCCCGTAATATCCGCACATCCCGCAGGCTCCCTGAAGTCTTCGGACCACCAATGGCATACATCGCATTGAATGCGGTGGCATAACTTGAAATGGCATATGCTCCTGGCCGCACCACTTCTCCCATGATGTAGATTTGGTTGCTCCGCAATCTGGCTATGGTAATGTCCATGAAAATGGTCGGCGGGTCTGCAGCAAGCCCTGCATAGAATCTTGACAGGTAGTTCTGCAGCGTCTCTCTCAATCGGTCCAGACGGGTACCAGCAACGAATACCTGTCCGGCCCGCGGTATCACAATGGTACCGTCGCGGCTCACTGTCAGTTCATACTGGAATTCAATTTCTCCCCACAACGTCAGTCGCAACACATCTCCTGCCCCAATGGGATATCCGGGATCAACCGGACCGATTTCAATGGGACCAACATTCCCCTGCCCTGCCTGAAATGTATTATACCCGAAATACGCAAGCCCCTCGAAGCGCCCGTTCCCGATTGAATCTGTGGAATCAACAGACGCTATCCGTGTTGCTGCATCTGTTCCGGAGGTACCAGGCAAAGAAGATTTCCCTGATGCCGCTTGGAGTACTCCATGGCTTTCCTGAAATCCCACGGAAACACTATCTGCGCTCTGTGTCTGCTGAGCCTGTTGCAACGCCTTTTGAATATCGGTCTCGGAAATCCCCAGTTGCCGCGCTCGTTCTGCAGCCTGTGCCGGATTGTCCGGATTAATGCCATATGATTTCAGTTGTTCGGAAGTTACTGGCTCACCAAGATGCGGTATAACCACTTGGGCATTAAGAGAAGCAGGACACATCACAAGAATACCTATCAGAACTATTCTCATGATTGTATCTATGTTATATGAACACTGTTTGGGAATTGCGTGATAACGTGTTATCATTGCTACCGTATGAGGTCGTTTGAACATATCTTTTCCTTACTGCCGGAGAAAACAGCATTGGGGGCCATATTCCATATTTCAGCGGAATAATCCGTCACCAAGGCACGCAGTTCATGTAGTACACTCTGGACTTCATCGTGTTGATACCATCTGGCCCATACATGCAATTCAGTAAACTCGTAGGTCACTATAATCTGCTCAGCAGAAGATAGTTCTGTCTGATAATTCCGTACATCGATCACCCCGGGAACCATTAAGGTTCGTTCAATAGACAGCTCGCCCCATTCGTAATATGCATCGAGCTTCTCAGGACAAATACACCATCTCATTACATACAGTACCATGATGAACCGGTTCTCTTTAGCGAGGTTGCCAATAGAATCCCGGATTAACACGCCTATAAGTCAATACATTACATGTGGATCCGCATGAGTCGCATATACCTGTGTCAGATGACATCGCCATTATCAAAAAGCACACTGTATATTGTCCTGAGCATCAGCGTAACGTCCAACCAAACAGACCAGGTTTTGATGTACTGCAAATCGTACTGCACCATCCGTCTGACCAAATCCAGCGATTCCACTTCTCCCCGCGTCCCCATCAATTGCGCCAGACCGGTAATACCAGGCTTGACACAATACCTGCAGATTGATTTTTCGATATGCGGCATGTATTCATTTGCCATTGCAATCGCATGAGGCCGTGGCCCGACAATGGTCATGTCACCCTTAAGCACATTGTAGAATTGAGGCAACTCATCGATGCTGAACCTTCTCAGAAAATGGCCCAACCGGGTAATTCGCCGGTCATGTTTGCTGACAAGTGTGATGTGATACCCATCTTCACATACCGTCATGGTGCGAAATTTGAGTATTACAAATGGTTTTCCGTGTAAACCATACCGCCATTGCCTGAACAAGACCGGCCCTGGCGAGGTGCATTTTATAATTACGGCTATTAAAGCAAAGACAGGGCTGGCAAACACCAACACAACCAGGGATATCACGATATCTGTGATTCTCTTACATGCCTTCATAGAACCGCGTATCGAAGGAGTCACGGCGCTTGTGACTACTATGTCCAGAAGAAAGCAATCGAGGGAAACATCGTAACTTGCGTGATCAGGAACTTCAACGACATCGGCTGGGAACGGCATATTCTCCTCATTCACTGGTATCTGTTCTATTTGAACTTATTCGGAATACTGTTTGAAGCTGCCGCTCTTGCAGCATTACTGCAATGATAGACGGTATTTCCGAGTAGATTCTCTCTTCCAGGAAAGATGTTCGAATTCAAAACACTGATATCATTCCGAATTGTTTACAGGTCAGAGTATTGCCTTTGCTTTTTTTATTTTGATTCGTTATAACTTTGTTTTATATATTAATTGCAATGTTCATTTGGTTGTAGATATACTGCCATTACATGATTTTCTCATATTCCCAACGCATGTGGTATCTTTCTTGAATTACTGCATGTTGTGTTTTTGTTAAAGGAAGCCTCCCCTCGTCCGGCAAGAAGAGCATGGAGGCTTCCGGTCAGGCAACCTTTTCAGGGTAAAGTCCGTTCTTTATAGGGCGTTTTTATTGCAACGGGCTTCATCCAAAGGAGCCACTTGCTATACGTACATTACCTCCAGTTTTTTCTGGCAGGTTTTTTAAAATGGCTGCGTGTCAGTAAGATTATTTTACACGAAGATACGTTTATACCTTCGAGTACTTGTTATTCTCCGTCGGGAGGTTTCTCCCGGCGGCAACGGCCAGTGCCATGAAAGACACCCCAAGGAATACACCGATGAAAAAGACGATAATAAACCAAACCATGACTTCTCCTTACCCGTGTAGTTTGTTATCGGAGTGTTTGAAAATCTGTTTTCACCCGCTCATATGATATTGAGCTTTTGAAATAATTTAAAAGCTATCATTGCTATTTGTCAACTACTATTTAGCTACTGTGGATAATTTATGAAAAATATTACGGTTTTGTCTCCAGTAAAACAGAGATTCTACAAGGTTTTTAATGAATCAGGACTGACACAGAAGGAGTTTGCCGGGCGATTAGGAAAGTCTCAGAACCAAATCAGCGCCATTCTCAACGATAGAAGTAACGTGTCGGGCGATATGATTCAGCTCTTACGGTATAAATTCAATGTAAACCCCGATTTTATACTTCACGGGGAAAAACCAATGTTCCTCAAACCACAGGTAGAGGGACCGGTTATTCCTATCCTGACAAACATTCCTACCGGGGATTGGCATTTCTGGCTTGATTCTAATGCATCAGGAATCACTGAAGAGTATATTGCAGTGCCAGGAGTACAGGGGGAGTATTTATTTGCAGTCAGAGTCCAGGACGATTCCATGCAACCGAGGCTGCAAAAGGGGGATATCCTCGTCATTGATCCACAGGTGCTATTTGAAAGCGGGATAGCCGTGGTACAGCGCGAGGAAGGCTACATGATCAGAACAGTTCGCCAATTCGGCGACCGCTGGATTCTTGTTCCGATGAATGAGATATATGGGATTACAGAAATTATTTCCGGAACAGAGGCCAGTTTCTATGTTCCGGTAAAACTTGTTTGCGTGAGAGACTTTCCGAATGAATAACCTTTTGTGCTATCAATTACATACATATCCTCGGCGAATCTCGTTAAATTGCTTGTATATTTGCAATAGAAATCAGCAATTTCCGGTTAGGAATTTGCCGTCCCAATCTAACATATTTTCCTG
>Ga0265297_10004735_pt1 | contig 21753 bp, 22 predicted proteins | sample Munlanlwell13791_FD_192502 | JGI IMG/M metagenome (GOLD analysis project Ga0265297, IMG submission 192502) | Leachate microbial communities from a municipal landfill in Southern Ontario, Canada - Leachate well 137-91 | ecosystem: Engineered > Solid waste > Landfill > Unclassified | place... | reverse complement strand
TGCACCTGGCTGTCCGCTATGCCGGTGAGCCTCCCGAAGGCCTCCTTGATTTCCGCGAACGGGCTGCGCCCGGACGGCACGAGCACGCAGGGCATCTCGATGCGCTCGGCCCCGCTCGCGTCAGTGCGCACCAAAAACAGCACCCTCCCGCCGTCCTCGAGCATCCCGCAGGCGAGCGCCTTGGGTATCGGCGTCCCGGTCGGGACGCGCCTCCTGCCCACTAATCCACCCTCATGATGGGCTCGGACAGCCACTTGCCCTTGGCGGCATGCCTCCTCAGTTTCGCATCCTCCAGAGCCAGCCACTCGAATCCGGAATAGGCTCCCGAAGGCTCGGGCGCGATTCCACCCTCGTCGATGGGCGTCATCCTGAACACCAGGCACGGGATGTGCGCGCCTTCGTATTCATGCCTGCTCTCGAGGACCACCTGGCCGGCGTCCGCCTTGATGCCGGTCTGCTTCTTGAACGCCTCGGCGAGCTGTGATATCGGGTCCGCGCTCAGTATGCCGTACACCGAGGGCATCTCTATCCCCTCGCCCCCGGCCTCCTTCCTCTTGAGGAAGAGCGCCTTGCCTTCCAGTTCAAGCATGCCGCAAATGAGCGCTTTCGGCCTTTCAACAGTCATGTAAACATCCCTCGCCAACCTGCTTGCTGCCAGCCTGCCATCCCCCTAGCCTTGGCCGCTGATTCTTCCTATCTCTTGACGCTCATCGCTATCCCGTCCTTTATCGGGATTATCACGGATTCGACGTCCTTGTTCCCCTTCAGCATCTTCCGGAACGACCTGACGTCCTTGGTGTCCCACAGGACATTGTCCGTGAGGATGATGCCGTTTTTGCGGAGCATGCACACGCAGTTGTCGAACACCTCGTTGTATTCGTCCTTCTCTATGTCGAGCATGATGAGGTCGAATTTCCTTCCCTTTCGGCAGAATTCCCTGACGGCGTCCTTCGCATCCGAATTGAGCACCTTGACATTCCTGACGCCCGCGCTCCTGAAGTTGCCTTCCGCCTCATTGGCGAAACCTGCGTCCCTCTCGACCGTGAGCACAGTGCCGCCGGCCCCCACCGCCTTCGAGAACAGCAGGCCGGAATACCCTATCAAGGTGCCGAGCTCGAGCACAGACTTCGCCTTGGCGGATTTAGCGACAAGGTAATAGAATTCCCCTTTCTCGGGCCCGACTATGGGGAGGAACCGCCTGCCCGAGCGGACCATGCGCTCCAGCCTTCTCAGCGTCCTGTCTATCCTGCCGTCCCTGCCGCTACTCATAAACTCTCTCCCACATTGCGCTTGCGAGCTTCCCGGTCTTCATGAAACGCGGAATCTCCTTCTCGGCCTTCTTGCGCCTCTCGCGGTGCTCCTTGAGGAACCCGTTTATGCGTTCGATGAGGATGCCCTTCAGTTCCCCGGTCAGGAGCTTGCCGGAGCGGTAGTCGTCATGGATTTGCTTGAGCCTCGTGTCGTCCGGCTCGAACAGTATGCTCAGCCATTGGTAGGGCACGTCGATGTCAGGGTTGCCGCCTTTAGCCCTGTGCTCCTCCACCGTAGGCTGGCCGCCGGAGAAAGCGTACTTGTTTATCTTGCCTTTGACCGCCTTCTCATCGTCGGTAAGGAGAATCGCCGTTTCCGCCCCCGCGCTCGAGCTCATCTTGCCGGAAATGCCCTGCAGCGGGGGGAGGAACTTGCAATGCACCGCGGACGTCTTGTGGTATCCGAGCCCCTCGGCTATGTCGCGCTGGATTCTCCAGTACGGGTCCTGGTCTATGGCCGCCGGAATCAGGCACCTCTTCTTCTCGAAGAACGTCGGCACGACCTGGTATGCGGGGTAGAACTGCATGCCGATGTTGGTCGAGTCGTCGAACCCGAACACGGCCTTCGCGGTCGAGCCGGTGATTTTCCTCGCGGTCTTCATGAGAAGCGGGTAGACGTTCCGCACGTATTCGCTGTCCTTGAAGATGAACGTGCGCTCGGGGTCGAACCCCACCGCGGCGATGTCGAGTATGTTGTCGTCCGCGTTCTTCTGGATGTCCGACCACTCGTACTCGCGCCTGTGGAGGAACTTCTCGTCGTCCGTTATCTCGATGTAAAGATTGCACTTGAACCTGTCCTGGAGCCATTTCGTGAAAATCAGCGGGACGAGGTGGCCTATGTGCATGGCCTTGCTCGGCCCGCGGCCGGTGTAGAGGAAGAACCCCTTCCCCTTCTCGTAATCGTCGAGCACCGGGCCCAAATCCCTGTGCGAGAAGAAGAAGTCGCGCCTGAGCATGTGGTGCGGCTCGTCGCCGCCGGAAAGCCTGATGAGCCTCTCGCGGAGCGCCTTGTCCAGCCTGCTCGTCCCGAACTGCTTGATTAGCTTGTCGTAGTCGATTTCCCCGCTCACTTCCCACGGGGTGACCTTGTAATCATCCATGGTGAACATGAACGGCAATAACGGATTTAACCCTGCGTTTCCCCCCTCCGCCCCGGCTATCCTCCCGCGCATCCCCCGCGCGGCGTCGCCCGCACCCGCCGCGAGCGGGCGCTCTGGAGGCTATGCGATTGCGAGCCCGATGATGAACGACGCCCAGTTGCACAGGACGCTCGCCAGCAGCGCATCCTTGATTTTCATGCCCTTGAATGCGATTGAATAGAATCCCGCCTCAACAAGGGCGGCGAATGCCTCTGCGAGCGCGGTCTGCGGCCCCCACGGGAGGCCGAGGGCGGGGAAAACGAACCAGACGAACGGCAGCGTGAGCGAGCTGGCGAGCACGGCATTGCGGGCGATGAGGATGGCGCCATACTCATTGCGGAGAAGAAGGAAGAGCGCCGCGGCCTCTATTCCGACCGTGAGCGCATATGCGGAAAAGAAATCCATGTGCAAAATCCCCGCGCCCGGCTCCGCGCCTTCATCTGTTCATTTGCGCGAATATGCCAGCGCCGATGCCGCCACTGCGGCCAAAACGAAACCCGCCAGGTTGCACGAGCTTCCGGTGTTGCCCGAAATCTGCCCTGTCGGGGCGTCTATCGTGATGTCGTAATTCTCGTAGCTCTTGTTCATGTCCCAGTCCTCGGTACGGATTTGCTTGCCGTTGTACTCATACGTGAAATACCCCTGCGGGAATCCGAAGCACGGGTTGAACTTGTAGTACCAGCTGCCCTCGTTGGTGCAGACGCCGGCGTTGCACGGGAGGTCGACCGGATACGGGTTGACAGAGCCCGGCTCGGCGCTTTCAATATTCATGCAGTGGTATGTCACCTGCGTGACCGATGCAGCGGGCGCGCCGCCGTCCATGAGGTGCAATACGACCTTCGGGGGCGCCGGGGCAGGACCCACGTCCGCAAACGAAAGCGGGACGGCCAGAAGCGCAATCAGGAATGCAAGCCGATTCAATGATGCCATGCAGTAGCATCCCCGCAACCAATTAAAACCGCATGCGGTTTGCTTCGGCCCGTGCCGCCCCTTCAGAATCCCGTCCGTTCAGATAAAATTGGCGTTCAGGCATAATTGGTGATATCGCGCCTGTTGAAGACGATATATGCGAGGATGATTGCGAGGAGTAAGAAATACGAGAGCAGGGCGGCGATATCCACCGCCGGGTCGCCGTTCGTTATGAGCACGATCTTGAATATGTTCGTAACATGCGCGAGGGGGAGCAGCTGCTGGAGCACCTGCGTATAGGCCGGGAGCAGGTCGGGGGAGAATATGATGTTCCCCAGGAAAAGCATCGGAATCGCGAGAAGGAGACAGCTTTGTATGGCCGCGGACTCGCTTCTCGCGTAGAATCCCACGATGATGCCTATCGAAGTGAGGACGAGCGAGGAAATCGCCGCCCCCCAGAGCAGCATCAAGTAATTGTCCGGGGCGTTCACGCCGAAAAACAGCACTGCGACGAGCAGTATCAGCGCGACCTGCCCGAAGGACAGGATTACGAGCGTCACAATCTTCGCGAGGACAAGGTTCATGAGCGCATCGGGGGCGAGAAGAGCCCGGATTATGGTCTTCCCGGTCTTCTCGCGGACTATGCCTATCGAACCGAGCAGGAAGCACGAGAACAGGAGCGATACCGCAATCACCTGCGGCATTATGAAATCCACGAAGCTCGGCTTTTCGTACTGGCTCTCGACCTTCACTGACAGCGGGGCGGCGATGGTAGCCGGGTCCTTGCCGGTCTGGGCCGCAACGGTGGTCTGCAGTGTGCCTATCAGGGCGTCGACCGAGGCGGTCTGCGCAATCGCGTCGTCCAGCGTCAAGTCAATCTGCATCGTAGTGGATTTTATCTCGCCGAGGAGCGTCTTAAGCTCCGCAACGTCCTCCCTCGCCGAGTCGAAGGACGCATCAATCTGGCTCAGCTTCCGCGAGGCGCCATCAAGCGCAGCGGCGAGGCCTGCCATCCGGTCGGGGCCGGATTTCGCGCCTTCCACCTCCTCGGAAAAGTCCCCGAGCGCCCGGGCGAACGAATTGAGGGTGTCATTCAGGGATTCGAGATCCGCAATCTCATCCTGCGCGTCATCCATCTGCATCTGCGAGGTGCTCCTCAGCGATTCGAGGCTGGCGATGTTGAAATCGAGCGCAGCTATCACGGCCGGGTCGGAACTTCCCGCCTTTATCGCCTCGAGCCCGGCAATCGACGCGTCGAGCGTCGCCACCGTGCCGTTCAGCTGCACCACCTGCTCCTTGAGCTTGCCGTGCGTGCCCTGCACGGTGGTTTGCGACTGGTTGAGCGCATCGCCCGCATCGATGATGAACGCGTCGGTCTTGTTGAGCATGGCCTCGTTGTCGTCGGACATGCCTGCGAGGTCGGCCTTCTGCGCGTCAATCTGCGTTTTCAGCGATTCGACGCTGTCCGATGCGTTCTCGAGGGACGATTCGAGGGAATCGATGCCGATGCCGTCCATCCCCGTCCGGAGCAGGGCCAGCGACTCCTTCGTCTGGTTCATCTTCTCTTTCGTCTGCGCCAATCCCTCGCCGAGCGACGCGGCCGAGCCGTTCAGCAGGATGAGGTCGTCCCATGCGGAGGCGACGTAGCTTTTCGTGATGTCGCGCGACGATGCCTCGATGACCGAGGACAACGCGGCGAGGACGGACTGCTCGAGCGCGATGTCGGAATTGTCGACTATGATTCTGACCTCCGAGCCGTCGCCCCGCTCGAACGATTCCTCGAAATCCTGCGGGACCACGATGACCGCCCGCAGCCTGCCGTTCCTGAACTCGGTCATGGCGTCCTCCTCGCTGTCGAAGCTCTGGAGCTTGAACGCCGCCGACTCGTTCAGGCCTGCAAAAAGCGGGCTCGCGCTGATGTTCTCAGGCCCGGAAATGCCTATCGGGAGGCCGTTTATCTCCATCGAGCGGAACGAGCTTCCCATGAAGACCATGACGAATACCGGGAACGCGAGCAGGACGAGGAGCATGGTGCGGTCGTGGACGACCTCGAGAACCTCCTTCTTGATTGCGGAAAGCGCCTTCATTGGACCACCGGCCGGACGAGGTACGCGAACACGTCCTCCATCTGCTTGAGCTTGTATTTCTGCTTCAGGTCCGACGGCGTGCCGCTGTCGACTATCCTCCCGGCGAACATGATTGCGACGCGCCCGCAGAGGCGTTCAATTTCCTCCATGTAGTGCGAGGTAATGATTATCGTCTTCTTCGATGCATGGAGCTCCTCTATGACCGCCCAGATTTCCCGGCGGACGACGGGGTCCAGCCCCACGCTCGGCTCGTCAAGGAACACGATTTTCGGGTCGTGCACGAGCGAGCAGGCGATGTTGAGCCTCTTCTTCATGCCGCCGGAAAGCTTGGACGCGAGCACGTCGCTTTTTTCCGTGAGCTTCATCTGCGAGAGCAGCTTCTTCACGCGCTCGCGGGAATCAGTTCCGGAGACGCCGAACTGCGACGCGAAATACTCCATGTTCTCCCTTACGGTCAGCGTCTCGTAGAACGAGTCCTCCTGCGTCACGAAGCCGATTTCCGGCCTCGATTTGCGGAACTCCTTCACGGTCTTCCCGAGGATGGTTATGGAGCCAGAAGACGGGGCCAGGAGCCCGGACAGCATGTTGAACGTGGTCGTCTTTCCCGAGCCGTTCGCCCCCAGCAGGCCGAACACCTCGCCCTCCTCTACCGAAAACGAGATGCGGTCCACTATTATCCTGTCATGGATGATTTTTGCGAGCTCCGTCACCTGCACCGCTGATGCCATGCAAGCCCTTCCACATCCGATATTTTTAAACCGCGCAGGAGAATCGGCAGGTATGGGCGCGCTTGATATGGGGAAGGCGGAAGCATTCCTGAAGGATTTCACCTCCCAGCTTGAATCGCGCGTCCCGCAGAAGGTCGATTACATACTGCTCGGGGGCAGCGCGGCCCGCGGCGATTTCCAGATAGGCCGGAGCGACATGGACCTCATCGTGGTCGTGAAGAAGGACGCCGACGTGCAGGCCGTGAAGGACGCCGCGTTCGCGCTTTTCAGCGAGCTTGACCGGAAGCACGGGATGATGCTCAGGGAGGCGCAGGACCGGAAAAACGCCGAGCGAATCATCGGGGCGGGCCGGGTCGGCCCGCGCAGGCCGCAAGGCCGGCAAGGCGTATCGGGGCTGGTTCCAGGGCAGGATTATCCCCCGTTCATGGTCGTCGGCCCGTCCACCCCGAAAAACTATGCCAGCGACTTTTTTTCCAGCCTGGACCATCTGCACGGCTTCTCCAAATCGCTCCGCAGCAGCGGCCGGATGTCGATGAAGGTCATATACGGGAAACCGCCGCAAAAACAAGGCGCGGCGAAGGGTCCAATCGTGGAAAATCCCGGCATCGTAACGTACGACCTGCTTTCAGCGGCGGCGATGATTCCGCTCTCGCTCATCTCCCCGTCCCGCGCGTTCCAGCGCTCGCTCCGCGCGGTTTTCTTCTCATTCGAGGGCGACATCATCCGGGGAATCCCCCTGCCGCTTTTCGCCCTCGAAGCGGTTTATATGAAGCGGCATATCATGAGCGCCGGCCCCGCAGTCAGCTATCCGGAGAAGGTTCTATTCTGCCTCGCGGCGCCAATCCATATCCTCGCCCACAATATCGCCAGGCGCATGCGCCCCGAGGACCGGCCGGGCGCGGGCAAAAACTGATTAAGGCCGGCGGTGTATGCTCTAGTCATGCCCAAGGGAGATGAAGCCGCGCTGGATGCGTTCCTCAAGGATTTCATCCAGGGAATCACGGCGCAATTCCCGGATAAAATCGACTGCATCCTCCTTTCCGGAAGCGCGGCCCGCGGCGATTTCACAATCGGGGAAAGCGACATCGACATGCACATCATCCTCAAGGACGAGCGTGACGTCAGCGCTGTGGAGCGCTCGGCATCCAGCCTGTTCTGGGAGCAGAACCGCAGGCACAACCTCAAGCTCGTCCGCTCGTACGGGAGCAAGCTAGCGGGCGGGTTCTCGTTCCTGGCCGGCGGGGCGGGATTGGCCGCGCGGCCCTTCTACGTCATGGGACCGGTTGGATGGCGGCGCAAGCTGAAGCCCGCCCTCTCGCTCACCTCTCTTCTAGGCCTCGAGCAGCAGCTGCTGCGCGGCCGCATCAGGAACGGGAAGGTGCTTTTCGGCAGGAACCTGCTGGCCGACCCGGAAATCATCAGGGCCGCAAGAGAGCGCAGCCGCTTCACCTACGACTTCCTCGTCACATTGCTCATCCAGCCGCTTTTCGTCCTGGCCCCGGACCGCGTCCTGCACCGGTGCGCGAAGGGCGTCCTCTTCACGTTCGACGACAGGTATGATGAAATCCGCGCGCTTGCGGAAGGGAAGGCCCCCCCGCACGGCACGGGCCCGGAAATGCCGTTCGCTGCGCAGGCATTCAGGCTCAAGACCGATTTTGCCCGCGAATCCGCGAAACTGGGCATCCTGGGCAAGTTCTGGTTCTGCATCCGCACGCCGCCATGCATTCTCGGGCATACGCTGGAAAACAGCCGCAGGCGGAAGGACTGGCCAAAACGGCAGATGACGATATAAACCTTTCCAGCGCAATATAATTACAATGAGAACGGGAGAAGGTGGGAAGCTGCACGTTGACTTCAAGTATGCGGAGAACTCGATTAGCAAGGGCTCCAAGACCTTCCATTTCGCATCCCGCTTCCTGGGCCGCGAACGGAGGAACGCGTTCAACGCGATTTACGCATTCTGCAGGCACACCGACGACCTGGTCGACGACAACGAAGGCAACCCGAAAATCCAGAGGCTCCTTATCCGCGGCTGGAAGAGGCGGTTCCTCGAGGCCTACGAAACCGGCTATTCATCGGACCCGGTCCTCAACCCGTTCGTCCACGTAATGAAGAAATACGAAATCCCTCTCCGCTACCCCCTCGAGCTCATAAAGGGCGTGAGCATGGACATAGCGAAAAAGGAATACGGCACGTTCACCGAGCTTCGCCGCTACTGCTTCCGCGTGGCCTCTGTCGTCGGGCTCATGCTGATGAGGATATTCGGCATGGAGGACGCGAAGCGGTCCAAGCACTGCGCAATCAACCTGGGAATCGCCATGCAGCTGACTAACATCCTCCGCGATGTCGGCGAGGACGCCAGGATGGGGCGGGTATATTTCCCCAAGGACGAGCTTGCCCGGTTCGGCCTCACCATCGCGGACATACTATCGCTGCGGAAGAAGGAGGGCCTGATGGACTTCCTCAAGTTCCAGGTTGAGCGCGCCCGCAGGTACTACCGCGAGGCGATGAACAGCATCGGGACGATAAACAACGAGGTCCGCATGGTGATAGCCCTCGCATCGACGCTTTACCGCGAGATTCTCAGCGTGATAGAGGAGAACCACTACGAGGTTTTCGGCAAGCGCGCCTATGTCAACACGATGCGGAAAATCACGCTCTACCTGCGCCTTGTCTTCATAGGCTATCCCCAGCCCCTCCACAATGGCGGATGAAATGTTCGACACCCCGCTGCTTCTTTCCCAGATGAAGCGCAACCAGTGGCTCAGCGAAGGCGCCCTGCGCAGGATTTCCGAAAAAAAGCTCCTCGACCTCATCGCGCACGCGCGCGCAACGGTCCCGTTCTACAGGAAAAGCCTGGATGGCATGCCCGTCCGTTCCATGGAGGATTTGCAGTCCCTGCCCATCCTGTCCAAGACGGTGGTGCGCGACAGCGCCGAGCGATTCGTAAGCTCGGCATACGACCGGCGTTCCCTGCAGGCGACCTACACGTCCGGCTCGACCGGCATCCAGGTCCCGCTGTTCTATTCGCGCGCGGAATCCGCATACGGCGTCGCGTTCGAGACGCACCACCTTACCGAATGCGGGGCCGGCCTATTCGATTTGCAAGTCCGCATAGCCCATTACGAGTCCCGCCCGAACCTTCTCCAGCGCCTGGGGGTGTTCCGCTGCCGCTACCTGGACGTCCGCGCGGACGAGACCGAGAACCTGCTCCATCTCGCGTCGCTCAAGCCCGGCATACTGATTTCGTACCCGTCCATCCTGCTTCCGCTGGCCCGCATCAATTCCTCGGAAGGCCTCGGCCTCCGCCTCAAGCTCGCGCTTTCCGGGGGGGAGACGCTTACGCCGGCGGTCCGCAAGGAGATATCCTCATCGTTCGGCTGCCCGGTCTTCGACCGCTACGGCTCCATGGAGAGCTCGTGGGCGGCGTGGGAGTGCAGGGAAGGCAGCCTGCACATCCAGGAGGACATGGTGGTCGTGGAGATTGTCGGCGAGGACGGGAAAGGCCTGCCGGACGGAAAGGCGGGCACGATTGTCGTCACGCCTCTCTGGAGGCGGGCGATGCCATTCATCAGGTACAGCCTCGGCGACACCGGCTCCTTCGGGCCCCCATGTGCGTGCGGGCGCGGGCTCCGGACGCTCCGCGTGGCCCGCGGGCGGCAGGACGACATCCTCGTGCTCCCGAGCGGGAAAATCCGCTCGGCGCGCTCGATAAACCTCATGGACGACATACCCGGCATGCTTTCGTACCAGATAATCCAGGAGAACCCCTCGCTCTTCGTTTTCCGCTACGTCCCGTCCGGGGGCCTCGGGGCGAAGGAGCGAAAGGAAGTCGAGTCGAGAATCCGGGCCGGATGCCTGGGCGAGGAAGTCCGCGTGGAATTCGAGGTGGTCCCCTCCATTGCCCGCGGAAGGACCGGAAAAATCCAGACCGTCATGTCGAAAGTCAGGGCGGATGCGGGAAGCGGGGAGTGAATGGCGTGGCCCAGGTAATCATCCGAAGATACCGCGAAGCGGACGGGCCGCAGGCCGTGGCCGTCTTCCGCGACGCGAGCGGCACGCTCCGGAAAAGCAGGGGCGGGACGCATCCGGACGAAGAGGTGGACCTGCTTCTGGGGAAGGACGACAAAAGCCTCCTCGAACTGCTGCTCCACGGCTCGATAGTGTTCGTGGCCGAGGTGGAAGGGACCGGGGAGCTTGCGGGAATCGGCGCGCTCACGGACAACCTGCCCGCGCGCATAACCAATTCCACATACAGCAGGAACCATTACGTCCGGGAGGCGTTCCAGCACGGCAAGGCCGGGTTCAGCATCGGCCGCCCGCTCCGCGAGGCGACAATAGGCGAGGCGAAGCGGCTCGGCTACCGGAAGATGTACGGGTTCTCCACCCCGGAAGCGGTCGGCTTCCACAGGAAATTCGGCGCGGTCTTCTACCCGGAGCATAATGCGAAGCTCTTCGGGACGGTCACCGTCCAGTATTACGAGATTGAACTGCGGAAAAGCGCGTGGAACCGCCTGCACATCGAGCCATACGTGCACCGGCTCGGCAGGATTTACGGCTCCATCCTCAATTTCTTCCGCGGGCCTATCAAGCCTGCCGCCGGCGCCTGAAACGCCCCTCCCCCGCGCCGCTTCGTCATATGACGATTCTACCAGCGTCGGCAACATAGGTTTAAATTTCCCTCCCGGCTGCTAACAGTCATGCGCATTGTCCTCAAGCTAGGCAGCTCCCTGCTTAATGGCGGGAGCGGCGTCAACACGATATTCATCGACCAGCTTGCGAGCCAGATTCTCAGCATGCAGGAGCACGAGTTCGCCATAGTCACTTCCGGGGCGATATCCACCGGCATGAAGAAGCTCGGGCTGAACGAGAAGCCCAAGGACGTGGCCATGCTCCAGGCGCTGGCCGCGATAGGCCAGAGCGACCTGATGCACGCGTACGAGAACGCTTTCGAGGAGCGCAGGACGCTCGCGCAGGTCCTCCTCACGAACGCGGATTTCTCCAACCGGATGAAATACCTCAACATCCGCAACACCCTGAACACGCTGATGGCGCGCAAGGTCGTGCCGATAATCAACGAGAACGACACGGTCACCGTGCTCGACATAAAGAAGTCGGCGTTCGGGGACAACGACGCCTTGGCCGCGCATGTCGCCGTGGCGATTGACGCGGATTTGCTCCTGATTTTCACGGACGTCGACGGCCTGTTCGACAAGAACCCGAAGGAAGCCGGGGCGAAGCTCATCCGCGAGGTGAAATGCGTAACCGACGACACGCTGGGGATGTGCTCTGGCGCGAACGCGCTGGGCCGGGGAGGGATGGCGGCAAAGCTGCGCGCGGCCAAAATCGCGTCCGAAGCCTCGGTGAAGGTAATAGTCGCCAACGGGACGAAGAACGGCTCGCTGGCCACGGCGATAAGCGGGGACTCGGGCACCGTATTCCTGCCCGCGGACAAGCCCCGGCTCAGCGAGGGCAAGCACTGGCTCGCGTTCGCGTCCGAGCCAAAAGGGCGCATCACGGTCAGCGCGCAGGCGATGTCCTGCGCAATCGGCAAGAACTGCGGAATAATACCCCAGCATGTCCTGTCGGTCAGCGGGATTTTCGACAAGGGGGACGTCATCGAGATAGCCGGCGATGACGGCCGCGTCCTCTGCAAGGGCATAACGAACTACTTCTCGCACGAGCTCGAGCGCATCAGGGGCAAGGATATCGAATCCATCTGCCGCGAGCTCGGCTTCGTCTATACCGAGGTCGTGGGGAGCTCGGACATGGCTGTTGTGGTTTGAACGGCTCGTTGAATGGCTCGCAGTGATATGAACGGACGATTGGGGTGGATACCGATGGATGCTGAAAAATACGTTTATGGCCTCCTGGACGATGCAACGGCCGCGGGCCGCAAGCTCGCTTCCATGGATGCGAAAGGGAGGGAGGCGCTTCTCATGCGCATGGCGGATGGATTGGACAAGGGCATAGGGGCCATCATCCGCGCAAACGCCCTGGACGTGGATGCGGCAAAAGCCAAAATGACGAAAAGCGAGCTCGACCGGCTCATGCTCACCCCGCAGCGCGTCAAGGCAATCGCATCGGACGTGCGCGCAGTCGCCGCCCTCCCGGACCCGCTTCAGAAGGAGGAAAGCTGGACCGTTCCCAGCGGCCTCCGCATCAGGAAGGTCCGCGTGCCGTTCGGCGTCATCGGCGTCGTCTATGAGAACCGCCCGAACGTGACAATCGACATCGCGTCGCTCTGCATCAAAAGCGGCAACGCCTGCATCCTGCGCGGGAGCGCGAGCGCGCTGAACTCCAACCGCGCCCTCGCTGCGGCAATCGCGCCGGCGCTCGTTGAGGCCGGTCTCCGGGGCGCGGCGGCGCTCGTCGACACGCCGGACAGGGCCGCAGTGGACGTCATGATGAAGGCCCGGGGCCGCCTGGACTTGCTCATCCCGCGCGGCGGGGCGGGCCTGATAAAGCACACGGTCGAGAACTCGCGCGTCCCGGTCATCGAGACGGGCACGGGCAACTGCCATGTCTTCGTGGATGACGGTGCGGACTTGGAGATGGCGAAACGGATTGTCATCAACGCCAAGACGCAGAGGCCGAGCGTGTGCAACGCCGAGGAGAAGCTGCTCGTGCATAGGGGCGTGGCAAGCGCTTTCATCCCCGGAATGGCCGCGGCCCTCAGGGAGAAAGGAGTCGAAATCCGGGGATGCCCCGAAACCCTCAAGCTCGTCCCGTTCGCAAAACCCGCGACGGAAGAGGACTGGCCGAAGGAGTATCTCGGCCTCATAATCGCAATCAAGGTCGTGGCGGGCGTGGAAGAGGCAATCGCCCATATAAACAAATACAATTCGAAGCACACCGAGGCGATAGTCACCCGGAACGAACAAAACGCGAGGCTCTTCACCCAAAACATCGACGCCGCCGCAGTCATGGTCAATGCCTCGACGCGCTTCACCGACGGCGGGCAGTTCGGTTTCGGGGCCGAAGTCGGCATCTCCACGCAGAAGCTCCACGCGAGGGGCCCGATGGGCCTGCACGAGCTCACGACCTACAAGTACATTGTCGAGGGGACGGGACAGGTCCGGGAATGATACCGCCGGGCAAACCCGAATCCTTCATCTTTATTAGCGGTAGGCAAGACATGCATTGCAGGTACGAGGGGTTTCCATGAGAATCGCAATCGTAGGCATCGGACGGCTTGGGAGCGTATTCGCGCGCGTGCTTTCGAAGAACCACGAGCTCCTGCTTGTGGACCGCGATTTCAAGAACGCGGCGGCAATCGCATCCGAGCTCGGGGCCCTGCCGGTCAAGGACCTTTCCATGGTCAAGACCGCGGACATGATAATAATAGCCGTGAAGCCTGCCCACGTCGAGGAAGTGGTCAGGCAGCTTGCCGGCGCGCCGCTCATCGTATCGTGCGCCGCCGGGGTGCCGATAGGAAAGCTCGAATCATGGGGCGCGGAGAATGTCATCCGCGTGATGCCGAACATATGCGCGGAGGTGGAATCCGCGGTCATCGCCTACTCATTGCATCCGGAGGTCGAGAGGAAGGAGAAGGTCTTCCTGACCGCGTTCTCGTCGCTCGGGCTCTGCATCAAGACCGACGAGTCACATCTCGACCCAATCACGGCGGCATCCGGCTCGGGGCCGGCGTTTGTGGCTTTTTTCGCAGAGGCGATGATTGAGGAGGCTGTAAAAAGCGGACTCAACCGCGAGACCGCCGAGAAATGCGTGGCCCAGACGTTCCTCGGGACCGGGAAGCTCATGAGGAGCGGATGGAGCACGAAAAAAATAATCGAGACGGTCGCGAGCCCGGGCGGGACCACCGAGGCGGGCCTGAAGATGCTGGAACAGAAAGGCGCGGACAAGGCGATACACGAGGCGGTCCGCTTCGCGACGAACAAGGCGCGCGAGCTCGGCAAATGATGGTGTGCCATGCGCGCCCCTGAAATGAAACGCGCGGTTGTCATATGGGCCTGAAGAATATACTGGATGCCGGCCTGATTATAGCAGGCATGAAGCGCAACCAGTGGAAGGGCCGCGAAGAGCTCGAATCCATCCAGGAGAGGAGGCTGCTCGAAACGCTCAAGGATGCCCGCGAGAACGTTCCCCATTTCAGCAAAGCGCCCGAATCCGCGCGGGTGCGCTCCCTTGGGGATTTGGCGGACCTGCCGATAATGGAAAAGGACGAAATCAGGGCCAGCCCCTTATCGTTCATCAGCCGCAGGTGCGATGCGGGAAGCCTGCACAAGATGAGCACCGGCGGCACGACCGGCGTGCCGATTACGCTATATTTCGACGAATCCGAGGGCGTGTTCGGCTCCGCGCTGCGCTACCATGTCCTGACCGAGTGCGGCTTCGGCCCGTCCGACCGCCTGGCGGCGCTCACGCATTCGAAGTTCGTGACCACGCAAATCCAGCGCTTCATATACCGCATCAGCGCGATTGCGCCGTCCGAGCGCCCGGAAAAGATGCTTTCCGCGCTCAAGGCCATGCGCCCGAGCATGCTATTCGCATACCCTTCAATCCTCTCAATCCTCGCAGGCATCAACAGGGAAGCGGACGCCCCCCTGCGGTTCCCGAAAGCGGTATCCTCATCCGAGATGCTGACCGGCAGGGCGAGGGCATTGATTTCCGATTCCTTCGGATGCGGCATCCGCAACTACTACGGCTCGAACGAGTCCTGGGCCCTCGCATGGGAATGCGGGCGAGGGAGCATGCATGTGAACTCGGACTCGGTCATACTGGAGGTCGTCGGCCGGGACGGGCGAGCGGTCCGCGAAGGCGAAAAGGGCGAGGTCCTGATAACATCGCTCTGGAGGCATTCCATGCCGTTCATCCGCTACCGCCTCGGCGACATCGCCGCGCTCGGCGGAAAATGCGCGTGCGGCCGGGGCCTCCATGTCATCCGGTCGCTGGAGGGGCGCAGCGTCCAGCTGATTACGCTTCCCAGCGGAAAAGGGGCCGCCTGGTCCCAGGTCGCCCAGCAGTTAAGCAATATCCACGGCCTGCTCGGCTACCAGGTCATACAGGAAAGCCGGGAGGCGCTGCGCGTGCTCGCCATTCCCGATGCGGGGCGGCCGTGCGGCAAAGCCGAAATAATCCGGCTGTTCCATGCCATCCTCCCCGAGCGGATGGATGTCGAAGTGGAATTCGTGGATGACATCCCGCGCTCGGCCTCGGGAAAAATGAGGGAGTTCGTGTCGAAGCTCCGGCCGCAGGCGCCGCAGCCATGACCTTGGCGCGCAATCCGCAGCACAATTCCTAAGCGATGCCGGCGGGCATGCTCTTAGGCTTGCCCGAGAATAACTATTTATCCGCTTCCGGTGAATCCACATCATGGCGTTGGGAGACCCCGTGCGGGTGGCCTTGAAACTGGCCGAGATGCGCATAAACCAGTGGAAAAGCCGCGAAGAGCTCGAGTCGATACAGGAGGAGAGGCTTGGCCTCCTGCTAGCCCATGCCCGGAAGCATGTGCCGCACTACCGGAAAAGCCTCGACGGCATCGCATTCGAAGGCCTGGGGAGCCTGCAGTCGGTTCCGATACTGAAAAAGGCGGAGATACGCGCGAATTGCCCATCGTTCATCAGCGAATCCTGCGACCGGGGGTCGCTCAGGAAATACCGCACCACAGGGACGACCGGCGAAAGCCTCGAGCATTTCATGGATCACCGCGACGGGATGGCTGGCGCCGCCCTGCGCCAGCACAGCTTCATGCAGTGCGGCTTCTCGCCGCGCGACCTGCTCGCGAACATGGCATACAGCCGGATGCCGAGGTTCCCGCTGCAGCCCCTGCTCTTCCGCGTAAGGGACGTCCATCCTTCTCCGGACGCCGAAAAAAACTTCCTGGCCGTGAAATCGGCTTCGCCGGACATCATCTACGCTTACCCGTCCGTGATGTCGCTGATGGCCGAGCAGAATAAAAGGCCGGGTTCGCGGCTGAGGATAAGGAAGGCCATCTCGGTATCGGAAATCCTGCGGGGGCGCGCAAGGAAGGAGATCGAGGAGTCGTTCGGCGCGAGCATCAGGAACTACTACGCGGCGAGCGAGTGCTGGGCCATCGCATGGGAATGCGAAAAAGGGAACATGCACATAAATTCCGACAACGTTATCGTCGAGGCGGTCGACGCGCAGGGCAGGCCGGCGGGGGACGGGAGAAGCGGCAGGCTCCTCGTGACGCCCCTCTGGCGCCATTCCATGCCTTTCATCCGCTATGAAATCGGCGACTGCGGCACGCTCGGCGCCGGCTGCAAGTGCGGCCGCGGCCTGCATGTCATCAAATCCATGGACGGGCGGACGGCAGACTTCATCGCCCTTCCCAGCGGCAGGCGCGTCCCGTGGATTTTCATCGAGATACCCATAAACTCGTCGGACCGCCTCCTGTCATACCAGGCGGTGCAGGAGAAGGACGGCTCGCTCCATGTGAAAATCGTCCCGGTCCCGGGCAATCCGCCCGGAACCGAGGGGCGGGTGCGGGCCGGCATACTCGCCGCGCTTCCGGAAAAAATCCCGGTGTTCGTGGAGGCAGCCCGCGAAATTCCGCGCGGGGCGCGGGGGAAGGCGCGCGACTTCATATCCCGTCTCGACCCCTCCCCATGAGCCCCGCGAAGCTACCAATTACCCGTTCCCCGTCGAATTGCCATCACCTCCCCGCTCCCCGCCGCCTCCTCGGTTTTTTATTTTCGAGCCTCCAATATCATTCCTGGTCGACATGGACGAGACGGAAGGAGGGCTATACCATCTGGAAGGGAGCTCCGAACTGCCGATTGGCAGGAAGCTCATCATCAACGCCGCACTCACGGGCAATTTCTCGTCCAAGGCAACCAATCCGAACGTTCCCTGCACGCCTGATGAAATCGCCTCAGATGCGGGAAAGTGCTATGCGGCGGGAGCGTCGTTCTTCCACATCCATGCGAGGGAGGAGGACGGGAAGCCCTCATGCAGGAAGGAGCTTTACGAGGAAATCCTCTCGAAAGTCCGGAAGGCGTGCCCGGACGGCATAATCTGCGTGACGACAAGCGGCCGCGTATTCAAGACGTTCGAGCAGCGCTCCGCCGTCCTCGACCTCGAAGGCGACGCGAAGCCCGATTTCGCAAGCCTCTCGATGGGCTCGATGAACTTCCCGACCGAGCCGAGCATCAACTCGCCGCTCATGATTGAAAGCCTCGCAAAGCGTATGGCCGAGAAGGGAATCCGGCCCGAGCTCGAGATTTTCGAGACAGGCATGATAAACTATGCGGCATACCTCACGAGGAAGTCCTTCTTCAGGCAGCCGCTCTACCTTAACCTGTTCTTCGGCCTCCTCGGCACGATGCCCGGGCGTTTCGTGGACATCGTGCACCAGGTGAACAGCATCCCGCCCGGCTCGGTCTGGGGCGCGGCAGGCGGCGGGAAGTTCCAGCTTCCGGTAAATACGTCAGCGATGGTGATGGGCGGCCACGTGCGTGTCGGGCTGGAGGACAACCTGTATTACGATTACGGCAAGACAGTTCCGGCCACGAACGAGATGCTGGTCAAGCGCGTCGCACGAATCGCCGGGGAGCTCGGCCGCCCGGTGGCAACTCCATCCGAAACAAGGATGATTCTCGGCCTTAGCGGGCAATGACCGGGGTTTTGGTGCGGGCATGGGACTCTTTGGGGGGATGCGCTATCTTGCCGGATTCGCATTGGAGCAGTGGAAGAGCCCGGACGAAATCCTGGGCCTGCAGGAAATGCGCCTGAAAAAGGCGCTCGAAGAGGCGTCCGGAGCAGGCTTTTACAGGGAAATGCTGGGCCAATCCGGTTTGCGCTCCAGTGTCCATGCCCATGCCGGCGACGTTTTCTCATTACTGGAATCCCTCCCGATTACGACCAAGGAGCAGGTCCAGACGAATCCCGGCGCTTTCAGCCCGGGCGGAGGCGGGATTGGCGGAATTGCCCGGGGCGGCGCCGTCATCTCCCGCGAAACCACCGGCTCGACCGGAAAGCCGCTCACCGTCCGCATGGATAAGAACGCGTCTACAATCCGCACCGCGCTGATGCTGCTGAATTCCCTGTCAATCGGCCTGACTCCGTTCAGCCGGACGGCGGCCCTGCATTTCCACGATGGCACGAAACGGCGGGACACGGGGCGGATGTACGGCGTCCTCCCGTGGTTCTCCCTCGATATCCTTGAAGACGAGCGGAAGAACCTGGAAACCATGCGCAGGAAAGGGGCGGACTCGCTCGGATATTATCCATCGGCGATGACGCTGCTTGCGCAGGCGAACCAGGACAACGCAAGGCCGGTGCGCCTGAAGCAGGTCATATCAGGGGCCGAGATGCTCACGCCGGGCTGGCGCAGCCTTCTCGAAGAGTCGTTCTCGTGCCCGGTCTTCAACAGGTACGGCTCATGGGAGTTCGGCCCGATTGCATGGGAGTGCCCGGAAGAGCACGGCATGCACGTTAACACAGGCTCGTTCCATATGGAGATACTCGACGAGAGGAACCGCCCGCTCCGCCAGGGGATGGGGAGGGTGGTGATGACCTCGCTCTGCAACAGCGCCATGCCCCTAATCAGGTACGAGATGGGGGACCTTGCCGGCTGGGGCGGGCGCTGCCCGTGCGGGCGCGGCCTCCCTGTGCTCAAATCGCTCGAAGGGCGGGCGGATGACATGGTCGTCCTGCCTAGCGGCCGGATGCGCTCGCCGCTTTCGGTCCGTTTCACGGACTTGGAATGCGTCGTGAAGGGAATCCGCACCTACCAGCTGATACAGGAGAAGGAGGACCTTTTCCTCTTCCGCTATGTCGCGTCAGCGGCGGGCTTCAAGGATTCGTCCAGGAAGGACATAGAGCGCCGCATAGCCATCGCCTGCCTCGATGAACCGGTCCGCGTGGAGTTCGAAGAGGCTGATGAAATCAAGCGGAACCGGAGGGGGAAGCTCGACCGGCTGATATCGAAGGTGTCCAGGCGGCGCGCAATCAGCGAGGGGGGCCGGCCTTCATGACGATTATCCTCCGCAATTATTTGCCAGAAGACTTCCGCCAGGTCGCGCAGGTTATCAGGGACGGGTTCTCGACACTGAGGGCGAGCCGCGGCGGCCAGCATCCGGACGATGAACTAAACCGGTGGCTCGCCCAGGACGATAATGCGTTAATCGGTTTTATCACCAGGGATTCCATCGTAATCGTCGCGGAAAACCAGGAGACCGGGGAAATCGCAGGCGTGGGCGCATATAACGACCGCCTCATAGACCGCCTCCTCGGAAGCACCTACCTGAAAGGGCTTTATGTCCGTGAGAAATACCAGCGGGGCAAATCCGGAATCCATGTCGGGACCCTGCTGAGGGACGAGCGCATAAGGAGGGCGCGGCTGCGGGGATTTCGGAAGATATACGCGTTTTCCGGCCCGGAGGCGATAAGATTCCATGAGAAAAGCGGGGCGAAATTCTATCCATCCCACGACATGGCCTACATGCATAAAAAGGTCCGCGTCCGCTATTTCGAAATCGTTCTGAGGAAGAGCCCCCTCAACTCGCTTCGCTTCGAGCCGTATCTCCACAAGTCGATGCTCCGGCTTTCCTATTTCAAGAATGCCTTCCTGGGCCTATTCCGCGTCGCGAAGCCTGAACTTTAGGAGCGCCGCAATCTTTCCGAGCCCCTTGAGCTTCATGCCCGCATCGCCTTCTGAGGAGAAAATCACAATCTCGGCTTTCGCCGCATCCGCCTGCTCCACGACAGCTTCGGCCTGCTTGTCGGTGCGGATATAATCGTCCAGGACTATGAGCTTCTTCACCGCGTACGCTTCTACGGCCTTCCTCACCTCGGCAATCCCGTACGCCGCCCTTCCGGTGTCCTTGTGCACCTCAATCAGGAGCTCCTCGATGAGCTTCATCTCCTTCTCGAACCGCTCCTCGCCCATGATTTTCTCGATGACGCCCCGGTTGAACAATTCGTTCACCCCGCTGCGCTCGGCGTAGCTGACATTGTCGAACACGATCCGCTTGAGGAGCTCGGGCTTCCGCTTCTCGATGAACTTCTTCAGGTTCTCCTTCGCGAATCCCGGCCCGGCCACCACGTATTTTTCCGGGTGATGCTCAATCTCCGCGGTTATGTTGCCGAAATACTCGCCCTCGGACTTCTCGTAGTTCTCGCTCTTCTTGCTCCCGGAGCTGTAGAATTCGGCGCCATACTCCACCCCGAACACCCTCAGCATCGCGGTGAGCGCCTTCTCCTCGTCCATAACGATTATCCGGATGCGCGGCCTCTTGGATTCCTTCTCGGCGTCCTGGAGCCTTTTCACCTCATGGTTCTTCCACTGCTTGGTGATTTTTATCCGCCCCCCTTCCTCGACGTCTATCGTGTGGTATTTCCCGAGCTGGATGTATTCCTCAGGCTCGCCCCATATGATGGGGCCGAGGATGCGCAGGCGGTTGGACGTCTTCGAGAACTCGACGCGCTCGGTCTTCAAGCGTATCTTTACCGACTTCTTCTCTTCCTTGTTCCCGACCTTGTAGGTGCGCAGGCTGTGGGCCTCGACCTCGTCCCCGGGGGCGAGCACCTTGTCGAGATGCCACATGTCGTCGAGCGTATCGACCTGGAGCTTCAGCTCCCCGGTCTTCCTGTCGAAATGGACTATCCTCATCGGTTTCCCTCTTCCTGCCCAACAATTATATCTTTTGGCTTAAATATCGTCTTATGGCAGTGTCGAAAAACACGCGGCGTCGGGCATCGAAGAAAAAAGCGGAGAAATCACCTCAATCAGGTTCCGGCACTAGAGTCAAAATCAAATCCCCTGCCCCAGCCCCCCGCGCCCTGCCACCTGTCCCCCCGCCTCCCGTTTCACATGTGCGGGCCGCTCCACAGCCCGTTCCGACCGCCCAACCCCCCCCGCCGCCATTAACCCGGAAAAACGCGAACATGTGCCTGGGCTGCAACGCCTTCTGCTGCCGCCTGCGCGTCGACCTGACGCTCTTCGACATCGCGCGCATTTTCCACATGGAAGGGAAGCCCATAGATGAATTCACGACCGTGGCCTATGCCGCGGAAGACGATCGCTTCGCCATCCGGCTGAAAGGCGGGCTGTTCAAGCTGGTGCTCAGGCATGATGACGGCCAATGCCATTTCGCCAAATCCGGGGACCTCAGATGCGCCATTGAGAAGGCCAAGCCCGCGATATGCATCAGCTATCCGTTTTCCATCCGGGACGGGATTCCATACCTCCGTGATGACGCCGCATGCCCGTTCAACAACCTGCTTATTGCCGACCGGACGAAGATGTCGAAGGAGGTCCTCGAAGCCATGGTGTACGAGGCCGACCGCTACGGGGAAACGGTTTCCGCGTGGAACGGCTGCGCGAAAGGGGACGAGGAGCTCTCTTCCTTCCTGAAATTCGCCGCAAACGACATCGAAGCCGACCGCTCCAGGGCCGGAGTCCTGAAAAAAAGCCTCGGCCGCTTCATGCTCAGGATGGGCCTGCGCTGAACGAGGAGATTATCCCCCCGAGCGTCCTGTTGATGTTGAACCTGTCAGTGATCACCGTGCCGTTGACAAGGGCCTGCGGCACCATTCTCTGGCTCTGGTTCAAGACAGTCTGGATGGCGAAATCCTGGTAGGCGTATGAGCC